>ENA-OQMZ01001086-OQMZ01001086.1-human-gut-metagenome-genome-assembly--contig:-NODE-1086-length-10308-cov-0.925351_pt1 | contig 10308 bp, 17 predicted proteins | sample MGYA00242621_ERZ504862 | MGnify/ENA primary metagenome ERZ504862 (study PRJEB26092, sample SAMD00036393) | human gut metagenome | host: Homo sapiens | study: EMG produced TPA metagenomics assembly of... | reverse complement strand
TTAATAAAAAAAGTTTCTAAGATATTGGGAATGCAATAAGTGATTTAGCATATCTTAATTCTGGTGAGGGTGATGAAATTCAGGATTATAAATTCGAAGCCAGAAGTGAATATCAAAAGAAGATGAGAATAAATTCAAATAAATTGCTTAATCATAAAGCAACTAATCATTCGAAGCTTGCATTAGAACGCTTAGCCCTTGTTCCACCAGAACAGGGAAAGGAATGTTTACCAGAGGAACATTTAACAAAATCAATATATAGTGGTACTTGGTGCAGAATGCAAAAAGATGATGTTTCTGTAACAATTACAACAAGATTTGATACTCCGTCATCGGGTAGATTTACACATCCATATTTGAACAGGGCAATTACAGTGCGCGAAGCAGCAAGAATACAGTCATTTCCTGATACTTTTGAGTTTGTTGGACCAAAGATTTCACAGATGAAACAAGTAGGAAATGCGGTACCACCGCTATTGGCTAATAAGATTGCCGATTCAATATTAAATGACATAACATAGGAGGAATGTTTAAATGAAAAGACCAAGTAATATACAGAAATTTAAACCTGTTGATCCTAAATTGGGAATTAAATCATCTTTGCCTAAATCAAAGTCTACAATTGCTCTTGTAATTTTGCTATGGTTGTCAAAATGACAAAAAGTATGAAATTGAGTATTCTGAGACAGATGGCGATAAAATAACGATATCTGAGAACTGTTATGATAAATTGATACAATATTTGAGAAATAATATAGATATTAAAGGCGATTCTGAAGAAGATATCATGAATTATGTAAATGAAACCAATTATTTCATTCACAGTTAGAGTCGCTTATTGTTGCACTTGAATTAGTGTGGAGAATTGCATCTATTAAATTTAAGGATAGTAATAAAGCGGATAGTGCAGAAAGAACTGGGAAGAAAAGATTTGAGAAAATATTATCGTATACAAATAATATTGATTTATTTGACACTTTGATTGAAAGTAATAAAAAATATTGCCAAGTATTATATGAATGGCTACAAGGAAAGAAGAATGTAGAAGATACACATTTAGAAAAACAATTGGTTAGAGTTATAAATTATCTTTCAGATGATGTTGTGTTGAAAATGTTAGACAATAATCAGAATGTATATTTTAATATGACATCCGTGTATGAAGCTATGACACAAAAAACAGATGAAATTGATATCAATGGAGATGGAGAAGCAAAGGGTGCATTAAGAATTGTAAAAGGTGCTTTAGGAGAAGGACTAAATTACTATTTGGCATATAATAAGAACATTGTTACAATGTCGGATAATGTAGATTATGATGAATTTGTATATTATGAACAAAGGGTAAGAGAGCGACAGAAAATAAGTAATGTGAATATTTTGCTCCACGCTGTGGAAAATGATGATGAAAATACAACTGACATTTCGTGTTCAAAAAATAGGATAATATTTGGTGCCCCAGGAACTGGTAAGAGTCATAAACTAGAGGAAAATAGTAAATATTTTGCTGATAATATGGAAAGAGTAACATTCCATCCAAACTATTCGTATGCAAATTTTGTAGGTGCATATAAACCTATTATGTCAAAGTCAGACGTATATGACAATCTTGATACTGAAAAGAGAAGAGTGCTTGCAGTTCTGCAAGACAAATCAATGTCAGCACAAGAAAAATATGATGAATTGTACGATAAATTCAAGGATGAAGGTTTAACTCGTCTACCATTATTACTAGGTATATATACGGATGAGAATTTTAAAACTAGAAAAGTGGATGGTAGTGATGCTGCCGGTGATAATAGTGTGGAGAGAAATCATGGAAGGGCTATTAGACCATATTTAAGTTTGAATCCACAGAATAAAAATAAAGAAATCTCGTATGAGTTTGTTCCGGGTCCATTTATGAGAATTTATGTGCAAGCAATAAACCATCCGGAAGAAGACTACTTATTGTTAATAGAGGAAATTAATAGAGCAAATGTTGCAGCAGTGTTTGGAGATGTATTTCAATTACTTGATAGAAAGAATGGGGTAAGTGAATATCCAATTGCTACAAGCGAGGATATAAAGACTTATTTATTAGAAAACTTGGATTGCCTAAAAGGGAAAAATATTGACGATTTAACAGAAGAAGAAAGAGAAAAGTATTTTGAGATGAGAATTCCGGCAAATATGTACATATGGGCAACAATGAATAGTGCAGATCAGGGCGTATTTCCAATGGACACAGCATTTAAGCGTAGATGGGAATTTGAATATTTAAGTGTCAATGATGATGAGCAGGTTGCTGCAATAAAAGATTATGTCATACCAATGTGTTTTAAGGACAATAAAGCGGATTATTATATTGGCTGGGATAGTTTAAGATTAAGGATAAATAATATTTTGACATCTGAAAAGTGTAAGGTTAATGAAGACAAGCTTTTAGGACCATTTTTTTATATCTAAAATATGTTAGACGAGATAAAGAACAATAAAGAGCAAATAGACGAATTAGAAGCAAAAGATGAAGCTTCTCGGACTGAGAAGGATAACGAAGCACTTAAAGATATGCATCAAAAAGAGAACAATTATATAAAAGCATTTGAAAGTAAAGTAATCATGTATTTGTTTGAAGATGTTATGAAGATGCGTCCAGAGAACATATTTATAGGTCATCATAAAAAGAATGGAAAGATGATTTTTTCAGAAATATGTAAAGCCTTTGAGCAGGATGGTGAAGGCATATTTGGAATTGAAGATTTGGAAAATATATAAAAAGGGGATGAGAGACAATGACGAAAGGTTTCTTTCGTGAGAGAAAGCATTATTCTTTACAGGAAATAACAGACAATTTAATTAACCTAAATATGGAAGAAACCAGACGCATTGTCGGGATTCTTAAAAAATATGGAGTAGTTAAAGCTGTAAAAAGAATAAGCCGGATTTTGATGATTTATTAAATGAAGATATTGTCTTGACTGATGTAATAGACAACTCAAGCGATATAGAATATATATTTGATTATGTTGGAGTTGTTGTAATCGAGGGACAAGTTTTTAAATGTTATCCTAAATATATCAAATCAACAGAACATTTATTTGAAAATCTAAAGCAGGTTTTAAAGGTTATAAAAAAATATAATGCATCGGAACAATTGATTTATCTGTTTAATGGAGAAGATGATAGTAAAATTTTTTAATAGATTGGCTGTATCTATTCATTTGTTAGAGACATATTATGCTGATGGTTTGTACACAAATCAGAAAGATATAATTGAAACAAAATGGAGAAGGTGAGATTTAATGGGATAAGACTATAAATGAAACATTTGCAATTATACAGAATAACAAACCATATTATGTGGAATTACAGACTAAGAATACGATTGACAATGACTATGATTATTTTCGGCGGCTACATGAATGTGTTCTTACACAATGTAGTAGAGAATTATCAGATGCAGGACTTTTAGAATTGTTTGAATTGACAGAAGTTGAGCTGACACAAGAAGATCTGTCTGATTTTGGTGATGCGAGTTATATATTATATCGGTTGCAGTCTGAGATACAAACTCAATATATTACAAGGAAACAGAATCTTCTAAAAACAATATATACATATATTGCTAACGAGAAAACAGACAAAAATGATGTGAGCTATAGTTTATATGGAACTAATAGTTTTAACTTAGTTTGGGAAAAAGTATGTGCTGATAATTTTGGAAGTGTTCTAGATAAGAAAATAGTAGATCTTCCATTAAGTAATCCGGAATGGATTAAAGTTGAATATAAAGATAAGACATTAAGAAAAGTGATTAAATCACCAAGATGGAGAAAAACAGAGTTTCCGGATGTAGAAGATCCGAAGGTGAAAACATTAAAACCTGATTTGGTATGCATATATCCTGTTGATGAACAGAAAAAAGATTATTGCTTTGGAATATATGATGCAAAATATTATTGTATAGATTATCAAATACATGGAGATAAAGCTATCATTAGTGGACAACCGGGTGTAGGTGATGTCACAAAGCAATATTTATATCAATTAGCATTTGATGATTTTATTATGAAACAGGGATACAGATATGTGCAAAATATGTTTTTCTGTCCTGATGAAATTGGAGATAAGCAGTATGGCTGGGTACAGATGGAAATTCTAAATCATATTGGAAATAAAAGATTGGAAAACATAGCCGTTGTGAAATTATGTGCATCAAAGATGTATCAACTGTATCTTGATAATCAGACAATTAGTGAGCATGAGATTAATCAATATATACCAGATATAGGTAGACAAGAAATATCAGAGCAAAATTTTGCTAATCGAATGCTGGCATATCTTATGCGTATTACAAACAGCTAGTAAAATGGCTGAGGAAAAGCTTGAGATGAAAGCAGAACAAGGTAAATTGATATATCCTAGACAGATAAAAAGAGAACTTGGAGCGAAAATTATTTATGATGCTATTTGCCCGGTTGCAAGCAAAGCTTTTTACGGATTAATCCATACGAAAAAGAAAACTATGGCAATATGGTAGCAGAGGATATAGGCAACTCTTATGGAAGATGCAATCAGATTGCAGATGCATCTATTGAAATAGAGAAAAAGATAAAAGAGTTGTCGGAAAAGGAACTTCAGAATGAAAGGTAATTATAGATATTCTCAGGAAGTGTTTGAGGATAAAGAAGATATAGCATCTATGGCTGAAGGGGATAACTTGGAGATGCTTGTGGAAAAAGTTATGGAATTAGTAAGGAATTTGTATTTGTAAATTGTAATTAATATTTCATAATTTTGAAGATAGGTATTAACTGCCTAAGTAAAATGGTCAATTGAATTTAAGAAAGAACGAGAAAGTGATGAGACTGAAATGAATAAGAAGTGCCAAATATTTACTCCTGATGGGTATGTAAAAAAACTATTGGATTGTATACAGTATTGCGAAAATATATACGACAAGAACATATTGGAGAATTCATGTGGAGATGGGAATTATTTTGGCTGTAATTGCAGAACGATATATTGATGATGACAAAAGCACATGGATTATCAAATCAACAGATAAAAAAGGTTTATCAAAGCATATATGTGGTGTAGAGATTGATCCAGAACAATATAAGAAGTGCCTTCAGAAATTAAATTCGTTAGCAAAAAAAAGGGGGATAAATGGTGTTAGGTGGAATATTGTTAATGAAGATTATTTAAAATGGGAATGTGATAGAAAATTTGAATTTATTGTAGGGAATCCTCCTTATATTACATATCAAGAATTAGATGAAGAAAATAGAGATTATGTAAGAAAAAAATTTTCTACATGTGAAAAAGGAAAATTTGACTATTGTTATGCATTTATTGAAAGAAGTGTAGACAGCTTGAGTGATGATGGTAAAATGTCTTATTTAATTCCAAGTAGTATATTTAAAACGGTATTTGGGAAAAAACTTCGTTCTTATATTAAACCATACTTACAAGAAATATATGATTATACTCAGGATAAAATGTTCGATGATGTATTAGTAAAATCAGCCATAATTATAATTAATAAATCTATAACGAACAATGAAATGATTTATTATGATATGGCAAATGAGGATAAAATATATATTAATACTGAAAATTTAACAAATAAATGGTTTTTTACAAAAAATAATATACCTGGAACAAGGCGTTTTGGAGATTATTTTCAGGTTGCTCATGTAGTTGCAACCTTATTAAATGAAGCCTATGTGTTAAAAGAGGAAAACTGTCAAGATATAAATGAGTTTTATTGTTGTAATGGCAAAAAAATAGAAAAAAAAGGTTGTTAGGGAAAACAGCAACTCCGCGCTCGTTACGATATAAAAAAAGGAAAAAATAAATTTTCCCTTATGATTATAAAAATGGAAAAATTAATTAGATATTCAACGCAGCAGTTTAACACACAATTTCCTGGAGCAGTTAATTATTTAAATGACTTTAGAGAACAGCTTGATGAACGAGAAAGTGACAGAAACGCATTATGGTTTGAATATGGTCGCTCTCAAGCATTAGCAGGATTGAACAAAAGAAAATTATTGATTTCTACAGTCATCACTGAAAAAGTAGTAGTATATATGTTAAAGAAAAAAGTGTATACCATATGCAGGAATGTATATTGTGCCAAAAGCAGATAATAAAACATATAAACTGGAGGATGCTAAGGAAATTTTAGAAAGTGATGAATTTATGAAGTATGTCCAAGATGTAGGGATTCATATTAGTGGAACTTCTTTGAGAATTACATCAAAGGATATTGAAGAATTCAAATTTTAGGAGGTGGCTTGAGTGGAAGAATTAAAGTATGTTATAGAAGATAGTACGATAGCGGAATTGTTAGGTGTGCAGAATTTTTCTACAGATGAGGCTGCAATACTTGAATTAGTTAAGAATGCATATGATGCTAATGCCTTGAATTTAAAAATTACATTTCAGAATGACACACTTCGATTTGAAGATAATGGCATTGGCATGAATGCAGACGATATAAAAAAACATTGGATGCATATAGGTAAAAGTAGCAAAGAATATGAAATAATAGATGAAAATAATAAAAAAAGAATTCAAGCTGGTTCGAAAGGTGTTGGAAGATTTGCATTATCGAGACTAGGGTATAGAGTATGTTTGAAATCAAAAAAAATAGATTCTGTTGGTGTAATTTGGAAAACAGATTGGAATACATCTGTTTTAGATGAGAACTACGACATTCACACTAAAGGAACAGATATAGAAATAATAGGATTAAGGGAAAAGTGGAATAAAAAACGCATAGAAAATTTAAATAAGTACTTAGAAAGAACTTACCATGATACATCTATGGAGATAAGAATCATTCAGATAATTATGATGAAATTGTAGTGGAACATTTTCCTAAAGCTGAAGTCGGAATCAATTGTAGAAGTAATATTTGTTTTAAAGTATAACCAAGGAATTTTAGTGACATCAGTAGAGTCAGATGAGTTCGAAAATGAGGCTTTAAAATATTGTTCAGGGATTGATATAAAAAAATATGAAACGAAAACGGATATTGTTAATGAGTTGAAAGGAAACAAAATTACGGAGCTTTTAGATGCTGATATACAAACAGTGGTTAATGATATTGGCGAATTTTCAGCAAATTTATACTTTAATATTTCCACATCAAAAGATGAAAAGAGAAATTTTTATACAAGTATTTAAACACACCTAAAAATATTGAAAGTGGAATAATATTATATAGAAATGCATTTAGTATATCTTCATATGAAGGAAGGAAAGATTGGTTAGGACTTGGAAAAAGATCTAGAAAATCCCCTGCGGCAGCTTCTCATCCAACGGGTGCATGGCGTGTGAGAGAAAATCAGATTGGCAGGTTATGTCATGATAGATAAAAAGAAGAATGCTGTGCTTCAGGATATGGCTAACCGCCAAGGCTTAGATGAAAATATTTATTATCAGTTATTTGTTGAAATAATATTAGTAGGCATTAAAGAATTTGAAAGATATAGACAAAATATTGTTAGAAAAATAAATGCTAAGAATCAGGTAGAAGGGCAAAAAGCAACACCTATTTCTGATCGAGTATTAAACCGACCGACATCTGTTAGTGGTTTAACAAAGGAAGAAGCAAAGCAATTAGCAACAGAAATCAAAAGTTATAAAAAGGAGGGAAAACAATATCAGAAAGATAAAGAAGCGGTAGAGGCTAGATATAAATATGATGTAAGAATTTTAAATGTATTAGCAACAACGGGATTAAAAGCTTCATCCATTGCGCATGAAATGAAAAATGATAGAAATGCCATATATGATAATTACAATAATATAGTAGATGCATTAAAAGAATATGGTATGTGGGATGAATTGAATTCTTCTGAAAAAACGAGAAAATCTTATAAAAATGTACCTTATTTGTTGGAAAGTAATGATGTTGTTGGAAAAAAATTGGTGACATTCATGGACACTATGTTGGAAGAAATAGAAAAAAAACAGTTTGAGATTAGGTACCAGAGTATAGCAGATATCTTAACTGTTATAAAAAAAAGTGTGGGAAAGAGATTACGCATGGCTTAGTATTGAAATTATAATGGATGAAGATATTGTTTATCAGATTTCAGAAGATATATTGCAGGTTATTTTTGATAATCTGATTTTAAATAGTGTGCAGCAAAATGAAAATACGCAAAAACTAATGATCACTATATCTATAAATGAGACTAATGGATTTTAAATATTAAATATTGTGATAATGGAAAAGGACTTGATGATAAGTATAAAACGGATACCGATGAAATAATTAGAGGTACATGAAACTACAAAGAACTAACGGGCATGGTCTCGGAATGTGGATTGTAAATAATACATGTACAATGTCAGGAGGAGAAATACAGAAAATATGTGGGGAAAAGGGATTTGAAATAGAATTCACTAATAGGAGGAAAATATAAATGGAAACATTAAAATTATATATATAGATGATTATCCGGAGACTTCATTATCCAAATATTTGATAAATATAAGAATTCGAGTTGTAATGTTGAATCTTTAGATATTAAATTCAATCCAGATGCAGGATACGAGAGTTTGATTAATAATCCGGATGTTAAATCAGCAAATATAATTTTTATAGACTCAAAATTATTTGAAAATAGAACAGCAATAGCAGGAAAGTTTACAGGAGAAGAATTTAAAATTATTCTAAAAAAATATTTTCCGTTTATAGAGGTGATTGTTATTACACAAAATGAAATCGCCCCAGATTATGAAACAATTTCTAAATATGATCCTAAATGCGGAAAGACGCCAGTGGAATATTATGATGAAAAGCTTCCTCCAATATTGACCAATGTATTAGAAATATTTTTGAAAGTTAGAAAAATTACCTCAGAATTGCAAAAGAATACTAGCTGGGGAAAAAGTTATGGTCGAAAAAAATAGTGAATTCAGTTAATGGTCAAGGAAAAATTTGATGAATTTACTAAGAATGATATTGATGATGTGATAAAAATGTTTCAAGAGTTGCAGACAAAAGTAGAGGGATAGGAATATGGACTACAGAAAAACAAAGTATTGTCCAGAATTAATTGATGTGTCACATAAAAAGAAAGAAGTAGAAAAATTAGTTGAAATAGAGCACCCTAATGCAAAAGATATGCATAGATATATTAGTGATAATTCTCAGAAATTTAAGTTGGAATTTATTAAAGCATATAATGGGAAATGTGCATATTGTGGAGCTTCAATTGATTTGATTAAAAAAGACTGAAATTTGAAATAGATCATTTTTTATATGAAAAAGCTCCTATATTTAGCTACAAAAAAAGATGCAGGTTATATGGGAAATTTAATCTTATCATGTCATGACTGTAATCATAATAAAAATTCATTTTGGATTGAAAAGGAAGAAATGGATACATTGAATCCGGATGGAGAAAAATTAAGAATGTATTTATAAGAGATGACAAATATTATATTCGGATAAATGATGAGTTTAAAAAAATACAACTATAGAAGGGTTTTATAATAAGCTTTGTTTGGGATCTGAATTACATAGGCTGGATTATTTAATAATGAATATAATTGGATTGCAGAGGTATTGTGAAGACAATAGTGATTTATATGTCGGACTTGGAAAAATACTGGATATAATAAGGGAAAAGAGAAATATTATGTAGAATAAAGTTCTAATCATAATGTTTTATTTATGCAATATTACGCAGAAAAATTTTTGCAAAGAAGGATGTGAATTCATGGACATAAAGCAGCTAATTGGTGAACCACAGATTACGAACAAAAAACTTGTCACTTGAAGAAAAGAAACCTAAGAGCTGGTGTAAGAGTATCAGTGCGTTTGCTAATTGTTTTGGAGGCAAGCTTATATTTGGTGTATCTAATGATAGTGAGTTGGTGGGACTTGCGGATGCAGAAGGTGATGCGGAGAAAATTAGTGAAGCAATAAAAATACATTTAAATCCAATACCGGAGTTTAGGCTTTCATTTGAAAAAGATGAGGACAAGACTTTTGTTATTGTAGAAGTTATGAAAGGGCAGCAGACACCATACTATTATGAGGGAGACGGGCAACTTGTCGCATTTATGCGTATAGGAAATGAAAGTGTTCCAGCGACTCCTTCACAACTAAGAGAACTGGTTCTTCGTGGGAGCGGTGAAAGTTATGATAGCCTGAAATCAAGATATGATTTTGACAATATGTCCTTTACAAAATTAAAATCAGTATATAAACAGAGAACGGGGAATACATTTGAAGATAACAGATTATGAATCTTTTGGGCTGATTGATGAAAAAGGAAATCTAACGAATGACTGGAG
>ENA-OQMZ01001085-OQMZ01001085.1-human-gut-metagenome-genome-assembly--contig:-NODE-1085-length-10310-cov-0.980065_pt1 | contig 10310 bp, 15 predicted proteins | sample MGYA00242621_ERZ504862 | MGnify/ENA primary metagenome ERZ504862 (study PRJEB26092, sample SAMD00036393) | human gut metagenome | host: Homo sapiens | study: EMG produced TPA metagenomics assembly of... | reverse complement strand
TCCGGATGCACGTTTGATATTTCTTTCATGGTATCATTCGGCATGTTATAGATTTTGCTTTTGCAATTACGTCACGTTAATCTGCTGTTGTTAGTAGATCAGAACTTCCGCCTTCTTTTACAGCTACTTGCGAGCTCTCTACCGATCATTGTAAAGATTTTGCCCTTTGCAGCATCATTTTTTTCTTTCTTATGCTTAATATTGGCAAATTTTGAATGTCCTGACATGTCTTTTACCTCTCTTTATCTATTTGTTTTTTATCTTTTTTTTAAAAATTGTTATTATTTACACACGTTGTCTATTCTATCACGTCATCGAAATCTTTTCAATCTTAACTGTCTGAATTATATTATTATCGATCTGTAATACCGTGAAACGATAGCCGTCATAGTCAACAACACAGGTTTCGTCTTCTCCGGGGATGTGTTTCCAGTTTATCGATCAGAAATCCATTCAGTGTCTCATAATCTTCTTTGTCAAATGTTACCGGAATCAGATCTTCCAGATCCTCCAGTTCAGTCAGACCATTGACAATCATACTTCCGTCATTCTGTTTTTTGATCATTTCGTCTTCTTCATCATATTCATCCAGAATATTTCCGACGATCTCTTCCAAGATATCTTCCATTGCGACAAGGCCGGAAGTCTGTCCGTATTCGTCCAGCACAACGACCATATGATTTTTAGCCGCCTGCATTTCTTTGAAAAGAGTATCAATGCTCTTTGTTTCAGGAATATATGTAACCGGACGGAGGTATTCCTCCAGATTTTTTACCGGACATTGCCGTTTTGACTTGTCCAGATAGCCGGACGTTGCATCTCTCAGATGAATGATCCCGATGATCTCATCGATATCTTCCTGATAATACCGGAAATCTTGAAAAGCGTTCATCCAGCATGAATTGCAAAGCCTCTTCCAGTGACCAGTCTCCATCGATTGCTACAATTATTTTTTCGGTGGGTCATAATATCCTTTGCATCCTTATCCATATAACGGAAAATATTGCGGATCAGACCTGCCGCTTCTTTCTGCATCTCTTCGTCCATTTCATCTTCGTGAAATATCTGTTTCATTCGTTGGAATAAACTTCCCTCTTCCATAATTAATTATCCTTAACTCCTTCTCTATGTATGAAGCTCGAAACTGATTCGAATTGCTTCATCAACCTTGTTCATTATCTCTTCGTCCAGATGACATACCAGATCCTTAAGTCGCTGCTTATCGATCGTACGGATCTGTTCCAGTAAAACCACGGAATTTCTGACAATATGATACCTTCTTGCGTCAATTTCCACATGTGTCGGTAATTTTGCTTTGTTCATCCTTGAGGTGATCGCCGCACAGATGACGGTCGGGCTATGCCTGTTGCCAACATCATTCTGTATGATCAGGACTGGACGAATTCCACCCTGTTCCGATCCGACTACCGGACTTAAATCCGCATAATAAATATCTCCTCGTTTCACCTGCACCTTGCTTCACACTCCGATTCTTAAGATATACTAAGTATTTCCCTTTTTCTCGGATGTATTCTGCAAAATTTCAAGAACACACGGCCATTTAAAAACTGTCGACCTGTTCTACGACTTCTCCATGCCGGATGTATCTCTCGAATACGTTTATTTAACTACACACACAAATTCATAATTGAATCTACCGGAAAGTTCTCCCAGTTTATCAACAGAAAGGAACTCTTTCCATCACGTCCGAAGATGACAACCTTATCTCCGAATTCTACATCTTCAATTGCCGTTACATCAACCATGAACTGATCCATGCATACACGACCGATGATCGGTGCTTTTTGTCCGTGGATCAGGACGTAGCCTTTATTGGACAAACTTCTTGGATACCCGTCGCCGTATCCGACAGGAATCGTCGCCACCTTTGTCGGACGTGTTGTGATATAAGTTCCTCCATAACTTACCGGCTTTCCTTCCGTCAGCCATTTTACATGTGCAACATGGCTGATCAGTTCCATTGCAGGTTTTAATGGTACTTTATCTTTTTCCACCTCATCGGACGGATACATTCCATATGTTGTAATTCCCGCACGTACAATATCCATATTGGCTTCTTCCAGATCAATGATGCCGGCACTGTTGGAACAATGATAATACGTGAATGTAACGTTACGCTTTTTCAATTCCTCTTTCATCCAGAGGTATTTCTCCAGCTGTTCTTTTGTAAATGTCTTATCTTCTTCATCGGATTTGGCAAAATGCGTGAACATACCTTCCATTACCAGATTCGGCAGCTTGCTGATTCTGGCGATCTCATCTGCATTTTCCTTCGTAATCTGGAAACCAAGTCTTGCCATTCCTGTATCAAGCTTAATATGGACATAGACGTTACATCCCATAGCTTCGGCAAGCTCAGATACTTCTTTTGCCATCTCATAGCTGTAAACGGTCATACGTATCTCGTTACGGATCATTACATCCCACTGATCAGGGAAAATGCATCCCAGTACCAGTACTGGCTTTTTCAGGCATGCATCCTTGATCAGTATCGCCTCGTCCAATGTGGCAACGGCATATCCCCAGATGTAATCCATCGGCTCCAAAGTTTTGCGATCTGGACAGCCCCGTGCCATCAACCATCCATTTTGATGACTGCATCATCTGGGTATTCTTATGAATATTTTTTTCATCATTTCTATATTATATTCAACCGCATCTAAATTGACTCTGGCTAAAACTCTTGTATATTGCTTCACTGTTATTCTTCCTCCAGTTTCATTAATGCTTTACTGATATATTCTATCAGATCTCTCGCCATTACACTATATACGCCTTTTTCAAATTTTGCAAGGTCACCGGACAATCCATGTATATATGTGCCTAATTCTGCAGCATCTTCCGCTTCTTTTCCCTGCACCATCCATCCGGAGATCACGCCGGCGAGAACATCTCCCGATCCGGCTTTTGCCATCGCACTGTTCCCGGTAAGGTTCATACGTATACCTTTCTCTTCGCTTGCGATCAGAGTTCTCGAATCTTTCAGTACACAGGTAATCCGGTATCTTGAAATAAAATCTTTCAGGATCTGGATCCTGTCTGCTTTCAGTTCCTCTACAGGAGTGCCTGTAAGTCTTTGACATTTCTTTCATATGCGGTGTGATCACAAATCTGCGCTCGGCCATCTGATTCAGATAATTTTTATTTTCTGCAAGAAGATTCAGTCCGTCTGCATCGATCAGACACGGTACTTTTACATATTCAATCACAGTTTTTAATATTTTTTCGGAAAGTCTGCTCATTCCAAGGCCCGAACCGATACATACGCTATCTGCCCATGTAAGAAGTGATAACAGTTCTTCTTTATTATATTCCTCATATGTTGTGATAATTGCTTCCGGAAGGAGTGTCTGTAAGATCTCCCGATTATCCGAGGAAGTGTATATTCTCACCAGCCCTGCTCCTGTCATGTAAGCGGCATGCGCATTCAGATAAGCGGCCCCGGCCATTCTTTGCTTCCGGCTATCACGAGGAGTCTTCCGTACGTGCCTTTATTTGAATCTTCCGGTCTGTCCGGCAGCATCTTCCGGTAGATATCTTTTCCGGCTGTCCGGACTATTTCCTGATCCTCACAGATAGAATCTGTAGAAATGCCGATATCCGGCACAATAACCCTGCCGGCCATAGTTCTGCCCTGTGACAGTTCCAGACCAATCTTTTTTAACTGGAATGTCACTGTATAGTCCGCTTTGAAAGCGCAGCCTAGGATACAGCCTGTTGTGGCAGAAAGTCCGGACGGGATATCTACCGCAAACTTTGTTCCCCTCATCCGGTTCATCTGTTCGATCACCTGACGATATCTGCCTCTACTTTGCGGCTCAATCCCACTCCAAAGACGGCATCTATGATCACACTATAGGAGTCTTCCTGCGGCATTCCATAAGTAATCTTCCCACCGCATTCCTGTAAGCGGTGCATCTGTTCCTGTGTTTCCTCGGTATAATGCTCCGGGTTTCCCACACAAAATATCTCTACGGAGTATCTGTTATTTTGTAAAATGCGGGCAATTGCGAAACCGTCCCCTCCATTATTACCCCGAACCACAGACAACACAGACATGAGAAAGATCAACCTTTTCATCTTCTAATACCTGTACACACGCCTGCGCCGCATGTTCCATCAATTCCAGGGAAGGAACCCCTAATTTTTGAATTGTATACTGATCTGCTGCTTTCATCTGTGCTGCATTCACCCAAAGCTGCATCCAATCATCTCCCATCAAGTCCTGCTTATACTTACCGCAACAAAAGAACGTGTAAAAATATGTCCATCTTCCGGACTACTCCTACACGCCTTTTTCTTTTATAATAATTTACTTATGATCCTCTTTGTAACGACTGATATTGTATGACAGCTGCATCAGGCTTTCTGACAGATGTACATTCTCGACAACAATATTATCCGGAAGATTCAGATCTGTGTGCGCAAAGTTCCAAAATTGCACGCACTCCGTTATCAACCAGCATATTCGCCACTTCAATTGCTTTCTCTTTTGGAATCGTCAGCACTGCAATATCAATATTATTGTTCTGTACAAATGCTTTCAGGTCATCCATCATGCGGATCGGTACGCCTCGGATAGAGACACCCTGAAGTCTTGGGTTTACATCAAAGATTCCCTTCAGGATAAATCCACGGTTCTCAAAAGCTGCATAATTTGCCAGTGCCTGTCCAAGATTACCGGCACCGATGATAATGATATTATGATCTTCTTCCAATCCTAAAATTTTTCCGATCTCTGTGTATAAATACTTTACGTTATAACCATATCCCTGCTGGCCGAATCCGCCAAAGTTATTCAGATCCTGACGGATCTGTGATGCAGTTACCTTCATACGCTTACTCAGATCGTTCGAAGATATACGCTCTACACCATTTTCCAGCAGTTCACCCAAATATCTGTAATACCTCGGCAATCTACGAATGACTGCACGAGAAATCTCTCTTTCTTCCACTATATTCACCCTTCCAATCATAGTCTGAAATAATTATATAAAATTGAAAGATTATTGTCAAACTATTGTTGAATTTTATATCAATTTCCGTTATAATAAAATAGCATGTGCAAATGCATTTTACGAATACGAATGTATCAATTATCCACAACGCAGGAGGAAATATATGATATTAGCATGTCACGGGATCCAGAAATCTTTCGGTGAACACCTCATCGTCAGAGATGGATCCTTCCATATAGAAGATCACGAAAAAGCAGCTCTTGTCGGACCGAACGGTGCCGGTAAGTCTACTCTGCTCAAAATGATTGTAGCGAATCAGCCCGGATGACGGCAACGTCATTCTGACAAAGGTAAGACGCTTGGCTATCTTGCCCAGCATCAGGAGATGCAAAGCGGTAATACGATTTACGAAGAAGTCCGCACCGCAAAGGCCGATATAATCGCTATGGAGCGCCGTATCCGCGAGATTGAGATGGAACTTAAGCATCTCTCCGGTGACGCTCTGAACGACCGTCTGGAAACTTACAATCGCCTTATGGCCACTTTTGAACGTGAGAATGGCTATTCTTGCGAAAGTGAGATTACCGGTGTGTTAAAGGGACTTGGATTTACGGAAAATGATTTCACCAAACCGGTCGACACTCTCTCCGGAGGACAGAAAACCCGTGTATCTCTTGGCAAGCTTCTGTTAACGAAACCAGACATTTTGCTTCTTGATGAGCCAACCAACCATCTGGATCTGAATTCCATTGCATGGCTTGAAACCTATCTTCTAAACTACCAGGGAGCTGTGCTGATCGTGTCTCACGACCGTTATTTTTTGAACAAAGTTGTCACGAAAGTTCTTGAAATCGAGCTTGGAGAACTTCGTACTTATATGGGAAACTACAGTGACTATGCAGCAAAGAAGCAGCAGCTTCGCGACATACGCCTGAAGGAGTATCTTAACCAGCAGCAGGAAATCAAGCATCAGGAGGCAGTTATCGAAAAGCTTCGTTCTTTCAACCGTGAAAAATCCATCAAACGTGCCGAAAGCCGTGAAAAGATGTTGGAAAAGATGCAGACTATCGAAAAACCGATAGAAGTTAATACAGATATACATCTGAAACTGGAACCATCCTGTGTAAGCGGCAATGATGTCCTGACTGTTGAACATTTAAGCAAATCTTTCCCCGGACAGGAGCTTTTTACAGACGTCAATCTTGAGATCAAACGAGGTGAACATGTTGCAGTAATCGGTGATAACGGAACTGGAAAGACTACGCTTCTTAAGATATTAAACCGTGTGGTATCTGCCGATTCCGGTACTTATACACTTGGCTCCAATGTTAAGATCGGCTACTACGATCAGGAACATCATGTCCTTCATATGGAGAAAACAATTTTTGACGAGATTTCCGATGATTATCCGACTCTTACGAATACAGAAATCCGGAATGTGCTTGCAGCATTTCTTTTTACCGGTGATGATGTCTTCAAACAGATCAGTCTTTGAGCGGTGGGGAACGCGGACGTGTATCTCTTGCGAAACTAATGCTCTCTGAAGCAAATTTCCTGATCCTCGACGAGCGACCAACCATTTGGACATCGCATCCAAAGAAATCCTTGAGAATGCTTTGAATGATTATACCGGCACCGTACTTTATGTCTCTCATGACCGTTATTTCATCAATCAGACTGCATCACGGATTCTGGATCTTGTCAATCATACATTTGTAAATTATATCGGAAATTATGACTATTATCTGGAGAAAAAAGAAGAACTCACTACTGCATATGCCGGAGAAGCCTCTACACCTTCATCCGTTTCAGATAACAGTACAGACAAGAATGTATCCGAGTCAAAACTCAGCTGGCAGGAGCAAAAGGAAGCCCAGGCAAGACTCCGCAAACGTCAGAATGAACTTAAAAAGACGGAAGAACGTATCGGCGAGCTGGAAGACCGTGACGGTGAGATCGATGCCCTGATGGTTCAGGAAGAGATCTTCACCAACTCTGTAAAATGCCAGGAATTGGCAAAAGAAAAAGCCGCCATAGCGGAAGAATTAGAAGAATTATATATGAAATGGGAGGAATTAGCGGAAGACGCTTAATTTATACGCTGTTCATTCATACATAAAAACACCATACACTGTGATCCGGCAAATTCATTCGGGAATTTTCACAGTGTATGGTGTTTTTGTCATATATTATCTACTTTAATTTCTCGCAATTGCCTTAATAAATCCTTCGCTGTTCAATACGGTTGGATTTTCCAGTGTCGTGATCAATGCCAGATCTTTCGTCATCTTACCTTCTTCAATGGTATCAATGGTTGCTTTTCAAGCTTATCTGCGAATGCTGCCAATTCGGCATTTCCATCCATCTCACCACGTTTTCTAAGAGCACCTGTCCATGCAAAAATTGTAGCTACAGAGTTTGTAGAAGTCTCTTCCCCTTTCAGATGCTTGTAATAATGACGTTGTACCGTTCCATGAGCTGCCTCATATTCATAATTTCCGTCCGGGGATACCAGAACAGATGTCATCATCGCAAGAGAACCGAATGCAGAAGAGACCATATCACTCATTACATCTCCGTCATAGTTCTTACATGCCCAGATATATCCGCCTTCTGATTTCATAACTCTTGCAACCGCATCATCGATCAAAGTATAGAAATATGTAATTCCGGCTTCTTTGAACTTCTCGGCATAATCTTTGTCAAAGATTTCCTGGAAAATATCTTTGAATGTATGGTCATACTTCTTAGAGATCGTATCTTTTGTTGCGAACCACAGATCCTGCTTTGTATCCAATGCATAATTAAAGCAGCTTCTTGCAAAACTTTCAATAGATCCGCATAGATTATGCATTCCCTGTGCAACACCCGGTCCGGCATAATTGTGTACCAGTTCTCTGGTCTCTGTGCCGTCTTCTGCAGTGTATACCAGTTCTACTTTTCCAGGTCCGGGAATCTTCATCTCTGTATTTTTATATACATCGCCATATGCATGTCTTGCAATCGTGATTGGTTTTTTCCAGTTCTTTACACATGGCTCAATTCCTTTTACAACGATCGGTGCACGGAATACTGTTCCGTCCAGTATTGCACGGATCGTTCCGTTCGGGCTCTTCCACATTTCTTTCAGATCATACTCTTTCATACGTGCCGCATTCGGTGTGATGGTTGCACATTTTACTGCAATCTTTATATTTCTTGGTTGCATTAGCAGCATCGATTGTTACCTGATCATCTGTCTCATTTCTATGTTCCAGACCCAGATCATAATATTCTGTGTTCAGTTCAATATATGGCTCCAGAAGGTCTTCTTTGATCATCTTCCAGAGGATTCTTGTCATTTCGTCCCCGTCCATCTCTACGATTGGTGTTGTCATTTTAATTTTTGCCATGATGTTTGTCTCCTTTCTATCTGTTCGCGGCATCTTTCATTATTCTTCCAGATTGCAGATTTCCATCATCGTGTAATATATGTTCATTTGCAAGCTGTTCTGCTTTTGCCGCATCTTTTGCCTTGATCGCTTCCAGGATTTCTCTGTGTTCTTCTATTGATTTCTCGGCACGCTCCGGTGCTTCAATAGACATCGTCCTAGCAAGCTGTACATACTTGTGAAAATCTGTTAATACATGTTCCAGGATCCTGCTGTTGGATGCCTCATACAATATCTTATGAAACTTACCATCCATTTCTGACATCTGTTCAATCTGTCCGGTTCCCTTCTTATGCAAATGAAATTCTGACAGAAGAATCACTTCTTCCAGTTCTTCAATCTGCGCATCCGTAATATATTTCGTTGCCCAGTTGGCACACAGCCCTTCCAGTTGCGAACGTATCTTATAGATATCTTTCACATCTTTTCTGGTAATGGCTGTCACATACGCACCTTTATTCGGAATGATCGTAACCAGTCCTTCTAACTCCAATTGTCTTAAGGCTTCTCTTACCGGTGTTCTGCTTACCCCCAGTTCTTCACCGATTGTTACTTCCCTTAATTCTTCATGATCTTTATATACCCCATTCAGAATATCTTCCCGCAGATGCCGGAACACTCTTCCTCGTAAGGATCTGTCCTGATATTCTTCCATAAAAACACCCCAATTAAATCAAATCTATACCCAGTCTTTTGCAGTTCTGATCAATAACTGCGATCAGCTCATCATCTGTAAGAACGGTTACACGTCCTTCTTCGTACTGTTCATCTACCCAGTCTTTTACTGCGTTTACCAGTTCTGAATTCTTATCCACTTTCTTATCATCCGGAAGCTTAAAATATGTATTGATCCAGTGGGCAATACCTGCAAGTCCCGAAGTATTGGAAATTGCCACAAGCGGCGGACGGTTCAGGAATTTACCGGTATCGAATACATTATAAATCTCTTCGTTTTTCAAGAGTCCATCTGCATGGATTCCGGCTCTGGTCACATTAAAGTTCTTGCCAACGAATGGTGTCCTGGAAGGAACCCGGTAACCAATCTCTTTTTCATAATAATCTGCCATCTCTGTGATGACTGTTGTATCCATGCCATCCAGTGTACCGCGAAGCTGTGCATATTCGAATACCATCGCTTCCAGTGGTGTATTGCCGGTACGTTCCCCGATTCCGAAAAGCGAACAGTTTACGCCACAAGCACCATATAACCATGCGGTTGAAGAGTTGCTGACTGCTTTTGTAGAAATCATTGTGTCCGTGGAATTCGATCAGTTCACTTGGAACACCGGCATGAGTCATTAAGCCATATATGATTCCCGGAATCGATCTTGGAATTACAGCTCCCGGAAAATTCACTCCGTATCCCATCGTATCACAAACACGGATTTTTACCGGTATTTATATTCATCCATCAATTTCATTAATTCCATACAAAACGGAATCACAAATCCGTAAATATCAGATCTTGTGATATCTTCCAAATGACAACGTGGCTGATACCTGTCTCCAGACATTCACGGATGACACTCAAATAATGATTCATGGCCTCACGTCTGGTCATTTTCATTTTATAGAAAATATGGTAATCGGAACAGCTGACCAGGATACCTGTCTCACGCAGTCCGATATCTTTTACTAATTCAAAATCCTGTTTGCTTGCTCTGATCCAGCTTGTAACTTCCGGAACTTATATCCGCGTTCCATACATTTGTAAACTGCATCACGGTCTTTTTGCTGTACAGGAAAACTCACTCTGGCGGACAATTCCCTTTGGACCGCCAAGTTTATGCAAATAATCGTAAATCGTTACAATCTGATCGGTAGTGTACGGAGCTCTTGACTGCTGTCCGTCACGGAATGTCGTATCTGTGATCCAGATATCGTCCGGCATATTATGCGG
>ENA-OQMZ01001084-OQMZ01001084.1-human-gut-metagenome-genome-assembly--contig:-NODE-1084-length-10316-cov-3.633526_pt1 | contig 10316 bp, 12 predicted proteins | sample MGYA00242621_ERZ504862 | MGnify/ENA primary metagenome ERZ504862 (study PRJEB26092, sample SAMD00036393) | human gut metagenome | host: Homo sapiens | study: EMG produced TPA metagenomics assembly of... | reverse complement strand
ATTTTCGAATTAAGTCGTTGAAATTTTATCCTTTTCAAACTGCAGTCTGCGCATTCTGACGCTTGATTTGTCTTTGCTGGCTTGCAATTTTCTGTGAGAGCGGCAAAAGCTCATCATACGGCGAGCCGTTGCCGTTGTCCGCCATTTCCTTAATCGGTTCAATGATTTTCTTTGTGGAGCGCTTTGTCAGAATTGTACAGACAACAAATACACCTATCATAATTATAAGAATCGACGGAATAACAAAAAGAAAAATTCCGTAAATGCTGTCAATTGTCTTTGCAACACGGATTACAGAACCGTCTGCGGTTTTTCCTGCATAGTAGTATGTTATTTTATTCAAAGTTTCCGACATTCTGTGGCTTGAACCGTTGCCGTCCTTGATTGCCTGTTCAAATTCGGGGCGGTCGCTGTGATTCGGCATAGAATTAACATCTGTGTCAACGCTGTCGGATACAACCGAACCGTCACTTTTTATGAGAGTAACACGAAAATCGCCTATCCCGTAATATTTTGAAAGGTCGATTTCGCTGTCGGAATTATAAACGCTGATGATTTTATCGGTATATTGCCGAACCTCTGCCTCCTGTTCATCGGAAAACACAAACCAGAAAGCGGCTGTTGAAAAAACAGCCGTCAGAAGAATGGACACCACAGCGATAACCGAAAAGTTTTTTAAAAGCTTTTTACTCAGTTTCACTTTATTCCCCCGCCTTATATCCGACATTTCTCACGGTTTTGATAAGGTTTCCGCAGCTGCCGAGTTTTTGCCTGAGGGTTGTAATGTGCATATCAACCGTTCTGCTCTCGCCCTCAAAATCATATCCCCACACATTGAGAATGATATTTTCACGGGTAAGCGCCATACCTTTATTTTTGAGAAGATACTTTAAAAGTTCGTATTCTTTGAAGGTGAGGTTACATTCCTCACCGCAGCTTGTTACAATGTGCTTGGAATCGTCAAAAACAATCTGACCGAGCTTTATTACATCCTGTCTGTCATCAACAGAACATCTGCGGAGGATTGCACGGACTCTTGAAATAAGCTCAAGGACTGAAAAAGGTTTTGTAATATAGTCATCGGCACCCATGTCAAGGCCTTTGACCTTATCCATTTCACTTCCCTTTGCAGTAACAAGGATAACGGGAACATTTTTTGTCACGGCGTCCCTGCGCATTTTTTCAAGCACGGAAAGTCCGTCAAAATCGGGTAACATAACATCAAGAATTACAAGCTGAGGAATTTCGGCTGTACAAGCCTTAAAAAAGCTTTTGCTTTCACCAAAGCTCTGAACCTCATATCCGCTGCTTTTCATGGCATAAGATTCAAGCTCTCTGATATCGGTATCATCTTCAACAATGTAAATTAACATCTAATACTCTCCCTCAACAAATGTGTATTTAAATGCACCGCAAAGGGGCATCTGCACTTAAATTAAAATTGAAACATCCGCCATAATTATAGACTTTTTTTGCAAAAATGTAAAGTTTAATAAAACAAAAATCAGGAGCATACAGCTATGCTCCCGTTTGTTAAGCAAAATATATCAGTCGGACAAATCGCAGCTGCCTGTAATTGAAAAAGCAACCCACTCTGCAACATTAACCGCATGGTCTGCAATTCTTTCAAGATACTTTGCAATCATAACGATATCGAGAGCCTCTGAGCCGAGTTCCTTATTCTTATGAATGAGTTCAACCGTTTCATTCTTTGAACGGTTAAAAAGTTCGTCAACGATATCATCCTGACGGGCTACCTTTTTGGCAACCTCAATATCGCTCTTAACAAAAGCGTCAATAGCCTCCGTTACCATTTTTGAGGCATTGTCTGCCATTTCCAAAATGTGAGTAAGATTGAACACCTGCTTTTTGTCCTTGATGTAAACAGACATTTCAGCAATATCAACTGCCTGATCGCCGATTCTCTCAAGGTCGGTAATCATTTTGAGTGCGGCAGAAACATATCTGAGGTCGTGTGCAACCGGTGCCTGATGAAGAAGAAGGTGCAGACATCTGCTTTGAATGGATTTTTCCGCCTCGTTAATACGATTTTCGTGTCCTCTTGCGATATCAAGCAAATCTTCGCCGTCAACAATCATCTTCATTGTGTTTTTGATTGCCTGCTCAACAAGACCGCCCATTTCAATAAGGCTGTCGTTAAGCTGTGTAAGCTCTTTATCAAAATATTCTCTCATTAGCCAAACCTTCCCGTAATGTATTCTTCGGTACGCTTATCCTGCGGATTTGAGAAAATTGCGTCGGTTGAATTACATTCAACCATTTCACCGAGTAAAAAGAACGCTGTTTCATCTGAAATACGCAAAGCCTGCTGCATATTATGTGTTACCATAACGATTGTATAATCGTTTTTCAGTTTAAGGCAAAGCTCCTCAATTTTACCCGTTGAAATAGGATCAAGTGCAGAGGTTGCCTCATCCATAAGCAGAACTTCGGGTTTTACGGCAAGTGCTCTTGCAATACAAAGTCTTTGTTGCTGACCGCCCGAAAGACCGAGAGCGCTCTTTTTGAGCCTGTCTTTAAGCTCATTCCAGATTGCGGCGTCACGCAAGGATTCTTCAACAATCCTGTCAAGTTCTTTCTTGCTTTTGATTCCGTGTGTGCGAGGACCGAAAGCGATGTTATCGTAGATGCTCATCGGGAACGGATTGGCTTTCTGAAACACCATACCAACCCTTTTGCGGAGGATATTTACATCCATATCTCCGTAAATATCCTCGTTGTCAAGGCGAATGTCGCCTGTTATCTTACAACCCTCAACAAGGTCGTTCATTCGGTTGAGCGACTTTAAAAGAGTTGACTTACCGCAGCCTGACGGACCGATGAAGGCTGTGATTCTGTTTTTCTTCATACGGATATTTACATCCTTTAACGCATGAAATTTTCCGTAGTAAAGATTCATGTTTTCTATGTTAAATTTATCCATTGTAAAATAATTATCCTTTCCTGTTACTTCTTGTTGTTTCCGAGTTTCTTTGCAACAAATGCCGAGAGTGTATTGATTGCAAAAACAAGTACAAGAAGTACAACTGCGGTACCCCATGCCTGATCTGTATGAAGTCCTTCGTTGGTAAGTACATACATATGAACGGCAAGTGACCGTCCCGAATTGAGAGGGCCTGCCGCATAGCCTGTTGCCGAACCGTAAGTATAAATAAGTGCGGCTGTTTCGCCTACTATTCTGCCGACAGCAAGAATGATTCCGGCAAGAATACCGGGCATCGCACTCGGAAGAATAATTCTCATAATTGTTCTGAGCTTGCCCGAACCGAGTCCGTAACTGCCTCACGGTATGAATCGGGAACTGTGAGAAGTGCCTCCTCGGTTGTACGCATAATTGTGGGGAGTACCATAATTGCAAGCGTAAATGCACCGGCAAGAAGTGAATAACCCCAGTTAAGGCATACACAAAGAAAAGCATACCGAAAAGGCCGTAAACAATTGACGGAATACCGGCAAGGGTTTCTGCCATTGTTCTGATTACCTTAACAAGCTTGTTGCCACGCTTTGCATACTCTGCAAGATAGATTGCCGCTCCCACACCGAACGGTACCGAAATTATAAGAGTTACAAGCGTAATAACAATTGTGTTGATAATTGACGGCATACACGATACATTGTCGCTGTTGTACTCAAGTGAGAACAGCTCGGGGGTAAGGTTCGGAACACCTCGCACAAGAACATAGGCAATGATAAATATGAGAGCCGCCGCAGAAAGTGCCGCCGCAAGACCTACAAGAATGAGCAGTACAAGTGAAAGGGGCTTTCTTTTGTAGGCTTTCATTCTCTGTTTAAACGATACTTTGTTGATTGCCTTAATCTGTGACACATCAACCAAAGCGGCATCGTTTTTTATATTATCGCTGTTAGCCACGCTTTTCACTCCTACTCTTTATAGCCTGCATTGAAAGTGTGATGAGCAGAACAAATACGAACAGAACAACACCCGTTGCAATAAGTGCCTGACGGTGCAAGCCTGTTGAATAACCCATTTCAAGAACAATGTTTGCAGTCAGGGTACGAAGTCCGTCCGTAACGCTGTGCGGAATCTGAACTTGATTGCCTGCAATAAGTACAACTGCCATTGTTTCGCCCAACGCTCTGCCTATGCCGAGAACAACTCCTGCAAAAACGCCTGATTTTGATGCCGGAAGAATTGTCTTGAACACACTTCTTTCCTTTGTAGCACCAAGTGCCAAAGCACCTTCGTAGTAGCTTTCGGGAACTGCCTTGATTGCCGACTCTGACACACCGATGATTGTCGGAAGAATCATAACTCCGAGTACGATTGACGCCGCAAGCCAGCTTGAACCGTTACCGCCGAAGTTATCACGGATGAACGGTACAACTACCATAAGTCCGAAGAAGCCGTAAACAATTGACGGGATGCCTGCCAAAAGCTCTGTTGCCGGTTTAAGCACCTTGTAAAGCGGTGCAGGACAAAACCTTGCAAGAAATACTGCTGTGAGAATTCCTATCGGAACACCGATTATGATTGCTCCCGCAGTAACATATATGCTTGCGATAATCATATCAAAAATTCCATATGATGCAGGCACATTCGTAGGCGCCCATTTCTGTCCGCCTACGAAATCAAAGAAGCCTATTTCTGCCATTGCAGGAACACCGTTACAGAATAAGAATATACAGATTATGACAACCGCCGCTATACTTGTTACAGCTGTGAGGAAGAAAACTCCCTGCATTGCCTTTTCACGAAATCTGTTTAATCTCATTTAATTATGTCACTCCAAACAGTTGTTTCACCTGTGTAAATTGATTTTACCTGATCAAGTGTGAGGTCATCACATGTGTTTGCATTGTTTACGATTACTGCGATACCGTCTTTTGCGATTGTTTCAACCTTGAGTGCACTCTTTTCTTCATCTTTAAGGTCACGAGATGCCATACCGATATCACATGTACCGCCCATAGCTGACTGCATACCTGCCGATGAGTCGGATGTCTGGATTTCAACCTTAGCGTTTGTGTTTACCTTCTGATAAGCCTCGGCAAGTTTTTCCATTACAGGTGATACCGAAGATGAACCTGCTACGCTGATTTTGCCTGACGGCTTCTTACCGCTGTATGCGGCATTTTCCGAAACTGTTACATAACCGTTGTCCGAAACAATCTTCTGACCGTCTGAGCTCATTATGTAATCAACAAAATCCTGAGCAACATCGCTGAGTTCGCCCTTGTAAGCAATGTTGAACGGACGGCTTACTGCATATTCGCCTGATTTTACATTATCGGCTGTTGCCTCAACACCGCCGATTTTAAGAGCCTTTACCGTATCGTTGAGTGAACCGAGTGAAATGTAACCGATTGCCGCCTCGTTATCCTTAACATTTGTGATAACAGCCTCTGTGCTGTTGATTGTTACAGCCGAAGTAGTTGTGTTGTCTGTCTTGTTGTCACCGTCCTTAACAAGAACGCCTGTAAGCTCTGTGAATGCATCTCTTGTGCCTGAGCCTTCTTCTCTTGTTACAACAGAGATTGTTTTTGATGCGTCAAACTTTGCGGCATCCGAACCTGCGTCGGATGAACCGTTTGATGAAGAGCCTGCACCGCCGCAGCCTGCGAATGCAGAAACTGCAAGAACACCGAATAATGCTGTTGCCGTAATTTTTTTAGTCATAGATTTCATTTGAATTTTCTCCTTAAATTCATATCATTTGTGTACCTCTTTCGTACAACATCAGTCTATGACTGTTTTGTAAAATACGCTGTTTGTCAATTGTAAAAAGAGTGTAAATAAAAATATAGGTTTTGTATGCCAAAACAAATTTTTACAAATTTGCGTGACAAAGCCTTTTATTTGTGGTACAATATTACAGAAGTGTGCAGGATGTAAAATAATTCCTGCAAAATTTCAAAATCAACTTACATAAGATTTACAGAGAAATATCATTCCAAGGAGGTCATTTTAGTGGCTGAAAACAAAATCCCATACAAAATATACCTTGACGAAAACGAAATCCCGACACAATGGTACAATGTTCGTGCAGATATGAAGAACAAGCCTGCACCGCTTTTAAACCCGGCAACACTCAAGCCTATGACACACGCAGACCTTGCTCCCGTGTTCTGTGATGAGCTTATTGATCAGGAGCTCGACGATACAGACGCATACATTGACATTCCGGAAGAAATTCAGAACTTCTATAAAATGTATCGTCCATCTCCGCTTATAAGAGCATATTTTCTTGAAAAGGCTCTTGACACTCCCGCAAAGATTTACTACAAATTTGAGGGCAACAACACAAGCGGAAGCCACAAGCTCAACAGCGCAATTGCTCAGGCTTACTACGCTAAAAAGCAGGGACTTAAAGGTGTTACAACCGAAACAGGCGCAGGTCAGTGGGGTACTGCCCTTTCAATGGCTTGTTCATATTTCGGCCTTGACTGCAAGGTATTTATGGTAAAGGTTTCATACGAGCAAAAGCCTTTCAGAAGAGAGGTTATGAGAACCTACGGTGCAAGCGTTACTCCGTCACCGTCAACAACAACGGAAGTCGGCAGAAAAATTCTTGAGGCTCACCCCGGTACAACAGGAAGCCTTGGCTGTGCTATTTCTGAGGCTGTTGAGGTTGCAACTCATACAGACGGCTACCGTTATGTACTCGGAAGTGTGCTTAATCAGTACTTCTTCATCAGTCCGTTATCGGTCTTGAGGCAAAAGCCGCTCTCGAAAAATACAATGTAAAGCCTGACATTATCATCGGCTGTGCAGGCGGCGGTTCAAACCTCGCGGTCTTATCTCTCCGTTTATGGGCGAAAAGCTCCGTGGCGAAAATGACTACAAGTTTATCGCTGTTGAGCCGGCATCATGTCCAAGCCTTACAAGAGGTAAGTTTGCATATGACTTCTGCGACACAGGTATGATTTGTCCTCTCGCAAAGATGTACACGCTCGGCAGCGGATTTATTCCGTCAGCCAACCACGCAGGCGGTCTTCGTTTCCACGGTATGAGTTCAACACTTTCTCAGCTTTACCATGACGGTCTTATGGAGGCAAGAGCAGTTGAGCAGACAAGCGTATTTGCAGCGGCTGAACAGTTTGCAAGAGTTGAAGGTATTCTCCCTGCTCCCGAAAGCAGTCACGCAATCAGAGTTGCAATTGACGAGGCTCTCAAGTGCAAAGAAACAGGCGAAGAAAAGACAATTCTATTCGGTCTTACAGGTACAGGCTACTTTGATATGGTTGCTTATCAGAAGTATAATGACGGCGAAATGAGTGACTACATTCCGACAGACGCCGACCTCCAGCAGGGCTTTGACGGCTTGCCAAAGGTTGACTAATGCGAGTGTCTCACACCCGGTTCGTGTAGACGGATATTGTCCGCCCATACGGTTCTAAAAGAAAAAATTACAAAAACAAAAAACGTTGGATTACTTTTTTCGTAAATCCAACCGTTAATTTTTTATTTGGTAATCTAAAATCCGAACTTATTCTCTGCCGGCACGAACGCTTGCGGAGGCAAGTATATACACAAAACCGAGGAGAATATCGGTTGCTATATCGAACACTTCAATCACAAAAACAACCTGTCCGTTGACAACATTAAATATGATGTTAAGCACTCCGATAAGCACAAGCACTACTGCGAGTTTGCCCGAAGTTTTCAACATTTTTTGCATATCCGGCGGTGATGTCTTTTTTGAAACGGCTCTCAGTCCCATTGAACCTACTGCGAGTTTCAGCACCATTGAAACGGTGACGGTCACAATTAGCAGATAGTCAAATACCGATGCCGATCCGCCGTCAAATGACGGGATAATCGTATTAACCAGCTTGTATGCAACCAAAATTCCCGAAAATATAACTCCGAGAAACATTACAACTGCCGTTACTTTGATTTTTTCTTTCATAAGACACACCCCCGTGAAGGTTTAAGTTATCAGCCGATAAGTTCCTTAATTTTTGACTCTGCAAGAGCAGGATCAGCCTTACCTCTGCTGTTCTTCATAACATTTCCGACAAGCGACTTAATCGCCTTTTCCTTGCCGTTCTTATAGTCCTCAACAGCCTTTGGATTGCTCTCAACAGCCTGCTTGCACAAATCGTTGAGTGCGCTTTCGTCAAGACCGCCCATATCGCTTTCGCTGATAAATTCAAGAGCACCCTTGCCGCTGTCAAGCATCTTTTCAAGAGTTGACTTTGCAAGGTTGTTGCGGATTTTACCGCTGTCAAGAAGTTTTACAAGCTCGTTAAGCTGTTCGGGAGTAACCGCAACATCAAAGATTTCCTTGTCAGCCTCGGTTTCTGTTCTGCGGAAATCTGACCGATAATGAAGTTTGAAACTGTCTTTGGTGACTTAACGCCCTCGCAAGCCTTGTCAAAATACTCGCTGATTTTGCGGTACTTTGTAAGAAGCTGTGCATCCTTTTCGGGAATTGCAAGTTCATCAATATATCTTCTGCACTTATCGGCAGGAAGCTCAGGCATTGCAGCTTGATTTCTTCAACAACATCTTTCGGAACATGGATAGTAACAAGGTCGGGATCACGAAAATAACGGTAATCGTGAGCATCCTCTTTACTTCTCATTGAAGATGTTGTGTTGGTTGCGTCGTCATAACGGAGAGTTTCCTGAACAACACTTCCGCCGTTTTCAATAAGGTCAACCTGTCTTTCAAACTCATACTCCATAGCCTTTGCTATGTTGTTGATTGAGTTCATATTTTTAATTTCGGTTCTTGTACCAAGCTTTTCGCTGCCCTTTGGACGAACCGAAATGTTTACATCGCAACGCATTGAGCCTTCCTGCATCTTACAGTCGGAAATTCCGATGTAACGCATAACCTGCTGAAGCTTTTCAACATACTCTCTTGCCTCATCAATTGAACGAATATCAGGCTCTGAAACGATTTCGATAAGAGGAACACCGCCACGGTTATATCAACATATGTGTCGCCGTGCTGATGAATGAGCTTTCCTGCGTCCTCTTCAATGTGAATGTGGTGCAGACGGATTTTTCTGCCGTTTGAAAGCTCAACATAACCGCCTATAATAAGCGGAGCATAAAGCTGGCTGATCTGATAAGCCTTTGAAAGGTCGGGATAGCAGTAGTTCTTTCTGTCCATCTTTGAAATCTCTGCGATTTCACCGTGAACTGCAAGACCTGCACGGATTGCATAGCGAACTACCTCACGGTTAAGCTTTGGAAGTGTTCCCGGCAGACCGATACACACGGGACAGCAATGGCTGTTTGGCGCACCGCCGAATTTTGTAGTACAGCCGCAGAAGATTTTTGTCTTTGTGGCAAGCTCAATATGGGTTTCAAAACCCGCAACTAATTCGTAACTCACAGCTTAACACCCCACTTTGTATCCTTAAAGTTTTCAGCAGCAGCCTGCTGATATTTGTATGCCGCATTAAGAATTTCAGCCTCGCCAAAGCTCTTGCCGATAAGCTGCATACCAATCGGCATACCCTTTGCGTTGAATCCGCACGGAACCGAAACACCCGGCAGACCTGCAATATTGACAGGTACAGTGCAGATATCCGTAAGATAGGTTTCAATCGGATCGCTTACAGCGTGTCCCTTTTCAAATGCTGTCATAGGAACTGTCGGAGCAAGGATTACATCGCACTTTTCAAATGCGTTGTTGAATGCCTTAACGATAGTGCCGCGAAGATTCTGAGCCTTTTTGTAATAAGCGTCATAGTAACCTGCGGAAAGAACATAAGTACCGAGGAGAATTCTGCGTTTAACCTCTTCGCCGAATCCCTCCGAACGGGTACGGCAGACCATATCGTGAGTGCCGTTGTAATGCTCGGTTTTGTAACCGAAACGGATACCGTCATATCTGCCAAGGTTTGAAGATGCCTCGGCACAGGCGATAATATAGTAAACAGGAAGGGCAAATTTGAGTTCGGGCAGGTCAAAGTAAACAATCTCTGCACCCATTGACTTGTAGATATCGGCAGCCTTTAAGACAGCCTCTTTTACATCGTCACGGACACCCTCAAGATATTCCTTTGCGATACCGATTTTCATACCCTTGATGTCATTGTTGAGTTTTGAATAAGTGTCACCGACAAAGCCTTTGAGGTTGAATCTTTTCATCTCTCTTTGAAATTGCGTCAAAAACAATTGCAGCGTCCTCAACAGACTTTGTAATCGGTCCAATCTGGTCAAGTGAACTTGCGTATGCGATAAGTCCGTAACGGGAAACCGCACCGTAAGTAGGTTAAGACCTACAATACCGCAGAATGATGCCGGCTGACGGATTGATCCGCCTGTATCAGAGCCAAGACCGTAAGCGGCAATGTTTGCGCCTACCGCACTTG
>ENA-OQMZ01001083-OQMZ01001083.1-human-gut-metagenome-genome-assembly--contig:-NODE-1083-length-10326-cov-1.438278_pt1 | contig 10326 bp, 13 predicted proteins | sample MGYA00242621_ERZ504862 | MGnify/ENA primary metagenome ERZ504862 (study PRJEB26092, sample SAMD00036393) | human gut metagenome | host: Homo sapiens | study: EMG produced TPA metagenomics assembly of... | reverse complement strand
ACATCATTCAGATTCCAACTCCTACAAAAACCTGATCTTTTCCTACGCCATAATAATCTGCAAGACTTCCGACGAGTTCGTCCGCAGTCGGATCCGGATACAGGCGAAAACGGTCTGTGTCCATCTCTTTCAGAACACGTTCCACTCCCGGTGCCGGTGGATATGGATTCTCATTTGTATTCAGTTTTACAACCTTATGCTGTGGCTGCTCACCCGGTACATATGGTTCTACGCTACGTATATTTCTCAAAAGTTCTTCTCTTACAGCCATGGTACTACCTCTATCTATACTCTCTTGCAAGCTCCGCAAATTTAGGAGCGCATTTACAATTGTTTCATATGCTACACAATACGCCATTCTGACATATCCGGGACATCCAAAAGAGCTTCCCGGAACGATCAGAATATTGTATTTCTTCGCGGTATTACAAAATTCTTTTTCATCTGCAACTGGTGATTTTACAAAGAGATAAAATGCTCCTTCCGGTTTGATGCACTCAAATCCAAGTTCTTTCAATCCATTATAAAGAGTCTCTCTGTTTCTGTCATAATATGAAATGTCTGTCTTCTCATTCAGACATGCCTTCACCACTTTCTGCTGCAGTGTCGGTGCATTGACAAATCCAAGAATTCTCGTTGCAACGTTAGCTGCGGCGTTCAGTTTCTCACTGTCTGCCACTTCATCCGGAATCACAAGATAACCGATACGTTCTCCCGGAAGAGAAAGTGATTTACTGAAAGAATATCCTACAACTGTATTTGCATAATACTTTGTGAGATATGGAACTTCTACTCCGTCATAAGCAAGTTCTCTGTATGGTTCATCTGAGATCAGATAAATCTCTGTTCCAAATTCTTTCTGTTTCTTCTCAAGAATCGCTGCTAGCTTCTGAATCGTCTCTTCAGAATATACAACACCTGTCGGATTATTCGGAGTATTGACGATGACTGCCTTTGTTTTTGGTGAGAGCTTTTCTTCAAACTCATCAATCTTTGGCTGGAATGTCTCTGTATCCGGAGATATCTCCACGATCACACCGTCATAATTATCTGTATAGCTTCTGTATTCTCCAAAATAAGGAGCAAACACAACAACTTCATCACCTGGATTCAGCAGTGATTTCAAAATCACATTAAGACCTCCCGCTGCTCCGACTGTCATCGTAATATTGCGGGAAGCAAAGTTTGTTCCAAAGCGTTCATTTAAGGAATCAGCAACTGCCTGTCTCACATCCTCATAACCTGCATTGCTGTTCGTATAACCGTGAAGCACGATCGGATCCTCTTCGGAAAGGATCTCGATCATTGCTTTCTTTACCGCTTCCGGTGCCGGAACATTTGGATTTCCCAGGCTGAAGTCAAATACATTCTCTGCTCCGTATTTTGCTGCAAGACGGTTGCCCTCTTCAAACATCGCACGGATTGCAGAGCTGTTCGCTACCATGTTTTCCATTTTTTTTGAAATCATTGCTGTCCTCCTATTCTTGTCACAAACCCTTTCTCTTCCAAAAAAGCCGGACGATAAGATAATTTTGCCTTACGGAGTCCTTCTTCCCCGGCATCATCTTCTCTATTCACATAAGTGTAATCCATGCATTCATGTTCAACAAACTGCTGATTAATCATAGGGTATGCTCCCTGTACATCTGCAAATGCTTTCTCAATATGAACAACAAATGTATCCTTGCACAGTTCTTCCCTACTGTAAAAGCCAACAATTTTTTCGCCATTTCTCAACACTCCGCCTTTAAAGCCGAGTTCTTTGTATAAACGGAGGGAATTCAACGAAACGCACATCTCTGCGTTCTTCTCAGGATCATCATTACATCCATTCGAATTTCTCCACTTCAGAGCCATCTGAAAGCACTCTTCTACATTCTCATCACTGAGTGATTCGTAAGACCAGTCCGGATAAAGCTGCTTAAACTTATTAATATGGTTTCGCTTTCCGTGAAGCTTCTTTCCTGCAAGTGTTGCAAGCTTCTCCGTCTCATAGATGTAATCTGCCTGATCTCTGTCATATTCAATCCGGAATTGTCCCGGATACCACTCTTCCATCTGTGAAAAATTCTCCGGTGTCACACAGTAAAGACCGAATTCACAGTCTTCATCCTCGCAGATCTTCATCAATTCTTCCAATGCAGCTTTGACGGCTTCCGGCTTTCCTACAGGGTAAGCATAAGTATGTCCATCTCCTTCATCACGAAATACAAGTGCATTATGAAGGATTGCATATTTCACTTTATACTGTCTAGACCAGAGATATACATTCGCAAATGTTCTCTCGCAGCTTCTGCTTGGAGCCTGTGCGAAATAATAGTCAATCAGTTCTTTGTCTTCCAGTTCCGGTCGTTTGAATTCCGGTATCATCCTTGTACTACTCCTCCATCTTTGCAAGCTTCGCTGTCTGATCCGCTGCAATCAAGCTGTCGATCACTTCATCCAGATCACCATTTAAAATCGTATCCAATTTATGAAGTGTCAGTTTGATTCTGTGATCTGTTACTCTTCCCTGTGGGAAGTTATATGTTCTGATCTTTTCAGAACGGTCTCCTGTACCGATCTGGCTTCTTCTCTCTGCTGCCTCAGAAGCCTGTTTCTTCTCAAGCTCCAGGTCATACAGTTTGGAACGAAGCAGTCGGAATGCCTTCTCTTTATTCTGCAGCTGTGATTTCTCTGTCTGACTGTAAATCACGATTCCTGTCGGATAATGAGTCAGTCGTACCGCAGAGTCCGTTGTATTGACACACTGTCCACCGTTTCCTGATGCACGCATTACATCGATACGGATATCCTTCTCATCAATTACAACATCAACTTCTTCTGCCTCAGGCATTACGGCTACAGTAATTGTTGAAGTATGAATTCTTCCGCCACTTTCTGTCTCCGGCACACGCTGTACACGATGTACTCCACTTTCGTACTTCATACGGGAATATGCCCCCTGTCCTGTGATCATGAATACACATTCTTTGAATCCGCCGATTCCATTCTCATTCAGAGAGATCATCTCTGTCTTCCATCTGCGGCTGTCTGCATAATGCACATACATACGATAAACTTCTGCCGCAAAAGTGCAGCCTCATCTCCACCTGCACCGGCACGGATCTCAACGATAACATTCTTATCATCATTCGGATCCTTCGGAAGAAGAAGAATCTTAAGTTCCTGCTCCAATTCTTCAATTCTGGCTTTAGATTCATTCAACTCTTCTTTTGCAAGCTCACGCATCTCTTCATCTGATTCTTCTTCCAGGATCATCAGACTCTCTTCTACATTCTGCTTACAGTTCTTATATTCCTGATAAGCTTCAACGATTGGTGCAAGATCGCTCTGCTCTTTCATCAGCTTACGGAAACGTTCCGGATCATTCGCCACATCCGGCTCCTGAAGTTCACCCATTACTTCCTGGTAACGAATTACCAAATCCTCTAATCTGTCAAACATAGTTCTATATCCTCTTCTATTTTTTATCTTCTTTATCTTTTTAATAGTACACGCCACAGACGATGCGGTCAAGTCCTGCCAGGTCCTTTTTTACGAACACCTTGTCATATCCCGCTTTTTTCATAAGATCAGAAACTTCTTCGCCCTGGTCATATCCAATCTCGAAAGCAAGTATTCCTCCTGTTTTCAGGAATTGTTTTGCATCAGTAACAATCTTCCGGTAGAAATACAATCCGTCTTCTTTCCCATCCAATGCACTGAATGGATCGTGAAGTTTCACTTCATCTTGAAGCTTCTCAATTTCTGCTGTTCTGATGTAAGGTGGGTTTGATAAGATCATATCATAAGTTTCACTGACATTTTCAAAAAGATCACTCAAAATCCAGTTCACTTTTCCCTTTCTCATCCTTTTTCGTGCTTCTCAAATGTTTTTCATTTTTCTGCGCTACCATAAGAGCCTGCTCCGAAAAGTCAACACCTGTTCCTTCTATAAAGATACCCTTTTGTTCTGCATAATGCATTACGCTCAGAAGAATACATCCTGACCCGGTACACATATCCAACAGTTGCAAACAATCTTTTGATCTGAATGTCTCTTGTTTCATCATCTCCAGTGCCTCTTCCACAAGCACCTCTGTATCTTGTCTTGGAATCAGCACATGTTCATTCACCAGAAATTCAAGTCCCATAAATTCCTGACTTCCTGTAATATGCTGCAATGGAATATGATTTCTTCTTTTTTCAAGATATTCTTTATACTTTTTCCATGCTTCCGGATCCATGCTCTGATCCGGATCCATATAATAGCGAGCTTTCGTAATCCCTGTCACAAATTCCAACAGATACCACGCATCCAGATCTGCCTCTGTAATTCCTGCTTTCGCAAGAATTTCTTTTCCTTCTTTATATGCTTTTTTCAAACTTATTGAATCGCTGCAATCTGTTTTATACACCGTCCTCTTGTCTGATTCTGCTCTCATTGCTTCAGGTTCTCCTCCTGCCATGTCTTCCAGTCAAACACTGCTTCCACTGCTTTGATCCCAACCTCGATCATACTGTCATCCGGTTCCTTTGTTGTCAGATTCTGAACCCAGAGTCCCGGTTTACTAAGTACATTGATTACCGGATGATCACTGTTTCCGGCCAGACGGATCAATTCATAAGAGATTCCTGCGATCAACGGAAGCAGGGCGATCCGAAGAAGTACTCTCACAACCTGGGACTTTGCCGTAATAAAAAAGCAAACAATAATACTTACGATCATGACAAAGAAAAGAAAGCTTGTTCCACATCTCTTATGTTGTTTGGAACTCTTCCGTACATTTTCTACATTTAATTCCAATCCATGTTCGATGCAATTAATACACTTATGCTCTGCCCCGTGATACATAAATGTTCTCTTGATATCCTTTGTTCTGGAAATCAGAACAATATAGATCAGGAAAACAGCAACGCGGATCACACCTTCTAAAACAGTCATTACAAGATGTGAAGAGGTATGTTTTTCTATAATACTACTCAGATAATACGGAAGAACCATAAAAATACCAACCGCAATTAAGACAGAAACCACAACTGTCAGGTTCATGATCAGTTTTTCCTTCTTCTCCTGCTTTCTTGCCTCATCTTCTGTAAGAATCTCTTCTTCCTCGTCTTCAAAAAAAACTTGCAGAATAAGTCAAATGTCTTCATTCCCAGCACAAGAGAATCCACAAAATTAAAAATCCCCCGAATGAAAGGAATCTTTTGCGGTGCCTTCCATGGGAGAACTCCTTTGTATTCCTGAATATCAACTTCAATCTCTCCATCTGGTTTCCGGACGGCAACGGAATATGTTTCCAGATTCTTCATCATAATGCCTTCCAGCACTGCCTGGCGCCTATATTCGATGATTTCATATATTTCTCCTAAACACAAAGAGGACTGAGATTTCCACCTCAGCCCTCATCACTTCGTATTTCTTATTTAATACCGTATTTCTTGTTGAACTTATCAACACGGCCACGAGCCTGTGTTGCTTTCTGCTGACCTGTGTAGAATGGATGACACTTGGAGCAGATTTCTACGTGGATGTTCTCCTTTGTAGATCCTGTAACAAATGTGTTTCCACAGTTGCATGTTACAGTTGCCTGATAATAATTAGGATGGATACCTTCGCGCATGATTTTCACCTCTCTATTTTTAAATTACTTATTATTTTCTCTAAACAGCTTTCTAATTGTATCACACATTTTTTAATAATGCAACACCTTTTTAGATAAATTTCTGACGGATGATCTGCTGAACAAGCTCTTCGTTTGTTTTTGTACGGGAAAACATATTCAAAAGATTGTCCACTGCCTCTTCTGATTTCATGCCGTTCATTGCTTTTCTCATAATATAAACTGCATCCTGTTCTTCCTTTGTGAGAAGAAGATCTTTCTCTTCTTGTTCCTGATTTTGGAATATCAATTGCCGGGAACACTCTTTTCTCCTGAAGCTTCCTGTCAAGCATCAGTTCCATGTTACCTGTCCCCTTAAATTCTTCATAAACAACATCATCCATCTTGCTTCCTGTATCAACCAGTGCTGTTGCAAGAATCGTAAGGCTTCCACCTTCTCTCATATTTCTTGCTGCTCCGAAGAAACGCTTTGGACTGTAAAGTGCTGCCGGATCAAGACCACCGGAAAGTGTTCTTCCTGATGGCGGAACGATCAGGTTATATGCTCTTGAAAGTCTTGTGATGCTGTCAAGGAGGATCATAACGTCTTTTCCATGCTCTACCAGACGTTTTGCTTCTTGAGATAACCATTTCTGATACTCGTTTGTGATGCTCCGGAAGTTCATCAAATGTAGAATGAATCACCTCTACATTCGGGCCTTCAATTGCCTCACGAATATCAGTTACCTCTTCCGGACGTTCATCGATCAACAGAATCAGAAGATGCATATTCGGTTCTGTCTTCTGTACAGATAGTGCAACTTCCTTTAATAATGTAGTTTTTCCTGCTTTCGGTGGAGATACGATCATACCTCTCTGTCCCTTTCCAATAGGGGAAACAAGATCAACAATACGCATTGCTGTTGTACAGCCCGGATTCTCCAGACGGATTCTCTGATTCGGGAAAATCGGAGTCAGGTCTTCAAAGTTCTTTCTCTTCATTGCCTCTGCCGGGCGCAGTCCATTGATCGTAGACACATAAAGAAGTGCACTGAACTTTTCTCCCTGCGTCTTAACTCTTGTATTTCCTGTCAGGATATCGCCTGTTTTAAGCCCGAATCTGCGAATCTGTGAAGGAGCAACATAGACATCTCCATCTCCCGGAAGATAATTGTCAGAACGAATGAAACCATATCCATCCTGAAGTACTTCAAGGATTCCGTTTGCTGTAAAACCACTGTCCAGCTGTTCAATATCTGTCTCTTCTTTTTTCTCTTCTTTCACTTCTTCTCTCGCTTCTTCTGCTGCCTCTTTCTGCTCTTCCTGCTCATCCAGCTCAAGCATTGCATCGATCAGATCGCCTTTCTTTAATGTAGAAACACCTCTCATCTTTCTTGCTTTTGCAAGTTCTTTCAATGTTGCCAGCGGCAATGATTCATATTTTTCTCGTGTCATATTCTTTTCCTTTCTTTTCAGGTAAATCTGTTCTGTCAATCCACTTCACATGTGCCTTTTCACATACTGGATTATTCATTCATACTTCGGGAATATAAGTCTGATTCGACTTTAATGGAAATTTGCTTTAAATATGGTGTTATTATACAGTATATTTTTCTAAAAAGAAAGAACTTTTTGAACTTTTCTCTGTTTTCCTGTACTTGCGTGTTTCCTTTTTCAGTGGTATCATTAATTCAATCAAATCAGAGAGGTATAAAATCATGACAAACAATGAAAAAGCTTTAAAAATGCATGAAGAATGGAATGGTAAGATAGAGACAACTGCCAAAGCGCATGTCAACTCAAGAGAAGATCTTGCCATCGCTTATACTCCGGGTGTTGCTGAACCTTGTAAGGTGATCGCACAGGATCCTGAAGCCGCATATAAATACACTATGAAAGCCAATACAGTTGCTGTTGTATCTGACGGAAGCGCTGTTCTTGGTCTTGGAAACATCGGTGCACTTGCTGCTATGCCGGTTATGGAGGGAAAAGCAGTCCTGTTCAAGGAATTCGGTGGTGTCAATGCAGTTCCGATCTGTCTGGATACACAGGACACAGAAGAGATCATTAAATCTGTAGTCAACATCGCACCTGCTTTCGGTGGAATCAACCTGGAAGATATTTCAGCTCCACGCTGTTTCGAAATCGAAACACGCCTGAAAGAACTTCTGAACATTCCTGTTTTCCATGATGACCAGCACGGAACAGCTATCGTTGTCCTCGCCGGAATCATCAATGCCCTGAAAGTAACAGGAAAGAAGAAAGAAGATTGCCGTGTTGTAGTGAATGGAGCCGGATCTGCCGGAGTTGCTATCACAAAGCTGCTTCTCACTTATGGTTTCCCCTCATATTACAATGTGTGACATCAATGGAATCATTTCCAAGATCTCACCGAACCTGAACTGGATGCAGCAGCAGATGACTGAAGTTACAAATCTGGAAGAACGCACCGGAACACTTGCCGATGCATTAAAAGGTGCTGATATTTTCGTTGGTGTTTCTGCTCCGAATATTGTTTCTAAAGAGATGGTTGCTTCCATGAATAAGGATGCGATTCTGTTCGCCATGGCAAACCCTGTACCGGAGATCATGCCTGACCTTGCAAAAGAAGCAGGTGCCAAAGTTGTCGGAACAGGACGTTCTGACTTCCCGAACCAGGTAAACAATGTTGTTGCGTTCCCTGGTATTTTCAAAGGTGCATTAGAAGGACGTGCCACACAGATTACAGAAGAAATGAAACTTGCTGCTGCCAATGCAATCGCAGGTCTTGTTCCGGAAGAAGAATTGAATGAAAACAACATTCTTCCGGAAGCCTTTGATCCTCGTGTAGCAGACACAGTAAGCAAAGCAATTAAGGATTTAATCTAATATGTGGGGAGAGAAGCGCTACCACTCTCTTGACTATGCATTAAAATCCCAGTTTGGAGAGAAAAGTATATCGCATTGCATTGAACGGCGGTATGACTTGTCCGAACCGTGATGGTAAGATCGGATATGGTGGCTGTATCTTCTGCAGTGGTATGGGTTCGGGAGATTTTGCCGGTTCTGCCTGCAAAACAATTACAGAACAGCTCGCAGAAGGGAAAGCCATTCTTGCCAGAAAGCGTCCGGTGCATGCTTATATCGCATATTTCCAGGCTTTTACGAGTACCTATGCCCCCATAGAATACTTGCGGAAAGTTTTTACAGAAGCAATCGAAGACCCTGATGTAAAAGTACTTGCAATCGCAACCCGCCCTGACTGTTTAGATTCTGATGTTCTGGAACTTTTAGATGAATTGAATCAGATCAAGCCTGTCTGGTTGAACTTGGTCTTCAAACCATTCACCCAGAATCTGCCAGATACATTCGCAGAGGTTATCCTTTAGAGGTATTTGATACTGCTGTACATGAACTGAAGCGCCGGAATCTGACTGTTATCGTACATGTCATTTTATTCCTGCCCGGAGAGACTCATGAAATGATGCTTGAGACAATCGAATATTTGAATCATTCAGATATTGACGGAATCAAGTTGCAGCTTCTCCACATTTTGGAAGGAACTGATCTTGCAGTTGAATATCAGAAATATCTTTCAGATCCTGCCTATACCGGTCCTGCTTTCCATATCCCGGATGCGGACGAATACATCGGTCTGCTCACTGAATGTATCCAACATTTGCGTCCGGAAATTGTCATTCACCGACTGACCGGTGACGGACCGAAGGATCTCTTGATTGCACCTCTGTGGACAGGCGCAAAACGAACTGTTTTAAATCAGATCCACAAATATATGAAAGATCATGACTTGTACCAGGGAAAGGAGTATTATGGCTGAAACATTTACATTATATAAATTGATCGTGTTGTACATGTTGGATAGAGTCGATTTTCCGCTTACAACTTCCCAAATATCAGAATTTATTCTGGATAAAGTATACAACTTATTTCCGTCTTCAGTCTGCGCTTGCAGAATTAACGGATTCCGGACTTCTGAAAATTGAGCTGACACATAATCGTACACTTTATAATCTCACAGAAGAAGGGGCTGCTACGATCAACTATTTCAGAAATAAAATTTCTCCTGAGATTCGTCAGGAAATTGATAATTTTATCAATGAGAAAAAATATGATCTGAAAGAAGAGGTTTCTGTTAAATCGGATTACTATCTGAATACAAACCATGAATATGAAGTAAAATGCCAGATTTTAGAAAATGGCTCCCACCTCATCGATATGACACTCACTGTGCCAACTCAGACTGAGGCAGAAGCCATTGTAAATAACTGGAATCGAAAGAATCAGGAGATTTACGCTTTACTGCTCTCGCAGCTTCTGTAAACGCTCCTTGATCTGTTTCTCATAACCAAGATCGCCGGTTCATAGAACCTGGCGTCTTTTATTTCATCCGGAAGATACTGCTGATCCACATAATGATTCGGATAATCATGTGCGTACTTATATCCTATTCCGTGTCCTAACTTCTGTGCACCTTTATAATGTGCATCCTGAAGGTGTGTCGGAACAGTTGTTTTATTGTTCCGTACTGCATCGTTCGCTGCAAATATTGCATTAACGGCAGAATTACTCTTTGGCGCAGATGCCACATAAGTCACCGCCTGTGAAAGAATGATCTGAGATTCCGGCATTCCGATCCTCTCAACTGCCTGTGCAGCCGCAACCGCAACAGTAAGTGCCATCGGATCCGCATTTCCAACATCTTCCGATGCACAGATCATAATTCTTCTCGCTATAAACT
>ENA-OQMZ01001082-OQMZ01001082.1-human-gut-metagenome-genome-assembly--contig:-NODE-1082-length-10337-cov-2.102253_pt1 | contig 10337 bp, 16 predicted proteins | sample MGYA00242621_ERZ504862 | MGnify/ENA primary metagenome ERZ504862 (study PRJEB26092, sample SAMD00036393) | human gut metagenome | host: Homo sapiens | study: EMG produced TPA metagenomics assembly of... | reverse complement strand
ATTAACTGGTTCACACGATGGTGACGAGTCAAGCAACGCCATTCATCGCTCCAGTTTTAAATCGGGCCTTTGGCGATGGGGTGAGATGAACATTCAAGCCAAACATGCATCCTCCGTGTCAATCAGCGGAGTGATTGACAGGGAGTGAACAGTAACAACAAACGGACTTTGAACATTGAAAGGAGTATCTAAATGAAATCTGAAAAAGCAACACAGATTCTTTTACTTGCAGCCGGTCTGGTGTTTTTCCTTGTCGGGATTTTCCGCGGAGAAGCAGCGGTTGTACTTAGTAAGGCAATAAAATTATGTATGGAGTGTGTCGGAATTGGATAAGAAAATGAAATCAAGCAAAAACCCTTTGGTCGCTTCCGCGGATGGATCCAGGCAGCTGCAACGCTGCTGACCAACATTCATATCCCGAATCTATCAAAGGGAAAATTTATCAGGGAAATGTAAAGACGATGTGTGTCCCGGGACTAAACTGTTACTCTTGTCCTGCCGCCACAGGCGCCTGTCCGATCGGAGCATTTCAGGCTGTAGTAGGATCCTCCAAATTTAAGTTCACTTACTACATCACTGGATTTTTCATCTTGTTAGGTGTTCTGTTAGGACGATTTATCTGCGGATTTCTCTGTCCGTTTGGATGGTTCCAGGATCTGCTGCATAAGATTCCGGGTAAGAAATTTTCCACCGCAAAGCTGAAGCCTCTGCGGTATCTGAAATATGTGATTCTGGTTGTCTTTGTTATACTGCTTCCGGCATTTGTAACCAATTCACTTGGTATGGGAGATCCTTTCTTCTGCAAATACATTTGCCCACAGGGTGTACTTGAAGGCGCAATCCCGCTGGCACTTGCCAACTCAGGAATCCGTTCCGCGCTTGGACATTTATTTACATTTAAATTCACGATTCTTGCGCTTGTCATCATCCTGAGCATCTTGTTTTACCGTCCATTTTGTAAATGGATCTGCCCGCTGGGCGCTATTTACTCACTGTTTAACAAGGTATCTTTTCTTAAGATTCAGGTTGATCATGAGAAATGTGTTGGCTGCCAGAAATGTAGTCGTGTCTGTAAGATGGATGTCAATGTAGTAGACACACCAAACCATCCGGAGTGTATCCGATGCGGAGAATGTATGAAAGCCTGTCCGACTGATGCAATCTGCTATCATTACGGATTTTCAACTAAGAAACAGGCTGAAAATAAAAACTAATAAAATGTAATTTAAAGGAGATTTAAAATCATGAAAAACAAAACACTTAGAACAAACGCAATGAAATTAAAAAAGGTAATCGCTGCATCACTTGCCATTTCTGTACTTTTTGCATTTACAGGCTGCGGAAATTCTTCCTCAACAACCAATACAAAACAGGAATCTTCTTCCACAACAGAAACGGGCAGCACTGACGAGCTGAACAAAAAACTGGACGACCTTTACCAGCAGGAAAACCAGCTTTTTGCTGATCACAAAGATGCATGGGACAAAGTCTTTGGTCTTATGAACAAGAACACTGACGGTGATGCCATGAACGAAAACTATGCTGACTTTCTTGCAAGTACAGTTGAATCTAATAAAGACTCTTTCTCTGAAGAAGAATATGAAACTTTGAGCAAAGACATTGAAACAATTCGCGGTATCGAAGAAGAGATTGCAAAACTCGAGAAAGAGAGCGCTGCATCCGAATCCTCCGACAACGCTTCCTCTAAATCAGATGAGTCCACAGGTGTATTCAAAGGTTTCAAAGGAAAAGATCTGGACGGCAATGATGTAGACGACAGCCTTTTTGCTAAAAACAAAGTTACAGTTGTAACTTCTGGTTCAGTGGATGCAAGCCGTGCGTCGGAGAGCTTTCCAAACTGAATGAATTAAATGAGAAGCTCAAAGAAATGGGCGGTGAAGTTGTAGGTATCAACACTGACACTTTAGACAACAATGAGGCTGGAATCAAAGAAGCAAAAGAAATCCTGAAAGCTCAGGGTGCTTCCTACAAGAACCTGACTTTCGATTCCAATTCAACAGTTGGAAAATACGCCGGAAACATCATGGCATTCCCTACAACAGTTCTCGTAGATAAAGACGGAAATATCGTTGGCGAGCCTTTCATGGGCGGAATCGATGATCAGTCAAACTACGATCAGCTGATGAAGCAGATCCAGTCCGTACTGGATCAGAACTAATTTAGATTTGTTTTTCATCCATCAATGAAATCTGCCTGGAATATCGAATTGTCGAAAATAGTAAAATGCTTTATAATGATATTACAAGCTGTAACATTAAAATGGTAATGAGCTGAAATCTCTTTATATACAGAAGGGACGAACTGATATGGATGAAAACAAACAAGAACAGATGGTTTCGATCATTGTACCGGTATATAATGCAGAAGCATATTTACCTGAAATGATAGAGAGCGTTATCTTTCAGAACTATAACAACTGGGAACTACTTCTGATTGATAATTGTTCAATGGATAATAGCTTCGAAATCTGCCAATCATATGAAAAGAAAGATGTACGAATACGAGTTATGCAAGAAACAGAAAAAGGTCCGGCGGCAGTCAGAAATCATGGTCTGCTGGCTGCCCACGGTGGCTATATAATGTTTCTGGATGCAGATGACTTTTTAGCAGACAATGCAGTACTCGACCGATTCGTAAATGTGATGAAGCATGAAGAAGCAGATATTGTGGTGGGAAATTATGAACGGCTGTGGAACGGACGACGTTTGCACCGCAAGTCATACATCCTTTTCTGAATTGAATCCGGATTATGAAGACTTCAGATTTCAGGGATTCTTTTCAGTTGGGACACTTTCTTATGTATGGGGAAAACTTTACCGAAAACAATTTCTAGAGAAAAACGAAGCTGTTTTTGAGAATCTACCTTACGCAGAAGATAAACTTTTTAATATCCAGTGCTATTTATGCAATCCGAAATATGCTTTATCCAGGAGACAGGATATATTTATCGAAAAATGATGACTCCATTTCGTTTACTTATCGGCAAATTCCCTGGAATGCTGGATGGCAATTGCATATCGATTACAAAAGCTCCTGACAGAAAAGGAGATAAAACAGATTCGTTGCTTAAAGGATGAAAATGCAGAAAGAGAATGTCTTGAAAAAAAATATTGGGGATTTATTTATTATTTAATATTTTTTGCAATTTTCTTTGACGCTAAGATGGAATATGTAGAACACAATCATTCGATTTTGGCCGTAATAAAATTGATAAAAATGTATCAGACAGATGATTTGTCCAAAGAAACATTTGTACAACTAAAACGAAAACATATACAGGAAAACTGTCTCAGAAATTGTGGAAAATCATGATTCAAGGATTTTCTATGGCAATGTGGTTTCACTTATATTGGGGACTCGCATTTGGTATCAAATTATTAATTGATCTAAGAATTGATGAAAAACTTTCAGATACAGGGTTACGTGAGTAAACAGCGAAGATCACTACCGATTCAAGCAATACTTAATCAGAATTAATTTACATTCGCCACCATGCTTGCTATACTGAAATCATATATATAATCAGGAGGCTATTTAAAATGTCTTTTATCAGTGTTTTTGATGTTATGGGGCCGAATATGATCGGTCCTTCCAGTTCTCACACTGCCGGTGCGGCACGCATTGCTTATCTTGCACAGAAGATGATCAACGGACCGCTTGCAAAAGTAGAATTTATTCTCTACGGCTCTTTCGCCAGAACGTATCACGGACACGGTACTGACCGCGCACTTCTTGGAGGAATCATGGGATTTTCCACTGATGATATGCGAATCCGGAATTCCTTCGAGATTGCTACAGAAAACGGACTGAAATACTCTTTTACTCCGAATGAGGAAGAAACTGATATTCATCCGAATACCGTCGATATTATTATGACCAATACTGCCGGTCAGGAGATGACGATCCGTGGAGAATCTCTTGGCGGCGGTAAAGTCCACATCACACAGATCAATCATGTAGAAGTAGATTCACCGGTGAATACAGTGCTATCATTGTTGTCCAGAAGGATGTTCCGGGTGTTGTTGCCTGGATCACCAGTTGTCTCAGCGACCGCCGGGTCAATATTGCTTTTATGCGTCTGTTTCGTGAATCGAAAGGACACACTGCTTACACGATTGTAGAATCCGACGGAAAACTTCCGGAAGAAATTGCCGACACCATCCGCCAGAACGAACATGTTCTGGATGTTATGGTCGTACAGATGTGATTGTGTTCAAGGAGGTTTTTTATATGGATTTTAAAAATGCAAACGAACTCCTTACACTATGTGAGGAACAGAATATTTCTATCTCTGAAGTTATGCGTAATCGAGAGATCATAACCGGAGAATGTCCTGCTAAAGAAGCGGATCAAAAAATGGCGCGTGTTCTTGAAATCATGAAAGAAGCTGCCCGCTCTCCGATTGAAAAACCAATCCGTTCCATGGGCGGGCTGATCGGCGGAGAGGCGCAAAAACTTGCACAGCATTCTGCCAGTGGTCAGGGACTGTGCGGTGAACTGCTTGAGAAAGCTATCACTTATGCTATGGCAACCCTTGAGACAAATGCGTCCATGGGACTGATCGTTGCTTCACCTACCGCCGGTTCCGCAGGCATCGTTCCAGGATTGCTTCTCGCTTTTCAGGAAGTATATCATTTCTCCGACAAAGAGATTCAGCAGGTTCTCTTCAATGCGGGCGCTGTCGGTTACCTCGCCATGCGAAATGCCACTGTTGCCGGTGCTGTCGGAGGGTGTCAGGCTGAGGTCGGTGTTGCATCTGCTATGGCAGCGTCTGCCGCTGTTGAACTTATGGGTGGAACTCCTAAGCAATGTTTGGATGCCGCCTCTACAGTTCTCATGAATATGCTCGGACTTGTCTGCGATCCGGTCGGGGGACTGGTAGAATACCCTTGTCAGAACCGTAACGCAGCCGGGGTTGCCAATGCACTGATTGCAGCTGAAATGTCCCTTGCCGGCATTTCTCAGCTCATTCCTTTTGATGAAATGCTCGAGGCAATGTACAAAGTCGGAAAGCGACTTCCGGTTGAACTGCGTGAGACAGCATTAAGCGGATGTGCTACAACGCCATCCGCCTGTGAAGCATGTCATATTCACGCATGATACTATTAGATCAACTATTCTAAACAATTAACCCGGAGGCAGGAAAAAATGAAACCGATTTACGAAGAAAATGAAGAAACACTGGAAATCGCTGAACAGATTTCTTGCCATATTCCCCCACATCTTCACAAATCAATGGAACTTGTATCCGTGACAGAAGGTACACTGGAAATCGGAGTCGGAACTGAATTGTATCATATGGAAAAAGGCGATTTTGCACTTGTATTTCCGGAATTGATCCACCACTATCAGGTATTCAACAGTGAATCCTGTAAGGCGATTTATGCACTTGCTTCACCGCTTCTTGCTCCTAGTTATACGAAAGAATTACAGCAATTTTGTCCTGTAAATCCGGTAATTCTGGCTCAAGAAGTACACCCAGACGTAAATTATGCCCTGCGAAGCATGCTGGTCTATCCAGCCGCTTCACAAGGGCATGTTCTGCATCAGGCATTTATTCAGATTATACTTGCACGCACTCTTCCCTTATTTGAAATGATAGATAAAAGCAGTGTGGGAAGTAATGACATTATCTACCAGACTGTTTCTTATATTGCTGCACATTATACAGAAGAACTGACGCTTTCCAAAATGGCTCATGACCTTGGAATCAGTCAGTCCTCTTTATCACGTGTCTTCTCCGGCACATTTCATACGAATTTTAACCGGTATCTGAATGAAGCAAGATTGGATTACGCCTGTAGTCTCCTGCTTCACAGCGACCATACGATTCTCACATCTGCATCCGGGCAGGATTCGACAGTCAACGGACATTCAACCGAGTATTCCAGGAGCGGTATCATATGTCACCAAGAGAGTATCGAAAGTAGCCGCATTAAGCAGCGCTTTCGATATTAACTGTTATTAACCTCTCTCATATGCCATCTGATAAATTACCAGAATATCCTCATATGCCAACGGTTTATATCCGATCAATGAACGCGTTTTGTTTCTTGAACAATCAAGTGCCAATTTCACAAGATCATCTTCTTTTACACCAAGTTCTTTCAGTCCGATTGGCATTCCAATTGATGCATAATACTGCTCCTGCATATCAATTGCAGCTTCTATCGTCTTCTCCGGATGTTCAAAATCAATATCCATCCCCCATACATTAGATGCATACTGCAGCCAGCGATTTATATTTGCTTTGTAAACATATCTTGCCCAACTGCACCACAGCGCTGCAAGTCCTGCTCCATGCGCTACTTCCGGTACATTCCGGATACTTCATGCTCTAACTGATGAACAACGAGCTGGAACTCTCTTCCACACTGTGTGAGTCCATTATGTGCAAGTGAAGATGCCCACATCATATTTGCTCGTGCAGTATAATCTTCCGGATTCTTCAGACAATCTCCTGCAGCTTTTCGTACACTCTTGATCACAGCCTCTGCAATCGAATCTGTCAGATAGGTATCCTCCCCCGGACAGAAATATCTTTCAATCGTATGCATTGCAATATCTACTGCTCCGCATGCGGTCTGATAAGGACTTACTGTATAAGTAAGAACCGGATCCTCAATTGCAAAATTCATACGGTTAAAAAGTCCGTTACATCCTCGTTTCTCTCCTGTTTCCGGATTACTGATCACACAGGAAGAACTCATCTCTGAACCTGCTGCCGCCAGTGTCAGAATTGCTCCTTTCGGAAGTGTCTTCTGTGGAACAGCTTTACCACAATGAAAATCCCAGACATCTACTTCCGGATTCGCCAGTCCATTCGCAATCGCCTTAGATGAGTCCAGAACAGAACCTCCACCTACTGCAAGAACAAAATCTACATCCTTTCTTTTTTCCAACTCAATCCCTTCTCTCACAAGCGGAAGTTCCGGATTCGCAACTACTCCGCCAAGCTCTACAAAACTGATGTTTTCTTCCCTCAGACAATTCTCCACCTTATCAAGCAGTCCACTCTTTCTTGCTGAATTTCCACCGAAATGTACCAGAACTTTCTTTGGATGAAATTCTGCAATAATCTTACCGACCTTTAATTCCTCGTCTTTTCCAAAGTATACTTTTGTTGGTGTTTCATAGATAAAATTATTCATGTTTAGCACTCCTCATTGATGTCTGCACGGTCTATCATTACATTCAGAATCTCTGTATCCGTAGTACGCATACCAACTCTTCCAATATATCCCATGCTCTTAATTGTTTCTTCAATATCATCTTTGATGATACCTTCTCCCGGCAGGAAACTTTTGTTCTGAATACTAAGCTGAAAAGCCATAAGTGCAGCATCAACAGATGTCGCTATCTTCGCTGCGCAGGAAGGTTTCGCTCCATCGCAAACGATTCCTCCGATATTTCCAAGTGTATTGATGATTGTCAGGGAAACCTGTTGATAGGTTCCACCATACATATAGGTAATACCTGCACCGGCGCCACAGGCAGCACTGACTGCACCACAGTACGCCGAAAGACTTCCAATATAATATTTCTGATGGATCGCAATCAGATTGCTGACAACAAGAGAACGGCAAAGCTTCTCATGAGATACTTCCCATTCATCTGCAAACACAATAACCGGAAGCGACACCGTCATGCCTTGATTACCACTTCCTGAATTGATAACAACCGGCATCGAACATCCGCCCATACGCGCATCACTTCCGGCTGCTGCCCTTGCACAGGCTCTCGTAGTAACACTCTTTCCCCATACATGCATCAGTGTTTTACCAATCTGCGCTCCATAGTTATTATCAAGTCCTTCCTGAGCAATCGCAGAATTCAGTTTAATCTGTCGATCAATGATCGGCTGCACATCTTCCATGCGAACCTGATCCGCAAAATCAAGGATATCTTTAACCGTAAGTTCGATTTATCTACGGTAGTCTTAACCTCTGATTTATAAGGATTATCCAACAGCACTTCACCATCCTTTTCAATTCTTGTAATATTCGTGTGCTGATGTTCGATTGTTACAGAAGCAAAATGCTCTCCTTTTCTTACTTTAGCTGTAATATAGAGGTTATCAACTCCTTCAACTAAAGAACAGGAACAGATCTTCTGACTGATTAGTTCTTTCGTTTTCGCAATATCTTCACAAGTCACTTCACTCAACACTTCCAGTGCCTTATCCGCATTTCCCCCTACGATACCAAGAACTGCTGCCACTTCCATTCCTTTCATCCTCCGGAATTCGGAACTGTAACGCCCTTAACATTCTTGATAATATTTCCACTGAGTTCCATTTCTACAGAATCTGGAAATTCTCCAAGAATCTGACGTGCTTTTGCCGCTGTATAGGCAATTGCAATCGGTTCTGTACATCCAAGTGCAGGTACCAGTTCCTGTTTAAGAATATTCAGATAGTTTTCGTATAATATAGAGTCCATTTAAAAGGTGCTCCTTTCTCAAAATAACGTAAATGTATATGAAACAAGTATATACTTTTTGAGAAAATAAAACAATCATTTACGGATAGAATCACATTTGTAAGAATTGCTATATATAAAAAATAAGAGTAGATATCTTCTCTCAAGACATCTACCCTTATTTTTATTGTTTATTTGATTTGATTTTTGTGTATATTCCATGGCTTACAATCTTCCGCCCCATCCATAAGTATTACCCATTAATTTTACATAACTTTCAAGTGATTCTTCAAACCATTTTGCTAATTTTCTCATTAATTTTCTTTCTCCTTTTTTCTTTTATTTTCTTTTTCTATTGCTTATCTAAAGTACATTCCGTTCATCTGTCCAAAGAACTTAATATCTTCTTCATAAATCTCATGCAGCCATCTTTTAATTCTCTTCATCATCTCTAAACACCTCCTTTTCGTTTACAATTGCATTATAGGCGAAAAGAAGATGCATTTCTTGCCAAATCCAAATGAAAAGTAGCCAAAATCTGCAAATATATCATATATTAAATGTTTTTCCTGATTTTTTAAGACATTTCCCCATAAGATATGCTTCTCGCCCCCTCGTTTTCATATTTCCATCCTATCAGATTTCCATTGGTAAATGAATGAACCTATACACATTTAGTCTATCATATTTTCTTCTTTATGTGGAATGAAAATTCAAAAAAGAAGACAGTGAATCTTGTTCTCATCGATTCACTGTCTTAGATTTTTCCAGCACGGATTTTATTTATTCTCTGCATTTATTTTCTTGTAAAATGCTTTGTCTGTATAAATCTCATCCTTAAACGGATTCAACTTATTCTTGCGGATTACGCTGAACTGGTAAATAACTGCTGCCGCATTCACAACTAAAGAAAGAAAGCTTACAGCAAAGAATGCCTTCGGATTATGTGTTGTCGGAACAGGCGCCAGTCTGTCTGCAAACTGTGGAACTGTCATGATAAACATAATCCAAAGTGCCAGTGTGTGTGCTCTATGCTGTAACCAGCATCCCTTCTTGATAAAGAATGCAGGGATAGTACAGGATAACAGCAGAATCACACCACAGTATACAGAATGGTCTGAAATACAGTTATATGTATATGCAAAGTTCCAGAGGTCATATCCGAGGATATAGATCCAGTCCATATCCGGCCACATCATATCTTTACTCTTCTCTTTAGAAATGTAGATACCTGTCCACCCGCAGATCAGCAGGATGTTTAAAATACCTGCGATTCCGTTCATGATATTCCACGGTCCTGACATAACCCAGAGATTGTTTATCTTCTCGCCTGCAAATGCATGGAAGCTGTATGCCTCGAAATCACGGAAAACCGCCTCACAAATATTGATTGCAAGAATCAGTGGCGGGAAGCAGATCACCCATTTATGCTTTGTCGCATTCGGAATATAACGCATCAGCATGAAACCAACACAGCCTGCAAGTGCAGAGTAAGTCTTTGCCCAGTTGAACCAGTTTCCGGTTCCGTACTCATTTCCCGGCGCACAGGTTGTCGGCCATACAAAGATTGTCAGCACAACCGGAACAATCACAAACAGTAAGATTCCGCCCCATTTTGTTTCACGTCCTAATTCATTCAGTGCGATCAGAACTACGAGGATAAAGAACATAATTCCCCAGGTTTTTAAATCAGGTACATTATAAAGTATTCCCATTTACTTTTCCCCCTTGTTTCCTTTTAAAATTTTTCTTAGATTTTAATTTGTAACTGTTCAGAGCCAAGCAAAATTTCATAAAACAGGTGTAAAATGCTTGCATTTTTAAGACTGTTTTGAAATTTTATTTGGCGGATACGCCACACCGACGAAATGCGTAGCATTTTGGAGGTTGGCTCTG
>ENA-OQMZ01001081-OQMZ01001081.1-human-gut-metagenome-genome-assembly--contig:-NODE-1081-length-10342-cov-1.823299_pt1 | contig 10342 bp, 8 predicted proteins | sample MGYA00242621_ERZ504862 | MGnify/ENA primary metagenome ERZ504862 (study PRJEB26092, sample SAMD00036393) | human gut metagenome | host: Homo sapiens | study: EMG produced TPA metagenomics assembly of... | reverse complement strand
CTGACAGGTTCTATGGTGATTTCACCATTGTCTTATACAAGAACATATGCGGCAGAAAATGAGCAGCAGTATGAGACAAATTTACAGGAAACTGTAGAGGTGGAAGAAGCTGATCTAGATAAGAAACAAGATGAGAGTCAGACAGAAGACGCAGGAAATGTTAAAGAAGATAAAAGAAATGACGATTTAACAAAAGAAGATCAGACAGAGGAATCTGATAAAGTTGATAATTCTTCGGATAAATCAGATAATCAGAATTCAATCGCAGCAGAAACGAAACCAAATTTAGAGAATAACTCAGAAAATAATTCAGAAAACAACTTAGAAAATAACTCAGAAGAGAAAGATACAGAAACCACCGGGAAAAATCCAGGCACAACTGTCTCAGATCAGGTTGCGGACGAAAAAACTGATAACAAGGATACACAGATAAAAGATGAAACAGGCAAGTCAGAACCTTCTACGGATTCTAATGATTCTACGAATACTCCGGAACTGGAACTTCCGCCACTGCAGGAGGCTCATTCTGTAACAGGAGAATCTGTGAAAGTAGTAAAAGAAGACGCTGAAGAGTTCAAGATGTTCAAGGTCAGTGAATCAACAGTTGTTGAAAAGGATGGCGAACTTGATATTACAATCAAGACAAACAACACAGGATTTGATGCGCTATATCTTGGTTCAAAAGATGATTTGTTGAAGGCATCTGTTATAGAAAGAACACAGGATGAAGAAGGTGCATGGACATTTCATTTCAATGTGCCGAAAGAAAAAGCAGGTCAGACAATTCCGGTATCTTTGAGAAAGTCAAAAGATCAGACCTGGTATGACAAACAGTACTTATGGATGTACATTCCGAATCCGGGAGAAACTTCAACACCGGATCCGACACCAACTCCAACACCGACACCGGAAGCAACAGTAGCAAACGGAATCTACAGCATGGACGTAGCTTCCAGTTCTTCCATGTTCAAGGTAGTGGATTGTATCCTGACAGCAAAAGACGGAAAAATGAACGCCGTGCTTACATTGAGCGGAACCGGTTATGGCTATCTGTACATGGGAACAAAGGAAGAGGCTGCAAGCGCAGATCAGTCATCCTGGATTCCATATCAGATGAATAAAGAAGGAAAATATACTTATACCGTTCCGGTAGAAGCATTGGATAAGGAAATCGCAGTAGCAGCCTATTCTATTAAAAAAGGAATCTGGTATGACAGAACACTGACATTCCAGTCAGAGACAATGAAGAAGATTGCTGATCTTAATTCCACAGATTCTGAGAATAAGGGAGATTCCGGAAATACAGGTAATACAGGAAACTCTGGAACTACAGGTGGTTCCGGCAATACAGGAACGAACAATTCTGCTTTCCCAGGAGGTTCTGTATCTGGAACTAATTCAGGAAAACAGATGGAAATGACGGAAAAGCAGATAATGTATCAAAATACGAATCCGATACAAGTGGTTCTACTTCTCATGTAGACAGTGGAACAACACTGAAAGACGGTGTATATACTCCGGACCGTTTTACCTGGTCCGGTGGAACAGGTAAGGTTCAGATTACTTGTAATAAAGTGACGATCCAGAATGGACAGGCTTATGCAACACTCGTGTTCAGCAGTGATCATTATCAGTATGTGAAAGCGAATGGAAATAAGTATTACACAACAAAGGGCGGCGGATCAGCGACAGTTGTTATCCCGGTTGCGTTGAATCAGAACAATAAGATTATTGGAATGACAGATAAAATGTCTGTCGCACATGAGATAGAATATACGATTTTCATTTATTTTGCAGCGGCGAATGGAGGAACATCTGCAAACGGAACAGATGTTTCAACAAGCAGTAACCAGAAGCTGGATGAAAAAGCACCTGAAATCATAGGTTTGGAATATCAGTCAGAGACAAAGCTTGACTATGCAGAATATTTCAAGATTTATCATTATGATCAGGGGATTGTACTTCTTGAAATCGATATGACGAAGGACACAGCAAGAGACCCTGAGAAAGCAGAAGGAAACAAAGTCTAGAAAATGAAGAGTCCGATAGAAGAATAAAGAGAAAGTCTTCCAAGAAGAAAGTAGCTTCTGTTACGATCAATAGATCAGAAGATTCTAAGAACTCAGATGCAGAAAGCAAAGTGGATGCTTCTGCCGAGGAATCCGCAGCTTCGGATAACAACGGCACAAGCGAACAGGAACTGGCAGCAGAGCTTTACAAGGGAAATGTTGTGAAATATCTGATCGTTCCGGAGAATGTGGAAATTCCGGTTGGCCTTGAGCAGGATATGATCATTGTGAAGAAACCTGTGGATCATACTTATGCAGAGTCTGATGAGATTCTGAATACGATGAAAGATCTCGATCTTCTTGACAATGTCGCGGCAGTTGGAATGAAGAGCAAAGACTGTACAGTATCCGAGATTGCTGATAAGATGAAAGCAAAAGACGGTGAGAAGAATGCTGAAGTTGCATATGCAGGAACAGCGGACAAATTGAAGTTGAAGAACCTTGTGAAGAGTGAAGTGAATCTTGCATTGTTTACAGGAGATATCCTTCCGGGTGCGAAATCAGAAGAAACCGAAGTAGAAGCAAAAGATACTGACAAGAAAGACAGTAAGGATACAGAAGAGACGTTGACTTTGGAAGAGAAGACGGAACAGTTCGAAGAGCTGACAGAAAAGCTTGCAATGCTTGGTATTCCGGTTTTTGTTGATCGTTCTTCCGAGGAAAAGACAGAACTTGGAAAGCAGGAGTGGATCAAGGTTTACGGTGTTCTCTACGGATGTGAAGAGCTGACGAACGAGAAGTTTGATGCGGCAGTAGCAGCGGCAGAGAAATAGGAGAGAAAAATAGAATGAAGATAAGAAGATGCAGAATCACAGCGTTTAATGCTTTCAGCTGCACTTCTGCTCGGAGGCTGCGGTTCTACCGCAGCCTCCGGTGGAAACAGCGGTAATAATTCAGCAGGTACAGATGTAACAAAGGATAAGACCAAAGATGCAGCCGACAAGACAAAAAAAGCACCGGAGATCGAAGGGCTTACCTATGAATCTACAATGGATCTGACTTACGCGACAGAATTCGATGTATACTATTATAAGGATGGATATAAGTTGATCGATGTCCATGAAGATAAGCAATATCTGATCGTTCCGGAAGGTGAAGAAGAACCGGAAAATCTGGCGGATGATATTGTTGTGATCCGGCAGCCGACAGAGAATATTTATATGGCGGCGACAGCATCCATGTCTCTGTTTGATGCAATCGGCGGAATTGACAAGGTAAAATTCTCCGGACTTGAGCCTCTGGCTGGTATGTAGAGAGTGCAAAGGAAGCAATGGAATCCGGAGCGATGACATTTGCGGGAAAATACAGCGAACCGGATTATGAGACTCTCGTTGACGGAGACTGTGATCTGGCAATCGAATCAACGATGATCCTTCATACACCGAAGGTACAGGAAATGATCGAAGATCTTGGGATTCCGGTATTTGTAGACTACTCAAGTTATGAGTCACATCCGCTTGGAAGAACCGAGTGGATCAAGCTTTATGGGGCGCTTCTGAATAAAGAGGAAGAAGCGGATACATTTTTTGACCGGCAGGCTCATGTGATCGAGGAACTGAAAGGCTTCGAGAACACGGAAAAGACGGTTGCTTATTTCTATGTGAGTACAGATGGTTCAATCGTTGTGAGAAAATCTGACGATTATATTCCGTCAATGATTGAAATCGCAGGTGGAAGATATGCGTTCAAAGATCTGAAGAATCCGGACAGCAACGCACCATCTGTTAAACTGACGATGGAGGAATTCTATGCGACTGCTGTAGATGCAGATTATCTGATCTACAACGGGACGATCGACGGACAGATAAATAGTATCAGTGAGTTGGAAGCAAAGAATGAATTGTTCTCTGAATTCAAGGCGGTGAAAGACGGAAATGTCTGGTATACCGGAAAGAACTTATATCAGGCAACAGATACGGTCGGAGAGCTGATCAAAGATATGCATCTGATGCTGACAGACGGTGATGCATCTCAGATGACATTTCTTGAAAAGATGGAGTAGAAGAATGGAGCAGACAAGTTTTCATCAGGAAAATTTCAGACGGCGCACAAGATACACAGTGGTATTTCTGATTCTTGCAGCAGTATTTTGTGTTGTGACAGTGCTAAATATCAATACTGGAAATGTTCATATTCCGGTGTCGAAGATTCTGCGCATTCTCTTTCTGAAAGAAGGAGCAGCGACAGAGTACAATATTATATGGAAGATTCGTTTTCCGAGAATTCTGATGGCGGCATTACTTGGTGGTGCATTGTCTCTTTCAGGCTTTTTGCTGCAGACATTTTTTTCTAATCCTATTGCCGGACCTTTCGTTCTCGGAATTTCTTCCGGAGCGAAAATGGTCGTGGCACTTACAATGATCGTGTATTTGAAATATATCGGAAGATTTTCTTCGTATACACTGATTCTTGCAGCATTTATCGGGGCGCTGATCTCGACAGGATTTATCCTTCTGATGTCGAAAAAAGTGCAGCATATGGCGTCTCTTCTTGTCGGGGGGATCATGATCGGATATATCTGTTCGGCTATCACGGATTTTGTTGTGACATTTGCGGATGATTCTGATATTGTGAATCTGCACGGGTGGTCACAGGGAAGTTTTTCCGGAATGAGCTGGAGCAATATTCGTGTGGCAGCAGTGGTTGTCGGACTTGCGGTGCTGTTTACATTTTTCCTGTCAAAACCAATCAGTGCGTATCAATTGGGAGAAGCATATGCGCAGAGTATGGGAGTCAACATCAAGACGTTTCGCGTGATTTTGATCTTGTTTTCCAGTATTCTGTCAGCGTGTGTGACAGCATTTGCGGGACCGATTTCCTTCGTGGGAATCGCAGTACCATTTCTTGCAAGGAAGGCATTTGGCACGTCAAAACCGATTGTGGTCATACCGGGAACGTTCTTTATGGGAGCTGTGTTCTGTATGATCTGTGACCTGATCGCACGAATGGCGCTGGCACCGGTGGAATTGAATATCAGTACGGTAACTTCTATTCTGGGTGCACCGATCGTTATCTATATGATGATACCGAAGGGAGGAAGAAAATAAGATGGCAGATTATTATTTTCAAATGAAAGACCTGTCGGTAGGTTATAATGGAAACTCCCTGATCCGTGATATTAATATCGGGATCAACAAGGGGAGATCGTGACTTTGATCGGTCCGAATGGTTCGGGAAAGTCAACGATTTTGAAAAGTATTACAAGACAGTTGAAAGTCGTTGGAGGGAATGTATTTTTTGACGATACTTCTCTTCTGAAACTGCCGTACAAAGAGCTTGCGTCTAAGATGGCGGTCGTGTTGACGGATCGGATCAAGACAGAGTTGATGACTTGTCATGATATTGTGGCGACCGGACGCTATCCTTACACAGGACGACTCGGGATTCTGACGCAGGAAGATGAATGTCTGGTGGAAGAGGCGATGCAGGCGGTGCATGCGCAGGAGCTCGGCAACCGTGATTTTAATGCGATCAGTGACGGACAGAAGCAGCGCGTTCTGCTGGCGAGAGCAATCTGTCAGGATCCGGATGTGATCGTTCTAGATGAGCCAACTTCATTTCTGGATGTGAAATATAAGCTGGAATTGTTGTCGATCCTTGAGCGGATGGCAAGGCAGAAGAAGATTACGGTGATTATGTCTCTTCATGAAATCGATCTGGCACAGAAGATTTCAGATAAGATCATCTGTGTCAAAGGCGAGACGATTTCACATTACGGAAGTCCGGAAGAAGTATTTACAGAAGAAATCATTCGCGAATTGTATGGAATCAATAATGGATATTTTGACCCGCTTTTTGGAAGTATTGAACTTCCTGCGCCGGAGGGTGAGCCGGAAGTGTTCGTGATCTCTTCCGGCGGTAGTGGAATTCCGGTTTATCGAAAGCTTCAGAAGGAACACATTCCGTTTGCAGCAGGTATTTTATATGAAAATGATATGGATTACCGGCTGGCCAGATTACTTGCGGCAGAAGTGATCACGGAAGAACCGTTTGAGGAGATTCGGGAAGAAACACTTCAGAAAGCATTTGAGACAATGGGAAAATGTGAGCGCGTGATCAATGCCGGAGTGAAGATCGGAACGTGGAACAAAGGGATTGAGAAGTTGCTTGAAAAAGCGGAAAAGAAGGGAAATTATAAGAAAGAGTCACGTTAATGCTTAAAATTAATGTTTTAAAGCATTAACGTGACTCTTTTTGTTGCTATTCACTGTGTCGAATGGTAGAATAGAAACAATGACGACCTGTGAAAGGAAGTTATGTATAAAAAAAAGAAGAGAAACTAACAGCGGAGGCTGTTAAATGAGTGGAGGAATTCTATGAGCAACAAAGGACAATCAGGAATGCGAGCAAGCTTCTCGGGTAAGATCGGGTATGTGCTTGCTGTTGCAGGCTCAGCAGTCGGCCTGGGAAATATCTGGAGATTCCCGTATTTGGCTGCGAAGTACGGTGGAGGAATCTTTCTTCTCGTGTATTTGATTTTGACAGTAACTTTTGGATATGTTTTGATCATGTCAGAGACAGCACTTGGACGAATGACAAGAAAAAGTCCTGTCGGAGCATATCAGACTTTCGGTAAGACGAAATCATTCAAGATCGGTGGATGGCTCAACGCAGTGATCCCGATGTTGATCGTACCTTATTATAGTTCGATCGGTGGATGGGTTATTAAGTATCTGGTAGAGTATCTGAGAGGAAATGTGCAGACCGTTGCACAGGATGGATATTTTACAGAATTTATTTCAGATTCTTTCCAGGTAGAAGCATGGTTTATCGTATTTGCCGTTCTTGTATTCTGCGTTATCCTTGCAGGAGTTGAGAATGGAGTAGAACGTGTTTCTAAGATCATGATGCCGATTCTGGTTATCCTTGCGATAATCGTTGCAATTTATTCTGTGACAAGACCGGGTGCGATCGAAGGTGTGAAATACTTCCTGATCCCAAATCCGAAGCATTTCTCTGCAATGACGGTTGTTGCAGCAATGGGACAGATGTTCTATTCCCTGTCAATCGCAATGGGAATTTTGTATACATATGGTTCTTACATCGGTAAAGATGTTGACCTTGAGAAGACTACAACACAGGTTGAGATTTTCGATACAGCGATCGCAATGCTCGCAGGACTTATGATCATTCCGGCTGTATTTGCATTCTCCGGTGGTAATCCGGATGACCTGCAGGCAGGACCGTCTCTGATGTTCATCACACTTCCGAAAGTATTTGCAAGTATGGGAGTTGGAAGAGTGGCAGGAATCCTGTTCTTCGTATTAGTACTTCTTGCAGCAGCAACAAGTGCAATCTCACTTCTGGAGACAAGCGTATCAACATTCCAGGATGAGCTTCATTGGAGCAGACCTAGATGTTGTATTTTGATGGCTGTTGTTATGATCGTTATCGGAACATTATCTTCTATGGGATACGGAGCGTTGGACTTCATCCAGTTCTTTGGTATGGCAAGTCTGGACTTCTTCGACTTCCTGACAAACTCCGTGATGATGCCGCTTGCAGCACTTGCAACATGTTTCTTGATTATTCGTACAGTTGGATTTGACAAGATCGCAAGGGAGATCGAGCAGTCATCTGCATTTAAGAGAAAGAAATTATACATGTTCTTTTTGAAATATCTGGCACCAATCTTCCTGATTATTATATTATTAAGTTCTATTGCAAATGTATTGGGAATTATTTCTATGTAACAAGAAAAATGCTTGTTAAAATAGACATGGAATGTTGCTGTAAATCTACCTGCATGGTATAATATGACTAGACTTGTAAAGTTTAGAAACAGTTCAGCATACAACGAAGTGGTCATAAACTGACGGTCTTACGTTGTATGGCTGAATTGCAATAATTTTACATTTTAAGTAAATGATAGGAGTGATTAAGATGTATCAGGAAGAGTATAAGCGCTGGATGACAGCAGACCTGGAAGACGCAGATCTGATGCCTGAATTAGCAAAAATCGAGGGAAATGATGATGAGATCAAGGAGCGTTTCGCAGTTGCGCTGAAGTTTGGAACAGCAGGACTTCGTGGTGTTCTTGGAGCAGGAACAAACAGAATGAATATCTACGTTGTTCGTCAGGCTACACAAGGACTTGCCAACTGGGTAAAGACACAGGGCGGTACACAGACAGTAGCGATCAGCTACGACAGCCGTCTCAAGAGTGATGTGTTTGCGAAGACAGCAGCAGGAGTTCTTGCAGCGAACGGAATTAAAGTAAGAATCTATGATGCTCTGATGCCTGTACCGGCACTTTCCTTTGCAACACGCTATTATAACTGTAACGCAGGTGTTATGGTAACAGCATCCCACAACCCGGCGAAGTACAACGGATATAAGGCATACGGACCGGATGGATGCCAGATGACAGATGATGCAGCAGCAATCGTATACGAAGAGATCCAGAAGACAGATGTACTTACAGGTGCGAAGTATATGTCTTTCGCTCAGGGAGTTGAAGAAGGTCTGATCCGTTTCGTAGGAGATGACTGTAAGGATGCATTGTATGAGGCAATCGAGTCCCGTCAGGTTCGTCCGGGTCTGTGCAAGAGTGCAGGATTGAAGCTTGTATACAGCCCACTGAATGGATCTGGATTAGTACCGGTAACACGTGTACTTAAAGACATCGGAATCACAGATGTAACAATCGTACCGGAGCAGGAGTACCCGAATGGATATTTCACAACATGCAGCTACCCGAACCCAGAGATCTTTGCAGCACTTGAGCTGGGACTGAATCTTGCGAAAGAGACAGGCGCAGACCTCATGCTTGCAACAGACCCAGATGCAGACCGTGTAGGAATCGCTATGAAGTGCCCGGACGGATCTTACGAGCTCGTTTCAGGAAATGAGTCGGAGTTCTTCTTCTTGACTACATCGCAGCAGGACGTATCGAGAAAGGCACAATGCCTGAGAAACCGGTAGCAGTGAAATCTCTCGTATCTACACCACTTGCAGATGCAGTTGCAGAGCATTACGGAGTAGAACTTCGCAACGTACTGACAGGATTCAAATGGATTGGAGATCAGATTGCGAACCTCGAGGCAGCAGGAGAAGTTGACCGTTTTATCTTCGGATTTGAAGAGAGCTACGGATATCTTGCAGGACCTTATGTACGTGATAAAGATGCGATCATCGGATCTATGCTGATCTGTGAGATGGCCGCTTACTACAGAAGCATCGGAAGCTCTCTGAAACAGAGACTGGAAGAGATCTACGCACAGTACGGACGTTATCTCAACAAGATCGATAGCTTTGAATTCCCGGGACTGAGCGGAATGGATAAGATGTCAGGAATCATGGAAGACCTTCGTAAGAATCCTCTGGAAGAGATCGCAGGATACAAAGTAGCCAGCGTGATCGATTACGAGAAGACAGAAGAAACAGGACTTCCGAAGGCTAACGTACTTGTTTACAAACTGGAGAACAACGAGACAGTAATCGTTCGTCCATCCGGAACAGAGCCGAAGATCAAGATCTACTACACAACACTTGGTAAAGATCTTGCAGAGGCAGAAGCTGAGAAAGAGAAGCTTGCAGAAGCACTGAAACCTATTATGGAATAATAGAAGATGGGAAAGGGGATCAGATATCTGGTCTCCTTTTTCACTGTCGTAAAAAAATAAGTAGTAAATATGTAGCTTATATGTTAAAATCAATACATTACAGTAAAGTAATAAAGTGATTAGAGAATGAAACAGATGGAGGAATATTACGATGTATATAACATGTCTTGATGTAGAAGGAGTATTAGTACCAGAGATTTGGATTGCATTTGCAGAGGCAAGCGGAATCCCGGAGCTTAAGAAGACGACAAGAGATGAACCAGATTATGATAAGCTGATGAACTGGAGACTTGGAATTCTGAAAGAGCATGGTCTCGGACTGAAGGAGATTCAGGAGACGATCGCAAAGATCGATCCGCTTCCGGGAGCGAGAGAGTTCTTAGATGAGCTTCGTACATTCAGCCAGGTGATCCTGATCAGTGATACATTCACACAGTTTGCTACACCACTGATGGAGAAACTCGGATGGCCGACACTGTTCTGTAACAGTCTGGAAGTAGCTGAGAACGGTGAGATCACAGGATTTAAGATGCGTGTAGAGCAGTCTAAGTTAAGTACTGTGAAAGCACTGCAGTCTATCGGATTGACACAATTGCAAGCGGAGATTCCTACAATGACCTTGGCATGATCCAGGCCAAGTAAGGCAGGATTCTTATTCCGCAGTACAAGAGCAGACTACAAGCAGCATCAACCGGATGCCCGGATATG
>ENA-OQMZ01001080-OQMZ01001080.1-human-gut-metagenome-genome-assembly--contig:-NODE-1080-length-10352-cov-3.896039_pt1 | contig 10352 bp, 16 predicted proteins | sample MGYA00242621_ERZ504862 | MGnify/ENA primary metagenome ERZ504862 (study PRJEB26092, sample SAMD00036393) | human gut metagenome | host: Homo sapiens | study: EMG produced TPA metagenomics assembly of... | reverse complement strand
CCCGCGCATCTGCGGCGACTGCTATGAAGTGGCGGACGAGATCGCCGACCAGTTCATCAAGCGCTCCCGCTGACCAAGACGAAGACCCGTTTCGGCGGTGCCGGCATCGACATCGCCGAAGCCGCGATGATCGACCTCGCTTTCGCCGGTGTACATCAGGTGTCGATTCGATGCCGCGCGTGCACGCCGCCACCCAGTACCTTGAGGAAGACCCGGAACTCGCCGAACTGTGCCGTACGGATGGCGAAGGCCCGGCCGAGCTCGCGGAGCGCATCGACAACATCAGCCACAGCATGTGCACGCTCGAAAACCCACTGTGGTACTCGCACCGCCGCGCCGCGCTCGCCAACAAAACACACGAAGCCGCCTCCTCGCCCTCATCGTGCGTGACTAAACGGAGAATGCGAGCACATTCCGTGGAGAAGATGTGATGCAGTTCACGGACGGCCAGCCCTCACCCTACGGTGGTGCCTATGACTGAGAGAGATTTCGATACCCCCGTCGAGACGCCTACCGTCCAGCCGGCCCCCGCTCAGGCGCCAAACCGGCGCAAACCGTGCCGGTGGTGGCCGTGGTGCTGGCCGCCGGCTTCGGTACGCGCTTCGACCCCGATAATCCCAAGCAGCTTGTCTCCGTGGGCGGCAAGCCCATCGTGTGCTGGAGCATTGATGCCTTTGAACATTGCGACCGCGTCAGCGACATCGTGGTGGTGGTCAATCCCAAGGTGCGCGGTGAAGTGGAAACGTTGGTTGGCGAGATGGGCTACACCAAGGTCCGCGTCATCATTGACGGCGGTGACGAGCGTGTGGACAGTACCGCCACCGCGCTCGACATGCTGGCTACGGCTGGCATTCCGGACGATGCAAGATTCTGATCCATGACGCCGTCCGTCCGTTCGTGGAACAGTCCGCCATCGACGGTTCGATTGATGCGCTCGACCAGTTCACGGCCGCAACCGTGGCCTACGCCTCAACCGACACCGTGCTGTTGACCGAGGATCTGGGCGATTTGAAAGTGGTCAAGTCGGTGCCGGACCGCCCGAACACCTTCCGCGCGCAGACCCCGCAATCCTTCCGCTTCGCGACGATTCGTCACGCTTACGATTTGGCTGCCGCCGACCCGGACTTCCATCCCACCGACGACACGCGCGTAGTGGTCGATTATCTGCCTGATGAACCCGTCGCCATTGTCTCCGGTGCGGAAACCAACCTGAAGATCACCACGCTGGAAGATATTCCCACAGCTGAGCGTATCGCGAGGAGATTCTCGGTCGTGATCCCAAGGAAGAGGCCCGCGCCCGCATGCACGCCCTGCTGGCCCAAGCGGCCGGCCAGATGCATCGCTAGACTGGCATTATGCGTGAACTTAATGTTGTGATCTCCGGCTTCGACCACTATGACGGCGTGGAGGTCAATCCCGCCGTCGAAGTGCCCAAGGCCATCGCCGAGCAGGGACTGGGCGTCTCCTCTGCTCCGGACGATCCGTTGGAGCAGGTCGCCGTCACCGTTCATGCTGTCAGCATCCCGGTGAGCTTCGCCAAAGCCTGGCCCACGCTGAAAGAGACGATTGAGGCCACCAAGCCCAATATCGTCATCGCCACCGGCTCAAGCACTCAGCCCGAGGCGTGATGCTTGAACGATGCGCCACCAACCTGATGGACGCGATCAAGCCAGACGCGGACAACGTGATCCCACGCCGCGAACCCATCGATCCCAATGGCCCGGCCGCCTATTGGACCCGCCTGCCGTTGCGCTCGATCCTGAATGATTTCACGGACGATTCGATTCCGGCCACCTTGAGTTCGGACGCAGGTACGTTCGTATGTAATTCGCTGTTCTACAACTTGCTCAACTGGACCGCCACCCAAGAGCAGGTGCTGGGCGGATTCGTCAGCTTCCCTCCGGTCGTTCCGGCGCATTCCAGCAGCATGGTCTACCACTCGACCAGCAGATCGCCGCTGGCCGTGATGTGGTGCGCGAAGCCGTGCGCTACTATCTCAAGCCCTCCAGCTCCGACATCCTCATCGCCTAGCACGCTGTGCGCCACGCCGGAATAGAACATGGTTCGCACGCATTGTAACGATTGCGCGTCGCTCAACGCTCAGCGCTAGTGCGATGCGCTACAGTGCTTCAAGGATGTGCCAAGAGCTTTATGCGTGTGCGAAAGGAATAAACAGCGATGGTGGATCGTTTCCCGGTGGTGCTGCGAGGATATGACAAGGAGAAGGTTGATGCTGCCTTCGACGCTACTCAGGAGAGTATGAAGCGTGCGCAGCAGACGTTGGCCAGCATGCGTGAGCAGATTGCGGCGGATGACGACCGTATTCTGCAACTGCAGGCCCAACTTCAGGAAGAGAAGAACAAGAAGCCGGAAGGCAACAGCTTCGCTTCCTTGGGAGCGAACGCCCAGCAGATGCTTGCCTCCGCCGAACAGACGAGTACCGAACTGCTGGAACGCGCCAAGCAGGACGCGTCCTCCATCCGTACCACGGCTCAGGCTCAGGCCGAAACACTGATCAACAACGCCAAGCTGGATGCCCAGCATATTGTTGACGACGCCAATGCCAAGGCCGCCTCGATTCTGACGAACGCCAGCAATCAAGCCGAATCAGTGACCACCTCCGCCAACGAGGATGCCGCACAACTGCGCTCCGAAACTGCCAAGACCATCACCGAACAGCGTCAGACCGTCGAGCTTGAGCTCAGCAACGCGCGCGAAGAGCACACTAAGAAGATGGCTTCCGAACGCTCCACTCAAGAGCGCGAAATCGCGACATGAAGGCGGAGGCGACCCAGCAGGTTGCCGCAATGCGCAAAAGCGCCAATGAGGAGATCACCAAGCTTAAGTCTGATTCCAACGATCAGATTGAGGCGGCGCTCGCCGAGGCCAACAAGAAGCTCGCCGACGTGCGCGAGCAAGTGTCCAAGATGATGACCGAAGCCCAGCGCAAGGCCAGCGAAATCATTGATGCGGCCAAAACCAAGGGGCAGGAAATCACTGATGAGGCCGAGGTCAAGCGCACCAGCACGATGAGCCAGGTCAACGCCGAGGTCGAGCAGATCCGTCACGACATCGCCGCTCAGCAGGATGAGGCCACGAAGAAGGTCAACGAACTGCTGCAGCACCTCGAAGAGCGTCGTGTGGCGGCCAAGCGGGAAGCCGATGAGTTGGTCGGTCAGGCCAAGAACACTCGCGACCAAGCCGATTCGTATGCCGCGTCCAAGCGCGAGGAGGCGGACATCCAGGCCGCCGCAATCGTACATAAGGCGGGCGAGGAAGCCGATGCGCAGATCGAGGAGCGTCGCGCCGCCGCCCAAAGCGAGCTTGACGGTCTGTCCAAGCGCATCGCCGATCTGCAGGAACGCGAGTCCGTCATCACCCAGCGTGTTTCGGAACTGCGTTCTATGTTCTCGCAGGCGTTCTCCGGATTCGCTTTCGGCGGTAATGCGGCGGCCTCTGGTCAGGATCAGGAAGCCGCTGCCGCGGCGGCATTGCCGGTGGTTGCGCCCGTCCCGGAAGTCAAGCCTGTACACAACGAGGCCGATGACCAGCCGGGTGAGTTGAGCGGAAACGAGTCGGCTGCCGACGATCACAATGAGACAGATGCGGCACCGGCTGATTCAGCTGATTCGGCTGATTCGGCTGCGCAGAATGAGCAGTCCGAATCGTCTGAGCCGTCCGAGCACCAGACACAGGGCGAACCGGAGGCCCCGACTCAGGAGAATCCGGCCGTATCTGAGCAGAACGGCGAATGACAGGCTTCAATTAGACTACTAGCGGTAAGAATTACGGCACCTGCGCTTTCGAGCCAGGTGCCGTATTCGTTTGAATCTGCGCCACAAGCGCACCATCACAGAAGGAGTATGACATGAGTGAATTGACGCCTCTGACCGGTGAAGCGTTGAATACCCTGCGCGGCGATTTCGCACAGAGCGGCACCAACCGTCTGGCCATGAACGCGGTGACCGCCGCCGGCATCGACAAGGTGGCTCGCAATTATGACCGCGCTCGTCTGATGCAGCGTCGTTTCTCCACCATCGTTGACAATGGCGAAGCCACCCATCAGGATCGCTCCGGCCGCTGCTGGCTGTTCAGCTCCCTGAACGTGGCCCGTTTCGTGGCCAAGAAGAACATGAACTTGAAGGAGTTCGAGTTCTCCCAGAACTACGCGATGTACTACGACAAGCTGGAGCGCGTCAACTACTTCCTTAAGGATGTGGCCGCTCTGGTGGCTGCCGGAGAGCCTTCCGACTCCCGCCTGATGCAGCACCTGCTCGCCGACGTGATGGGCGATGGCGGCCAGTGGACCATGGCCATGAACGTGTACAAGAAGTACGGCGCTGTGCCCAAGGACCTGTTCCCGGAGACCGAATCCTCCAAGAATACCGGTGAAATGAACATCCAGCTGCGCCACATGCTGCACACCGCCGTGGCGCACATGTACGCCGCTGACGGCGATGCCTCCAAGGTCGAGGCGATTATTGCCGACGCCACTGCTGCCGGCCACCGTATTCTGACCATCCACCTGGGCGAGCCGCCGGTTTCCTTCGACTGGGAATGGACCGACAAGGATGGCGAATTCCACCGCGACGGCGAGATTACGCCGGTTGAGTTCTGGAAGAAGTACGTGGGTCCGGCTGATCTTGAGGACTACGTGTGCCTGGTGGACGATCCGCGCACCGAGCACGCCAAGGGCAAGAAGATCGGCATCGAGCACCTCGGCAATGTGGCTGGCGGCGACGCCACCGAGTACCTCAACGTGCCAAACCAGTTCATGAAGGACTGCGTCAAGCAGATTCTCGTTGAGCAGGGCATTCCGGTATGGTTCGGTGCCGACTGCCACCCGTTCATGGACCGTGAGAACGCGCTTGGGCCACCGACCTGTTCGAGTACGGCCGCGTGTACGACGTGGACTTCGATTTGGACAAGGAAGCCCGCGTGCGCTTCGGCGACTCCGCCATGAACCATGCCATGGCTTTCGCCGGCGTTGACGTGGCGACGACGGCACCACCCGCCGCTGGCGCGTGGAGAACTCTTGGGGCGCCAAGATCGCCGACAAGGGCTACTTCACCATGTCCGACGACTGGTTCACCGAATACGTCTACGAGGTAGCCGTCCCGAAGGCCCTGTTGCCCGAGGAATACCAGAAGGCCCTCGAAGAGCCAGCCACCATGCTCCCCGCATGGGATCCGATGGGCGCTTTGGCCTGACTTCGTCAGCCTCCCGGAATCGGCCTGACGGCCAATGCTGTGTTTTCTCGCAGCCTGTCGGCTGCTAGGGTCTCTCCCTCTGTCAGCGCGAAGCCGCTGACAGAGGGAGAGACCGCGGTCGCAGGCCGCACAACAACACAGCATCGCCGCAGGCGAGTCCACACAGGCGAGTCCACCCAAAGTCCATAACTGCCGGCCCAACAAGCAGTCCCCGTAACAAACTGCTATAGTTGGGCTTTTGCGTCTATGGCGACATACCGACAGTACGTATACAAGGAAAGGAGTCGAGCAATGGCAGCACTACGTGGTCCGGATAGTTCCGAGGATGAACGTCGTTTGGGGGAGCAGGCCGTCTTTCCTGAGACCGTCGATGTCAACATTCGTCAGCTTGACCCCATTCCCGCGCCGCGTGCTTTCCTCAGGGAGCAGCCGCTCACCGATGAGATGAGCGAGCTCGTGCTCCACTCGCGGCAGGAAATCCGCGATGTGCTCAACGGCCGCGACGACCGACTGCTCGTCATCGTGGGCCCCTGCTCAATCCACGACCCGAGGCCGCGCACGAGTACGCAGAAAAGCTGGCTGCCGTCAAGCGCGAGTTGGAAGACCGACTCGTGATCGTGATGCGCGTGTACTTCGAGAAGCCGCGCACCACCATCGGCTGGAAAGGCTCATCAACGACCCCGATCTGGACGGTCGCTTCAATATTCGTAAGGGCATGTGGCTGGCCCGCAAGGTGCTCACCGACGTGCTGAGCCTCGGCCTGCCCGCCGCCACCGAATGGCTTGACCCCATCACCCCGCAGTACATCTGCGACGCGATCAGCTGGGGTGCCATCGGCGCGCGTAACACCGAATCCCAAGTCCACCGCGAACTGGCCAGTGGCCTGTCCATGCCGGTGGGCTTCAAGAACTCCACCGACGGCTCCATCAAGGCCGCCGCCGATTCCTGTTTCGCGGCCGGCTTCGAGCATCACTTCCTGTCCATTAACTTGGACGGTCGCGTGATTTCCGCCGAAACCAAAGGCAACCCGGATTGCCATCTGGTTCTGCGCGGCTCCAGCCACGGCCCGAACTACGATGCCGAATCCGTGCGTCAAGCTCTGGAAGACCTCAAGGTTTCCAAAGCGTCCGGCCCGAGCCAGCATGGCCTCGTCATCGATGCCGCCCACGGCAACTGCGGCAAAGACGAAAACCGCGAAGCCGAAGTCATCGAAGAGATCGCTGAGCGCCTGGCGCACGGCGAACAAGGCATCACCGGCGTAATGATGGAAAGCTTCTTGGTCGGCGGTCACCAAAAGCCGGCCCCGCTCGACCAGTTGGTCTACGGTCAGTCCGTCACCGACTCTTGCGTGCCGTGGGAACGCACCAACGAACTGCTGCACACCCTAGCCGACGCCGTCACCGCTCGCCGCTCGGCTAAATAGCTTTGTCTTTGTAAAAATGCTCACTGAGACCCACTCAGTGAGCATTTTTTGCCAATAACGGTGGTCATGTCAGTTTGTTCCCGTGACACCTTATCCTTGGGAAGATACTGACCCAAGGAGAGATGTTATGCAGCAGCAGGAGGAAGCAGCACATTCGCTGCATCCGTTGCAAGTCGGTCCGCAGCCGTTGAACACCCCAGAAGAGCTTCGCGCCATTCGTCAGGCGATGGGGGAGGGGAAGAACCCGCTCGTTGCCACTGATGTGCCGCGTTGGGAAGATCAGGTGGGTGTCAGTCGCATCATCAACCGCCGCGTATTGGAGTTGGAGCCGCTGCCCACGCCCGCGCAAGTGCTCGTTGAACTCCCGCTGACTGATCAGGCTCAGGAAATCGTCGCCTACTCGCGTGATGAGATTCGCGCGTGCCTGTACGGCCAAGACGACAGGCTGTTGGTCATCGTCGGCCCCTGTTCGGTTCATGACCCGAAGGCCGCGCTGGACTACGCGCGCCGATTGGCCAAGCTGAAAGATGAGCTCGGTGAACAGCTGCTCATCGTCATGCGCGTGTACTTCGAGAAGCCGCGCACTACCATTGGCTGGAAGGGCCTGATCAACGACCCGGATATTGATGGCAGCCACAATATTCGCAAGGGCCTGTTGCTTGCTCGCAAAACCTTGCTTGGTGTGCTGAAGGAAGGATTGGCGGCCGCCACGGAATTTCTGGAGCCCACCAGCCCGCAGTTCATCTCGGACGCGGTGAGTTGGGGCGCCATTGGTGCGCGCAACACGGAAAGCCAGATCCACCGCCAATTGGCCAGCGGGCTTTCCATGCCGGTCGGCTTTAAGAATGCCACTGACGGCTCGGTGAAGGCAGCGGTCAACGGTTGCTTCGCCGCTGCTCAGCAGCACACGTTCTTCGGCATTGACCATCTGGGGCGTGCCTGCGCAGTCGAGACCCTTGGCAACCCGGACTGCCATGTGGTGTTGCGCGGCTCGATTCACGCCCGAACTACGATGCCGAATCCGTGGCCAAAGCCATGGAAGACGTACGCGCCGAAATGCCCGCCGAATCCGCAGCCTCGCATGGTCTGATTGTTGATTGCTCGCACGGTAACTCCGGCAAGGACGAACATCGTCAGGCCGAAGTCGTGCGCAATATTGCCAGCAGAATTGCAGCTGGCGAACAGGGTATTACCGGCATCATGATGGAAAGCTTTATTGAAGGAGGCAATCAGAAGGCCGCGCCGCTTGATCAGCTGGTCTATGGCAAGTCGATTACTGACAAGTGCATCAGCTGGGAAGAAACCGAGGCCTTGCTGCGCGAGCTTGCGGAAGCCGTAGCCACACGGCGTTGGCACTGAGTTGCGTCATCGGCTCTCTCGCGGGAGCAATGCAACGAAACGTCTCTACCCCTCAGCCTGCCATTCGGCGGCCACCTCCCCTGACAAGGGGAGCCGAAAGTGTTGTGAAAGGAACTTACGTATGGGTATGAAAACTGTAGCTATTATTGGCGCATTGGATGAGGAAGTGGCGCTGATCGCCAAATCGCTCACGCATGTGACGCACACCGCCAAGGGCAGCCTTGACATCGTGTCCGGCACGGTCGACTCCTTCGGTTCTGACGTCATCAAGGTTGCCGCAACGGTAGGCGGCATGGGACTGGTCAATGCGGCCGCCACCACGCAGCTGCTGATTGACGAGATTGCCCCGGACGCCGTGATTTTCAGCGGCATCGCCGGCAACCTCAACACCCACCTGCACATCAACGACGTGGTGCTCGGCGGCACCCTGCGCTACCTCGACACTGACATGCGGCTCGTAGGCCAGTGGAAGCCCGGCACGGCGGACGCTCCGGTGGAGGAATTCCACTCTGATGACCGTCTGCTGGAAGTCGCCGACGAGGCGCTTGCCAATGCGGGCATTACCCACATCACCGGCATCATCGCTCCGGCAACTACTTCGTGGACACGCCCCAAAGGTCGAGGAGGTCATCCGACTCACCGGGGCTGACGCCGTGGAGATGGAAGGCGCCGCCGTGGCACAGGTCGCCGCCCGCAATAACGTGCCGGCACTGGTGATTCGTGCCCTTTCCGACAACGCCGACACCGATTACGAGGTATTCAAGGAGTTCGACATCTCCGAATACGCCGATACCGCCGCCCGTCTGGCTGTCGACATCGTCAAGCGCCTGTAACTGGTCACCTCCAAGTTCGGCGTTGCCGGTGTGCTGGTACATGGCCATCATGACTGCCCTCGCTCTGCTCGCTCTGTTCCTGATCAAGGAAAGCAAGGACAAGGACTACGAGCTGTAAATAGAGCTCCCCATATTATGCTCCCGCCAGCGGGAGCATTTTGTTATGTCGTCCCGCCAAAAATGAACAATAGACGAACTTACGTAGTTAGGCATCTCACTACGCCTTGCACGTTTTACTCTGGAAATCATGGATATCTGGCAGATCGTCGTGATTGTGGTGCTCGCCGCGCTGATACTGGTGTGGGTTGCCGTCATCGCCTACAACAAAGGCCGCGTTTCAGGCCGGCTCGCCGCCGAACAGGACCTGTCCGGAGACGAGGATACGCATTCTCTATTCGGTGATGATGCGCCGTGCGCCCCACCGAGCGTCGCCTGATTGAAGTCCTGCCCGAAGCCCTGATCGTCACCGACCGCAACGGTCTGGTCCAATATTCAAGCCCCGGCTCAGTGCCATTCGGCCTAGTCTCCGGCGACCGACTCAACTCGCGTGAAGTCGAGGACATCCTCACTCAGGCCGCCGCCGACGGTGGCATGCGTGAGCGTGAGGTTCAGCTGCCGATCAATCGCAATTCCTATCCGTCCTCTAATGGCCGAGGACTGGAGGCCGGCCAGTCACGCCCGTCCAACACGCTGTATTTGCGTGTGCGCATTGGCGATATCGGCGATGACCTGTACGCCATCTTCATCAACGACATGTCCGAGCAGCGCCGTTTCGAGGCCGTCCGCCGTGACTTTGTGACCAACGTTTCGCACGAACTCAAGACTCCGGCCGGTGCCATCGCGCTACTGGCCGAAACCGTGACCGACGCCGCCGATGATCCGGACGCCGTACGGTATTTTTCCGGCCGTATCTCCAAGGAATCCGCGCGCCTGACCGAACTGGTGCATCATCTTATCGACTTGCAGAAAGCCCAAAGCCCGCAAAGCGTGATCGATGCGCGGCGCATTTCCGCGCTGGATGTGGCACGCGCCGCCATCGCCGCCAATCAGACCCAAGCCGACTCCCGCCATGTGGATATCCGACTGAGTGTCAACGGACAGTCAGTGCCCACGAAGGTCGAGGAGCTGGCCGATGGCGAAGGTTCCTTGGAAGAATCAGGCAGCCCAGCCACGAACGGTCCGATGATCAAGGCCGACAAAGAGGCCATGCAAACCGCCGTCAAGAACCTCGTAGAGAACGCCATCCATTACTCGCCCGAACACACCACTGTGGCGGTCGGTGTGGGGGAGCGCGATGGCAAAGTCACCATCCGCGTGGTCGATCAGGCATCGGCATCCCCGCCAAATCGCTGGACCGCATTTTCGAGCGGTTCTACGGTCGACCCGGCCGTTCGCGCGAGACCGGCGGTTCGGGACTCGGCTTGGCCATCACCAAGCACTGCGTGCAGGAGAACGGCGGTCGGGATTTCGGTCTGGTCGCGTACGGGGGAGGGTCGACGTTCACCATCGAGCTGCCGGCCGCCCCGG
>ENA-OQMZ01001079-OQMZ01001079.1-human-gut-metagenome-genome-assembly--contig:-NODE-1079-length-10362-cov-2.578310_pt1 | contig 10362 bp, 16 predicted proteins | sample MGYA00242621_ERZ504862 | MGnify/ENA primary metagenome ERZ504862 (study PRJEB26092, sample SAMD00036393) | human gut metagenome | host: Homo sapiens | study: EMG produced TPA metagenomics assembly of... | reverse complement strand
CGGCGCGCGGCGCGCTTGGAGCTGGCCTGCTTGGGCGGGATACCGCCGTTCTTGAGAATCTGCACCTCGCGGTCGGTGAGTTCGCGCCACGAGCCCTTGGCCACTTCCTTGAGCTCCAGGCCGGCAAAGTTACAGCGGTGCAGGCGGATCACCGGATGGTGGATCTTGCCCAGCATGCGCTTGACCTGGTTCTTGCGGCCCTCGCGGATGATGACCTCCACGGCGGTGGTGCCGGGCTTGACGCCTTGCGGGGCCACGGCCTCGGCCTCGCGCGCGCTGATGACGCGGCAGATCGCCGGCTGGCACAGGCCCGTCGTCGAGCTCGATGCCGCGGCGGAGTGGTTCCAAGTCGCGGTCGGACAGCTTCCCGTCCACGAGCGCTTGGTAGGTCTTGTAGACGTGCTTGCTGGGGTGCAGCAGGTCCTGCGACAGGTCGCCGTCGGTGGTAAAGAGCAAAAGGCCCGTGGTGTCGCGGTCCAGGCGACCCACCGGGAAGAGCCCCGGAAAGCGGTCACGCGGGACCAGATCGGCCACGCAAGGGCGCTCCTGCGGATCGCTCATGGTGGTGAGGTAGCCGGTCGGCTTGTAGAGCATCAGGTACACGGCGCCTGGTTGAGCTTGACGGGCATGCCGTCGACCTCGATATGTCGCGGTCGACATCGACCTTGGTGCCCAGCTCGGTTGCGACCTGGCCGTTGACGGTCACGCGTCCGGCAGTCATCAGGTCCTCCGAGCCACGGCGGCTCGCCACGCCCGCGCGAGCCAAAAAGCGCTGCAGGCGCATGGTGTGCGGATAGACGGGCTGGGCGTCGCCTACGGGCGCTGCGGTGTCCGTGGCGCTTGCGACGCGCGCCTCCCCTGCTTCGTTAGTCCTCGTCATGCAAATCCTCCGAGGTGTCACCGGTGGACAGAAGCTCCTCGCCATCGGTGTCCTCAACATCGGTATCGATCAGTTCGCGTTCTTCGTCCAGGTCCTCGGCCTGCTCCTCGAGCGTGGACTGAATGCTGCGGCCGCTCAGGCGCTCGCGGATAAACTGGCGCGACTGCTCGTCGGGGGCAAACTGCTCCAGATCGGGCAGGTCCCGGGTGGAGCGCAGGCCGAACTTTTCCAAGAAGGCGTTGGTCGTGCCGTAGATGATGGCCTGACCGCGCTCGGGGTCGCGGCCGAGTTCGCGCACCAGGCCTTATCCACGAGCGACGCGATGACGCCGTCGGAGTTGACGCCGCGGATGCCCTTGACCACCTCGCGCGTGACGGCTGGTGGTAGGCGATGACGGCCAGGGTCTCAAGCGCCGCCTGAGACAGCTTTTGCGTGTCCCAGCTCAGCACGTAGGCCTCGACCACATCATGGTAGGCGGGGGTGTGTAAACAGGCGCCAGCCACCGGCGACCTCGCGCAGCTGAAAGCCGCGGTTGGCCTCTTCGTACTCAACCTTGAGCTCGGCCAAAAGCGACGCGCACTCGCCCGGGGCGATATCCAGCGCAGCTGCCAGCGCGGGTGCGCTCACGGGGTCGCTCGACACCAGCAGCAGCGCCTCGAGGGCGCCTTTGAGGCTGTTTGCCTCCAGCGTGGAAAGGGTTGACATGGTTGCCGCTCCTATTCGGTGAGCTCGGGGCCCTCGCCAGGCACGTATGCCTCGGCGCCCTCGACGCGGTTGATTTGAATGGTTCCAAAGATCTCGTCCTGGCTTAGCGTAAGCGAGCCGCGCTTGGCAAGCTCTAGCATGGCCAGGAAGGTGACAACGAGCTGCTCGGTGGTGGCGTCGCCGTCCAACAGATCGCGGAAAGTGCAGGTTTGGTGCGACATGGTAAAGCGATCGACCGAGGCCACGGTCAGTCGAGCGGCACACGATGCGGTGCCACGTGCTCGGCCTCCAGCAGGAAGGTCTGGCGCTTGCCATCCAGGTCGGCGCAGATGACGGCGAGGCCACGCAGGGTGATGCCGGCCAGGTAGTCGGGCATAAGGCTAGGAACTCGGGGTCGGGGCCGGCTACGCGCGGATGCATGCGGCTTTCGGCCTGCATGCGGGCGCCAAGGGCTGCCGCCGCACCCTTAAACTGCTTGTAGGCGATTAGGCGCTGAATCAGGACCTCGCGCAGGGCATCGCCGTCGAGCGCGCTAAGCTCCTCGAGGTCTTCATCGTCCTCGTCATCGTCGTCGGACTTGCGCGGGGTTTCCTGGGGCACCAGCGAGGCAGCCTTGATGTCCAAAAGGTTGCCGCAACCAGTAAAAGTCGCTCGCCACGTCCAGGTCCAGCGCCTCGATGCGCTCGGCCTCGGCCAGATATTGCTCGGCCACCTCGCTGATCGAGATGGCGCCGATATCAACTTTTTGGCGGGTTACCAGCTGCAGCAGCAGGTCGAACGGTCCGCTGTAGACCTGCGTCGACACGCGATACGACATCTTCGATCTCCTTTGACGGCGCCTTCGCGGCGCGGTTTGGGTGCATGTTGGGACCGATTTGCACGGTCGACCTGTAAGTTTACCCTAGATACCGGCGATTGCGAAGTTGAGCAGCCACTCGGCCAGCGGATACACGGTAACGTCGAAATACCGCCCGATCACGTCGATGCCGGTCCACATGGGCAGCAGGTACAGCACGATGATGAGTATGGGCATGGCGTATTGCTGCAAGTGGTAGTAGTTGGCGAGTGCCTTGCCCTTGAGGAAGGGCACGATGATCGATGAGCCGTCGAGCGGCGGGATCGGGATGAGGTTAAAGAACGCGAGCGACAGATTGACCACGATAAACGTGGCACCGAAGTTCATGATTTGGGAGGCTACGGCAAAGGACATGCTGGTGTAGAGGTTGCCGTATGTCGCGTGCATGAGAGCGGCCGCAAGGCATGCCAGCGCAATGTTCGATGCGGGGCCGGCCACGCTCACCAGGACCTCGTCGCGCTTGGGGTGCTTAAGGTTATTGAGATAGACGGGCACGGGCTTGGCGAAGGCGAACACCGGCCGCCGGCGGCGAGCATCAGCAGCGGCAAGAGAATGGTGCCAAACGGTCGATGTGGTTGAGCGGGTTGAGCGAGACGCGGCCGCGCGAACGGGCCGTCTTATCGCCGAGTGCCCAGGCCGCGGCGGCGTGCGCGCTCTCGTGGATCACGATGCCCACGATGACGGCGGCGGCGCTGGCGAGCAGGTTCATGAGGTAGCTGCTGGACATGTCACTCCCCTAGCGGACGCGGCGCGAGGCGCGCGTAAGCAGGTAGTCGGCCACAAACAGGATGACGGCCACGATGGCGTAATCCAGACGGAACACGCCGCCAAAAGGCGAGGTGATAACGCCGTAGCCGGCGATGGCGCTCGGCAGGGCGCGCGAAAGCTCAACGACAAAGCCACGATCTGCAGCTTGGCGGTGAGGCCGCTGAAGCACAGCAGCACGGTCATCGCGCTCATAAAGATGCCGCAGATGCGACAAGCGATGGCTATGATGCTCATCGCCACGGCGGTGGCTTTACGAGAGTTCACGCGCGGTCTCCTCTTCGATCTGGGTGGAAAGCTCCAGCCATTCGTCCTCGAGCTTGGGCAGCTCTTGCTTAAGGCCGTTATATTCCCCCAGCGCGGCGTTGAACTTGTCCTGATCGGCATAAAGCTCTTCGCTTGCCATCAATTCCATAAGCTCGTCATAGCGGGCACGCTTTTTGTCCAGCTCTGTCTCGATCTTCTTGAGCTGGTTGCGCACGCCCTTGAGCTTTTTGTTGAGCGCGGCACGGGCCTGGGCCTCGGCGCGCTTTTGCTCCTTGGTCTTTTTGCCCTCGGCAGGCTTGGGAGCCGCGGCTGGGCTGCTGGCTGGGCGGCGTTGGCTTTGGTGGACTTGGCCGCGGCAGGTGCGCTCTCCCCTGCTGCCTCGGCGGCGGCGCGGGCAGCGAGGTCCTCGCGTTTGAAGAGGTAGTAGTCGTAGTCGCCATCGTAGACCGTGACCTTGCCGTCGCGGATGTCGATGATGCGGTTGGCCACAGCGCGCACCAAGTGCTCGTCGTGGCTGATCAGCACAATGGTACCGGGGAAGTTTTGCAGAGCGTTCTCGAGCATGTCCACCGAGTCGATGTCCAAGTGGTTGGTGGGCTCGTCTAGGCACAGGAGCGCCTCGGGCGCCACGAGCATCTTGGCCAGAGCCAGACGCGCCTTTTCGCCGCCGGAGAGGACTCGAACCTGCTTCTCGATGGAATCGTTGTCGCTAAATAGGAAGGCGCCCAGCAGGCTGCGCTGCTGCGGTACGGTCCACTTGGGCGTGACAGTGTCGATCTCTTGCAGAACGGTATTGGACTCGGTCATGCCCTCGAGCGCGTGCTGGGCATAGTAGGCCACACCCACGTTGGTGCCCAGGTCGCGCGTGCCGGTGGTGGGCGGCTCCAGGCCGGCGAGGATCTTCATGAGCGTGGACTTGCCGGCGCCGTTGGGGCCGACGAGCGCCACGTGCTCGCCGCGGTAGAGTTTGAGGTCGATGTCGCTGTAGATGTGCTTGTCGCCGTAGGACTTGGATACGCCCTCCAGGCCCACGACCATGTCGCCCGAGCGCGGCGGGTCGGGGAACTTAAAGTCGATGTGCTTGTGACCCTCGGGCAGGATGACGAGCTCCTTTTTGATCTGCTCGATCTTGCGGATGCGTTCCTGCGCCTGGGCGGCCTTGGTGGGCTTGTAGCGGAACTTGTCGACGAAGACCTGCATGTGGGCGATGTCGCGCTCCTGGGCGGCGCGCTTGGCGCGCATCTGCTCCAGATTGTCCTCGCGCTGCTTGAGATAGCTGCTGTAGTTGCCGGTGTAGGTGGTCACGCGGCGGTTTTCGAGCGCGGCGACGTGGTCGACGCAGGCGTCCATGAAGCGCGGTCGTGGCTGACGATGAGCACGGCGCCGTCGTAGTTGGCGATAAAGCCGCGCAGCCACTGGACGCTCTCGAGGTCCAAGTGGTTGGTGGGCTCGTCCAGAAGCAGCAGGTCGGGATGGCGCAGGAAGAGCTTGGCGAGCGCGATGCGCATCTGCCAGCCGCCCGAGAACTCGGAGCACGGGCGTTCAAAGTCGGTAACCTTAAAGCCCAGGCCGGACAGGATCTTGCGCGCGTTGCTCTCGAGCTCGTAGCCGCCAGGTGCTCAAAGCGGTCCTGGACCTGGCCGTATTCGTTAAGGAGCGCGTCGACGTCCTTGCCCTGCTCGGAGAGCTCGGTGATCTGGGCCTGCAGCTCGTTGGCGCGCTCGCCCATGCGGCGGATTTCCTTGGCGGCGGCCATGACTTCGGCGAGGATGGTGGTGTCCTTGTGCTCCAGGTTGGTTTCCTGCTCTAGGTAGCCCACCTGGCAGTCCTTAGCATACTGGACCTGACCGGCGTCGGGGCTGTCGATGCCCATGATGATCTTGAGCAGGGTAGTTTTGCCGGCGCCGTTGGGTCCCACGAGCGCAAAGCGCTCGCCGGGGTTGATCTGGAAGGATGCGCCGCTAAAGAGGACGCGCGCGCCGAAGCTTTTTTCGATCTTGTCGACCAGGAGGATCATGGTGCCGCCTTTGACCTTGTGTGCCTATATGAAAAAAGGCCCCAACTTGCGTTGGAGCCTCATTCAATGCTCGGGTGGAGACGAGGGGATGCGAACCCTGACCTCTTGACTGCCAGTCAAGCGCTCTCCCAGCTGAGCTACGCCCCCGTGCGAACAAGTACTATACGGGAACTCGGACGGCGATGCAAGGACAATTTTGGAAAAACTTCCCGCGGCGATACCGCCCACCTTCATTATGACCGGATTCACAATCACGATATCCCCGTAGCAGACCTTTTGCCCCGCTATGGTTTTCGCAGCTGCGGTAAGCGGCGTTAAGTCATTGACATATACATAGCAAGGCAAAGATCGGCCGAAGACATTAGGCGATTATATACATTTGTAGGAATTGTGAAGGGGTCATATTCAATAAAAAAGGAGACCCCATTTTAATAAAGTTACAAAATTTGGTGTCACTTTTGGTGTCACCCTTGGTGTTAAAAAGAAAAAGGCCAGAGGCTTAACACCTCTGACCTGTGCTTTAGATGGTGGGCGATACAAGATTCGAACTTGTGACCCCATCCGTGTGAAGGATATGCTCTACCCCTGAGCCAATCGCCCGTCGCCTTTCGGCAAAAGAGATACTATCATAGCCGCGCGTGGTTTACCAAGAACTATTTGCCCCCGATTTTAAATTCGTGGGCGCTGGCTGCTCTGGCGGAGTCCAAATAAACAGCAAACCCGCAGCTTAACGAGCCCTTACCGCTTGATCCACGAGGTCTCGGGGCGGCAGATGAGTCGTGCTTTGTTGTAGGCCATATCGAGCGTGAGGCAGGTGCGCGCGGCGTAGAAGCCGTCCTCGCGTTGGATGGTCAGCGCCAGTTCGGGCTTGTCGCCGGTTGTGCACAGTGGAAGCAGCAGTTGAATCCGTCCACCGTAGAACTGCGGCACGGCGAGCGTGTAGTTTGCGGCGGCGCGGCGGGCGGCCTCGACGACGGCGCCCTCAAAGGCGCGGCGCAGCAGCAGTGAGTTACCCTCCCCCATCAGGCTGGCGGGGATACGCGTGAGGTTTTCCTCGTCGCCCAGGATGTGGTCGATGTTGGAGCGGATCGGCAAGCGGTAGTCAAAGACCAGCTCGGAGGGGTCCTCGGCAAAGCGCACGCGGCACGGCAGGTACTCAAACGAGACCAGCATGGGGTCGCTTTCCTTAAAAAAGCCCTTCAAAAACCAGCGCTGGCGCGCGTCGGGCCTGGTGTTGGGCTCAAACAGGCCGTAGATGGTCTCGTAACGGCGCGTGTACAGGCCGGTGTTGAACAGGCAACGGTCGTCGTCGAACACCAGCGGCAGGTTGGACGGCGCGGTCTGGTCTACCCCCGCACTTCCGGAATATAGGCATTTTAGCAGCGATCTGAGGTGCCCTCGGGCACCATGCAACAGGGTGCAACGCTCAAAATCTACATTGCAAGAAGTAGGTTCTCCTTGAGCTCGTCTCGTTCGGCCAGAGAACTGGACGCGCTTTTGTCCGGTATGGCGAACATCCTTGGCACAATCCCAACGAGCGACGCGGTAAAGTCGTCATTTCTGACCATTTTACTAACCACCATGGTTAGAAAAAATGGTCAGAATAATGGGTAGGAGACACGAAAGATCCCCTTCGGCGCGCCGCAGATACAGACCCTGAAGATAACCTCATCGGACGGTCTCTACACAAACCTCGGCCTGCTCCTATCCGACCAGTGCCTGCACACCGTCAAAGCGGCCGTTTTCGAGGGGACGGACCAGAGTGTGTTCAAGGATCGCCGGGAGTTCTCCGGGTCCCTCATGCGGCAGCTCGACGAGGCCTACGACTACATCGACTTCCACAACCGGACCCATGCCACTTTCCAAAAGCTGCTGCGCGTCGACACCAGGGACTACCCGGAGGTCGCCGTGCGCGAGGCCTTGCTGAACTCGCTCGTGCACAGGGACTACTCCTTCCGCGCCAGCACGCTGATCAGCGTCTACGACGACAGGATCGAGTTCGTGTCAGTCGGCGGCCTTCTGCCCGGCTTGGAGCTGGAGGATTTGATGATGGGCATCTCTGCCTGCCGGAACTCGCATCTCGCCAACGTCTTCTATCGCCTGCAGCTCATCGAGGCATACGGCACGGGGATGAGGAAGATCATGGGGGCCTACGCGGATGCGGCCTCTCAGCCGCAAATCATGGCCACGAACAACGCATTCAAAATCGTTCTGCCCAACATGAACTTCGCAGCAACGGCAGCGGAAACGCCCGCGTCAAACAGCAAGCAGGCACCCGCTGCTTCCCATTCCCGAGAGGACGAGATCCTGCGGTTCTTGGCAGAGCACCCCTCAATTACCCGAAGGGAAGCGCGGGCGTTGCTCGGGATCGGCCAGTCCACGGCCGGCCGCATACTGAAAGAGATGGTGGATAGGGGGCAAATCGCAACGCACAGCGGGGTCGCACATTGCGATACGAATTGGCGTAACGATGTGTCTCTGAGGCAATTGCCCACTTTGCGTTCCGTCCGGGCGGGCATAACAAAAGCGAGCCGCGACCACTTCCCCTGCTTTGGGAAACATAAAACTTGCTTTTAATCGGTTGCGCGCGAGATTAATTGCGCCTCATCCTTTTTCTCGGGGGCAATCATCGAACTTAAGGTGGCGCATCGGGGCCATGGAATTAAAGAACTTATCGTCAAAGTAGTCGAGTAGAAACTCTGGAAAAGCCGACAACACAAACATCGAACCGTCCTCGCTCCGCATCCTTTTCTCCTCTCGAAAAATCGCATCGACCGTAACCAGCTCCCGATAAGTCCCAAATGAAACCTCATCGAGATCAAGCAGGCATTTGCATCTCAATACGAAGGCAGCGATTGCGTCTTTCCATTGGAGAAGCTCCATGTGCTTCCCCACGTTAACGTTTCCCTCCCCCGAGATCTTTTTATATTGAGCGATTTCAGAGTTGTCAACAAAACAGCCTGAATGCGCCTGGCACTGCCCCGCGCGATAATCGTACAGCGCCTCGACCATCGGGTAGCTATATAGAGCTTTCCGCTCTCGTGTTCGTTATCGAATGCGAGGAGCATTGCCTCCACAAGGGCATCGGACTCGCATCCAGGCGCATTGTTTTGATGGGAGTCGTAGTCAAAGAAGAGAAAGACCTCATCAACAGAATCCCGCTCCACGCCCTCTAGACATTTTGCAGCAGAAGGCACCGTTTCCCTCAGCACCTCCACAACATCCAGATCGAAGTCCTCCTCTGCAAGCCGTTCGTAGAGCATATAGATGTTCTGCGCCGCTGGCAGACAGATCACCCTCAGGTCATCTCTCCCTTTCAGAAAAAGCTCTTTCATCTTCTCCGCAAAGCGCAGGTCGCGCGACTCCCCTTCAACGATGAAAAGCGTGACCGGGCTAGCCATCGAAAGCACCGGCTTTAAACATCTTCTGGAGGTTATGGGCCAATCTGAGCTCCTTGGGCGTTAGCTTCTCCAGCGAGCGAATCTCCCCCTCCTTGAGAATGAAATAGACATCGGGCCGCATGAGGTCGTTCGTCAAAAGGTCCGTGTTGTGCGTCGTAATGAAAACCTGGACACCCTCGAGGTCCCGCAGCATTTCCACGATCGACCGGGACAATTCAAAGTGATAAAAGGCATCGAATTCATCGATAAAGACCAAGGAAGCCTTGCTCATCTTGATATACCAGTAGTAGTACAGAGCAAGTGACATGGTGCCCGTCGAGGCAACCGACGCAAACGGAACGGTGCCGCCTTCGAACCTGCAATAAAGCTCGGGAACTCCATTCACGTCCACGGATACGAGGTTCAGGGAGATTCCCTGCTGGCGCAAGAATTCTTGGAAGTCCTCCATCTTTCCCTCGCGAATAATGCCCTGGGTAAAGATATCCGAGCCAACCGAAAGCCCCTGATATCCACGCTCATCGAGCGAGTAGAACATCAGCATGTTGTCGACAAAGGAGGTGAAGGCTCTAAACGCCCTGGCAGACGGCTCATCTCGCAGCATTGCATTGCTCTTGACGTATTTGACACGCGACAGCCTGTCGGACTCAGCGGGGAGATCTGTAGAAAGCGAGAGGGACTCGGCGCCCGGCAGGTCAACATGGCCCGTTTGAGCGTCGAACCTGTAGCTCAAGACCTCCACGCCAGCAATACACAGGCTCTCGTATACAAGCGTCTGTGGATCGGTTTTCCCGTAACGGTATACGACCTCGATATTGTCGAAGACAAAATCGTATTGAAACTCTGTGATTGAGCTCTTTGAATCAAGGCACCGGTATGGCGAGTATTTTTTGAGCAGCTTTTCCTTGTCGGTCAGATGCAGAACGATGTCGAATATCGCGAGGGCGAAATTGGACTTTCCGCTGCCATTCGCGCCATAAATGATGCCCTTTGCCTTAACGCCATCCTGAATCACCTGTTGATTGAATGAATAGTTAGCGGGATCGGATAGATCAAATGTAATTCGCTTATCGAAGCACTTGAAATTTGAAACCGAAAACTTCTTGAGCATGGCACAGCTCCTCTGCTTTCTAAGGCTATTTGAAACACAGGATAAAGCAGCTGAGCAAATCGGTCAATTTGCCCGTAATTTTACTACGGGTATTCCGAAGAAAAACTACGGAAGTACGCGATGTGTACCGGACCTGTCCAACCGATTCTGTAGTCCAGTCATATCTTTAGTAATTAAAATTGTCCGTTCAATAGTAGGGGCTAAATTAGGTCGACGTTAATATCGGCCTGTGCCCCATTACAGTCAGAAATGAGCTATTCGATACCCCGTTGATGTATTTCCCCGGTGTCGGATACGATTCAAGCAAGCCCGAAAGCCGCCGATCGGCGCCCGCGTACGGCCGGCTGCGCTCCATCCTCTTGG
>ENA-OQMZ01001077-OQMZ01001077.1-human-gut-metagenome-genome-assembly--contig:-NODE-1077-length-10403-cov-2.023939_pt1 | contig 10403 bp, 13 predicted proteins | sample MGYA00242621_ERZ504862 | MGnify/ENA primary metagenome ERZ504862 (study PRJEB26092, sample SAMD00036393) | human gut metagenome | host: Homo sapiens | study: EMG produced TPA metagenomics assembly of... | reverse complement strand
GAAAAAACAGAGAAAGCACCTAAGAATAAGAAAGTGCGTACCATGAAAGTCGGGACACATAAGAAATCTGTTCTGCTTTTGTGGGTGGTGCTTCTGGCAAGCACCAGCTTTGGTGTGTATAAGAACTTTACCGCCATTGACACCCACACGGTACATGAAAAAGAAATCATTCAGTTAAGATTGAACGATACCAACGGTATTGAGAATTTCGTCAAGAACTTTGCGAAAGCCTACTACTCATGGGATACCAACAAGGAAGCCATTGAAGCAAGGACAACAGAAATCAGTAAATACCTTACCAAAGAATTACAGACTTGAACGCCGATACCATCAGAACGGACATACCAACCAGTGCTACTGTTACAAATGTGCTGGTCTGGAATGTAGAACAGTCTGGAACGGACGATTTTACCGTTGCCTACGAAGTAGATCAGCAGGTAAAAGAGGGAGAACAGACACAAGCAGTCACAGAAAGCTATACCGTGACCGTTCATGTAGATAAAGACGGTGCAATGGTCATTACCCAAAATCCTACCCTGCTCCGGCGGTACAGAAATCAAAGTATGAACCGAAAGCACAGGAAGCCGATGTCAGTGTCAGTTCCGACACAGTTAAGGACGCTACCGCTTTCTTGGAAACATTCTTTAAGCTCTATCCGACAGCTACGGAAAAGGAACTTGCCTACTATGCCAAAGACGGTGTGCTTGCTCCTGTATCCGGCGACTATGTATTTTCGGAACTGGTAAACCCTGTCTTTACCAAAGATGGCGATAACCTCAAGGTCAGTGTGTCTGTGAAATATCTGGATAACAAGTCGAAAATGACACAAATTTCGCAGTATGAGCTTGTGTTACATAAGGACGATAACTGGAAGATTGTAGAATAAATGTTACAGCAGAATAGTATGATAATTGTTTATTCAATCTATACTATTCTGCTTACAATTAGATTGACAAAATAAGAATCCCTCTCATATAATTGGTTGCAATGGTATTGAGGAAATACAACCTTAAATGTATAATGGGAAAGTAGCATTGCAGGAATGAGGTAGGCTAATGAATAAAATATTGATTATTGAAGATGATTTAGAAATAAATGCGTTATTGGCTGATTTTCTAAAAGAAAAAGGATATGCTGTGCATTGCCAATATGATGGACTTCATGTTCTGGATTTTTTGAATAAAGAAAAAAATTGATTTGATTATACTTGATATTATGCTTCCTTATCGGAGTGGTGATATTATTTTATCTGATGTACGCAAGAAATTTACGATACCTGTTATTATTATTTCAGCGAAAGAAACTACACAAAATAAAATCGACTTGCTTCGTCTGGGAGCAGACGATTATATCACAAAACCTTTTGATATGGAAGAAGTGCTTGCCAGAATTGAAAGTAATCTGCGAAGAGTACAATTTCAAAATAGCCAGACAGAATGTTTGCAATATAACAATCTGACTTTAGACCTAGAGAAAAATACAGCATTTTTGAATGGAATAGAATTATCCTTAACCGCTAAAGAATTTGGCATTTTAGAATTGTTGATGAAATATCCAGATAAAGTATTTTCAAAATCGAATTCTTTTTCAAAGCGTTTGGGATACAGAATATATTGCTGAAGATAATACACTTAATGTTCATATCAGTAATTTACGCAATAAATTAAAAGCGATATGCTCTGATACAGAATTTATTGATACTGTTTGGGGCATTGGCTACCGCTACATAAAGCTAAGGATTAAACGTTCCTTAGCTTTATTATTTTTTTAACTTTTCTCATTACGATTTAAGAAATTCTTTAAAATTGCCCGTTATACTGGTTTAAGTAAAGGAGGTTTGGGATATGAGTTCAATTATTTTAGAAGCAAAGTCTTTAACCAAAGAATATAAACAAACATTAGCATTAGACCACATAAATTTACAAATAAAAAAAGGAAAAATTTATGGATTTATTGGTCAAAACGGAGCAGGTAAGACTACTTTTTTAAGATTAGTCACAGGGCTTGCGTTTCCAACAAGTGGTACACTTTCTTTATGGGGAAATTCTGGAACAGAAGAATTGCAGAAACAGCGTAAACGAATTGGAAGTATGATTGAAACGCCTGCTCTATTCCCGTCAATGACTGCCTATCAAAATATGGAAGTACAGCGTATTCAACGAGGCATACCAGATAAATCAGTTATTAAAAGGACATTAGATATGGTTGGATTGCAAGATACAGGTAAAAAGAGTGTCCGCAATTTTTCATTAGGTATGCGTCAACGATTGGGGATAGCGATTGCACTTTTAAATACACCAGAACTATTGATTTTAGACGAGCCTATCAATGGTCTTGACCCTGCTGGAATTGTAGAAATCAGAAATTTATTAAAAATTTTGAATAAAGAATATGGTATGACCATTTTGGTTTCAAGCCATATCTTAGAAGAATTGTATCAAACAGCATCAGAATTTATTCTGATTGACCATGGAAAAATTATAGAAGAGATTTCCGATTATGAATTAAATGGACGGTGTAAACGACATCTAGCAATTAAAACAACAGATGTTCAGAAAACGGTTCTGGTTTTGGAAGAGAATCTTCATACAGATAACTTTAAACTAATGCCAGATGGCATAATTCGTTTGTATGATTATTTGAATGATTTAGAGACAGTTGCGTCTGCTTTGGCAGAATCGCACATTCTTGTAACAGGACTTTCTGTATCTGGCGATACTTTGGAGGACTATTTTTTGAGCAAAATAGGAGGAACAAAAGATGTCAAATCTCCTAAAAACTGAGTTATATAAGTTGTTTCACAGTTGGTATTTTTGGGGAATTGGAATATTCAATCTCCTTTTAAGTAGCATATTGCTGTTAGATAGTAAAGAATGCTCTTCAAACTTAATTATGGCATCATTATACAATATTCCGTTACTCTATTTTTTGATTATAGTGTTTATAGCATTGTTCATTGGAAGTGATTTTAGTGGAAGAACTTTAAATACTTATATTACTGCCGGACATAAAAGAAGTTCTATATTTAGAGTAAAGTTAATTGTATCTCAAATAGGTTGTATTATCATTCTGGTATTTCCATTATTTGTACATGGAATTATTAGTCAATTTTATATTGGAGAAAAACTTTTTTGGAATGATAGCACATATACTATGGTTTTACTAACTCTGTTTGCCATGATAACACTGTGTGCATTACCGATATTTTTTGCTTTTATTTTTCGTGATATGGGGAAAACACTGACAGTTTCAATGGTTTTATTTTTTGTTATGATTTTTTTGCTGAACAGTGAATCTGCACAAATAATCAGCAGAATAATACCAATGGGACAACTTAGGTTAATTTCATTGCAAAAGGTCTATTCGACAAACTTTTGCTTGTTTGTAGATTTTTTATGGAATTTTATTTTATATTTCATTGCAGGTAGTGCTTTTTTACATACAGACTTGAAATAACCGGAGGTGTTTTTTATGGATAAATTATTAAAACTGGAAAAATATCAGTTGTTACATAATTCTATTTACTGGTGTGGTATGATTGGAATATTTATTTTAGGATTTTTTACAGCAGATACTTATGTTACAGAGGTCATGGGATCGACAGAAGAAATTGCTTCTTCTCTTGCTGATATTTTTAATGGAATGGTGTATGATTCTACGTTTCTTCTTATCATCATGTCGGCTATACTTGCATTGATTTTAGGACAGGAATTTTCTAAGAGAACAATAAACTTAGAGGTCAGTGCTGGACATTCCAGAAAACAAATTTTTACAAGTAAAATAATATCGTATTTAATTGCTTTTAATCTTATGGCTCTTGTCTATCCAGTTTCAGGGTGCATAAGGGAATTTGGACGCTTTGGTGTTGCAGACGTGGGAATGTTTTTTTACAATATTATAAAAGCAATCATTTATTCTTGTCTGCTTAATAGTGCGATATTTCTAATTGCAATACTTATTTGTTGCTATTTACAGGATGCTGTAAAAGCAACTTCGGTTACAGCAATTATTATTTTTGGTCTTAGCTTATATCTTGGCTATGGAATGATGTTGAGATTACCAGTCGGTTTTTTACCTACTTATCAAATCAGAATCGTTGTCAGCATGAAAACCTTTTTTCAACCGATAGCTATTTTAGTAGGATGTATATGGTCTGGTATATTGGTATTGCTTTCGTGGATAAAATTTTGTAAATGTGATTTTAAATAGGTGGAGAAAATGTCTAACATAGAATGGATTTTAATTATCATAACAATATTTTTAGTAATACTGCTATTTCGATATATTCAATTAAAAAAACAAATCCGTAATCTTGCGGATCAAGTTAATGAATTGAATTCTGGAAATTCACAGCAGATGTTAGACATTTCGTTGATTGATAAAGATTTAGAAAGACTGGCTGGTATATTGAATCAATATAATATCAGACAACGACAGGCTGTTGCAGGCGTATTACGCAATGAAGAGTATTTAAAAGAATCTGTTGCTAATATATCACATGATTTGCGTACACCTCTTACAGTCATTCTTGGTCATTTACAATTATTGCAAAAAGAAAATTGGGAATCCAGTCAAGCACAGCGTGTAAAAGTGATTTTTAGCAAAGCCGAAAAAATGAAAGAATTGGTAGAAACATTCTATGACCTTTCTATTTTGGAGGAACAGCAGGCAGTTCCAGAAAAAGAAAAGTTTAATATATCTAATATGTTAATAAATTTAATTACGGAAAATGCCGTTGCATTAGAAAAGGAGAATATTTTACCCGAAATAAATCTCCCAGATTATTCAATATACGTATATTCTGATAAAAATATGGTAGAACGAATTTTACAAAATCTGTTGACAAATGCAATTAAGTATTCTGTTGGAACGATAAAAATAACACTTAATGGTAGAAAGAAATAATAATATTATATTTACCATTGAAAATCCAATGAGTGACAGTTCAGAAATTGATTGCAATCGACTTTTTGACCGTTTTTATACAGGCGATAAATCAAGACATAATGGAAGTACAGGATTGGGACTTGCGGTAGTAAAAACACTTGTTGCCATTCTTGGCGGAAATATTGTTGCAAAAGTACATGCCAATAGCCTTATTATTACTCTTGAATTATAAAGTATTGAAGATATATTCGTATGATAATTCATTGAAGAGTGGACATCAAAATGTAAAGTCAATAGTTTGTAAAGTTCAGTTACAAACTATTGGCTTTTTTCATTACTGTGTAACAAGTAAATTTACGATAAAGAAATAAGGATAGTCGGCTCTTATTTGTTGCCTGCGGAGCAGATCAACAAATAAATGTTGAAGAATCTGTATAGGAAAACAGAGAAAACAAGAAGCAAATCACTTCTTATTCTCTCTGCTGTTCAAGATACCGTCAATCGTACCTTGAATGATTTTTAATTCATTATCACTCAATAAATCAAGTGACGAATCTATCTGACGGCGGGCTGTGTTTTTCTCAACATTCTTCGCTAGATAGAAATACTCGTCAACAGATATATTGAACATTGTAACTAAATCATGGAATAACTGAAAGCTAGGGTGTTTTCCGATATTTTCAATATCTGCGATATGACGTTCTCCGTAAAAGACTTTATCGCCTAAATCATTTCTGGAAAGCCCTGCTTTCTCTCTGGCTTCTCTGATTGCCAGTCCTAAAGGACGAAAATCAAAGCTGTGTGTATCTTTCTTTTTTCTCATTTTTAATCACCTAGCATGAGTTTATACTTCATGTTGTGCGATTAGAATGTATTAAAAACTCATATATCAGATGTTTTAAAAACAGTCTATTTGTTATTGATGCAAATAGGCTGTTTTCATATTTACAAAAAAATTTTTTCAATCCTGCAACAAATCACACCCTGCCGTACAGATATGGTGCGGAAAGAGGGATACATACTTTTCACTTTATAGAGAAAGGGGGGTGTGATTTTGAAACCATCAGACTTCCAAAAGACAATACAGTGTCAGTTTGACTGTAAGCTCAAAAAAGGTTGTGAAAGGCATTGTCCGTAACTACCGCAAGGAATTAGCCAGACGACAGGCAAAGGAAGTATCCTTTTGTGAGCTTCCAGAGATTGTTGTTGAGAAATTGATTGTACTTCTTGCATATCATGTAAGGAGTGAAATCATGGCAAAAGACCCTATTAAGAAAGCAGATAACGGAACTTATTATTTCAGAGCTAATTTAGGCTACAATCCCATTACCGGAAAACAGATACAGAAATACCGAAGTGGATTCAGAACGAAAAAAGAAGCAAAGGAAGAATATTCAAAACTGGTGTTAGCTTCTACCGAAGAATTAACAACCAAAAAAGATGGCGTTTCTTTTCAGCAATTTATAGAAGAAACCTACCTGCATGGTATAAAACACAGGTAAAAGAAAGCACTTATCTTAATCGTGCTACTACCATCAAGAAACATTTTTCCTATTTCTACAAAATGGAAACAGACGAAATCGAACCTATCCATGTTCAAAACTGGCAGTTGAAACTTGCAAAAGATTTTAGCCCTAATTACATTCGTATCGTACAGGGAATGCTTTCTATCGCATTCGACAGAGCTATTGTTCTTGGAATTGCGAAGAAAAATCCCTCTCGTATGATAGGCAATATCAAAAGCAAGAAAACCAAAGTTGATTTCTGGACATTAGAAGAATTTCAAAAGGTTATTTCCTTACTCTGTAAGAAAGACTATTATGAACATTATCTGTTTATATCGTTCTGGTTATTATTTATGACTGGTATGCGAATTGGCGAAGCGTCAGCATTACATTGGTCAGATATAGATTTTGAAACAGGCTTGCTTAGCATTACCAAACATTATATTACCGAACAATGACGGACTATAAATCGTTGAGCCGAAAACACAGGCAAGTATCCGTACTATTTATATTGATTCAGATACACTCAATGAGCTAAAGGCTTGGCAAAGTGTTCAACAACAGGTTCTTCCCGATTGTCCACTTGTACTAAGTTATAACGGAACTCCAACCAGTAAAACAACGCTTCCCAGAGCTTTGGAAAAGTTGTCAAATTTAGCAGGTGTTCATCGTATTAAAATTCATGCCTTGCGACATTCACACGCTTCATTGCTTATCAGCATGGGCGAAAATCCTTTACTTATCAAGGAACGTTTAGGACATGAAAAAATACAGACAACACTCGGCACTTATGGTCATCTGTATCCAAATACGAATCTTGAAGTTGCTAAAAAGCTGACTGGAATATTACAAGTACAATCTGCTACTGAAAGCATTGCTAATTATACCAGCAATCAACATACAGCAATCTATCACAGAACAGTTGAAGAAAAATAATGCAATGAAAATGCAATCCTATAAAGGAAAGTAAGTGCCTCAAAACATGACGCACTAGTATTACAGCAGTTTTTCTGCTATACTAGCCGCATCATCAATGGAGGCACTTTTTACGTCTCTTTTTCAAATAGCATTGTTCTGGAAGGTCTTCAGACCATGGCAATAACCGATCGATCACAGTCGGGTCTTCCTGATGATGATTGTTTGGCATTTCTAAAAGTTAGATATTTTAAATATTCATATACATCCAGCTCATTCGCTCTGGCAGTTTCAACCAGAGTATATAAAACTCCGTTTGCGAACGCACCTCGTGGTGTGTCAGCGAACAGCCAGGCTCTTCTTGCTGTTGCGAATGGTTTTATATTTGCTTCACAATAATTATTACTCAGCGGGATACGTCCGTCTTCGAGAAATGTTTCAAGATATTTTCTCTGATTTTGACAGTATCCAAGTGCCTTGGTGAGTTTCTCGTTTGAGGTATACATGGCAGAGGTCTCTTCAACCCATGACCAAAAAGCTCTAGGATCGGCTCGGAAGCATCCTGACGCTTTCTTTTCTTCTCTTCAGCAGGAAGGTCATTGATCTCTTTTTCGACTTTAAACAAAAGGTCGATATTATTCTCTTCCTTCTGCTCCTTTGGTCATTCCCGGGATTTCTTTTCCTTTCGCATCTAACGGGTATGCTTCTATCAGTATCTTCGAGCATGTGACCAACATAATGCTCTTTTTATATCCGGCACTTTGTCATAACCAGCGTAAGCATCTGTGATCAGATAACCGTTAAATCCCTCCAGCAACATTTTGGCGTTATCACACTACGGGTACGTGAATAATAGAAGAATGCAGCTTGAATCGCTTCACTCGCTGCGCTTCGCATTACCCACATGAAGGAATCACTGCTTGGACGTTTTCCTTCTTCTTTGTTGCACTGGATTCTATCTCATCCATGTGAATCAGCCCACATTCCAGAAGCTTTTCATGAATCCGCCAGTAAACAGGTTCCAGCCAGTCCTGACTGCATCGGATCACCCAGTTTGCCATATTGCTCCGGGACAATACCAAACCTAATCGGTACCAGTCTCTTTCCTGTCTGGAAAGTGGAAGTCCCATCGCAACTTCTGATACATTACCTGGGCAACCAGGGATGGCGTTGCAATGGAATGAGCCAGTGGTGATACTGGAACAGAAGCTTTCCGAAAATTGCTCTTCTCATTTGGGCTTCCCGGTTTACCACACTCCATACACTTTGCGATTTGCTGAACTACATGTTTCACAACAATCTTAGCAGGTCTGTATTCAACTTCTGTGCGTACTAGCTTCTTGCTGATCACCTTCATCTTACCACCACAGATCCCGCATGTTTCATCTGTTGGAATCACATATTCTTCGATTTCTTCTGGAAGCCCGGCCAGCATTTCCTGACGGATTCCCGGCTGACGAGGTTTCCGCTCATGTGGCTTCACGGCGATTTTTGTTTTTGAAAGATTCAGCTGCTCTGCAAGTTCTTGAGTAGATTCAAACAACGACAACTGCCCATCTACCTGTTTAGAAACTTCAGTAGATGGGCCAAATAACTTTTTTCTAGCATGAAGCAGAGCCTGGATCATGTTATCAATCTGGATATTCTGTTTTCTAATCTTTGCATCCTGCTTTTCTATGATCTTATTCTTGTTTTCCAGTTCTTGCGCCTGTTTTGCTGCAAGAGCTCTCAACATCAGTAATTCTTCGTGTTCTGTCATGCCATTTTCCTTTTCATTTCAATAAGAATATTATACCATTTTTCACGGTATTTCTCTACTGTTTTGCAGGAATTACAGCACTAAAAAATGCCGATTTTATAAGCTTTTTACGCTCTTTTTATAGCGTTATCACGAAGATTAAAAGCAACAATTTTTTTACGTTTATATTCACCTGATGATGAGCCTTTTTCTGTTCGATTTCCAATCCCTGCAGAAGCCATTCGACTTGTTGGAAAGTAATCTCTTTTACTTCATCAGCTGTTTTCGGCCATTGAAATTTCATATCGTCCAACAGCTTTTTCGTTGCCAGCACAAAACCATTGCAATCATAACGTAAGACTTTTATGGCATCCCTCTTTCTGTTACAAAAGATAAAGACATAATCATCATTATACGGATCCAACTTAAAATTAAGAGTAACCATTGCAACTAATCCGGGAATCTGTTTTCGGAAATCTGTACTGCCGCAGGCAAGAAAAATGCGGCTTGCGCCTTCTGCAATGCGTTTCATCATAACTTTTTTCAATGTGCGTAAAAGCTGTAAAAGTGCATCTGACTGAAATTCATCTGGGATGTAAAGTTTCATTCCTTGATAGTAAATCATCAGACGATTATCATTCGATGTAGTCCGATTTTTAGTATTATTCGCTGCACAATAAGTGTGTGCAGTATTTGATGAACGTACAACTTCTCCAACTATTCAAACTCGCAAAGTCTGGTTTGATTTTGATTATTTCAGTGCAGTTATCTATACCGTTTTGTATTGATAACTTATACTTTTTCCACACGTTATTTTTCGTTTCACATATTTTAGTACCAATCCAGTACCATTGCTATATTGTCATTATTGTGTGTAGTTCTGGTGGCTTACAGGTTCGTTTACTATTCGCAGAATAATTTTCTGCTGGTTTGCTTGTCCACCTATGGAAATTATAATCTCCAAGCAATATTTCTGCAGGAAAAATTTTGTGGTACTAATGAGTAGTACCATCCTTCTCCATATCATTCATCAATTTATCAAAGTCACTTTCATATAGTGAATCCTGTATAACCCTGTATTTTTCAAACTCACTTTCTGCAAATTCTTTTGCAATAGATGCAGTAACTTTCCCTTTATCCTGAAGTACATCCGCATCATTAAATCTGAGAAATGCGTCAAGCTTTGTTTTCCAATCTTCCATAGTCATAGGAATATGTCTTCGCGCTTGTCTTGTTGCATAATCAAGATACATTGTCACAATCTCATTCAATTCTGCAAGTTCTTCTTTTTCTAAGTAGTTTTTTGCAATTGACACATCTGTTTTTACTATTTTACCATCAGGCGCATTTTTCCATGA
>ENA-OQMZ01001076-OQMZ01001076.1-human-gut-metagenome-genome-assembly--contig:-NODE-1076-length-10428-cov-1.601980_pt1 | contig 10428 bp, 8 predicted proteins | sample MGYA00242621_ERZ504862 | MGnify/ENA primary metagenome ERZ504862 (study PRJEB26092, sample SAMD00036393) | human gut metagenome | host: Homo sapiens | study: EMG produced TPA metagenomics assembly of... | reverse complement strand
CGTCGGATGCGGCGTGTCCGACGAAATGCAAGCCGCGAGCGCTGATTTCCTTCTCGCGACGAATGGTGTCTGGGAAGTAGCGTTGCCTGCGTCGACGATGATGTCTCCCGGTTCCATCAGGTCGGCGAGCGCGTTGATCATGGCGTCGGTCGGCTCTCCGGCCTTGACCATGATGATGGCGGTACGTGGCTTGACGAGACTGTCCACGAACTCTTCGAGGGTTTTCGCCGGGAAGAATTCGCCTTCGCTGCCGTGCTCGTTCATGAGCTTTTCGGTACGACCGTAGGAGCGGTTGAACACGGCCACTTTGTTGCCGTGGTGTGCGAGGTTACGTGCGAGGCTACCGCCCATTGCGGCAAGACCGACTACGCCGACGTTTGCTTCAGCTGACATGCTTACCCCTTCCATCAGGAAAAGTAGTACTTTATGAACCGTTCTTTAGTGTAGACCCGAGCTACCCCAGAACCATGGACCGTCTCAAGTCTGACATTTTGTCAAAGCTGCTACCATGCCAAATCTGACGTACCGTCAATCATGTGGCGTGATGGTGCGCACAAAACGCATGGCTTCGGCAGGTGTGAGCGACGGCACGTAGGCTTGCGCCACAGCAAGCGATATTTGCGGCAGTTTGCCGCGTCGGGATAGCAGATATACACTTTCTCTTCGTCGGGGTGGAATTTCAGTTTGAAACGGAACAGTGAGTGGAATCCGTATGCTGGTTCCATGATGTCTGCGACCATTTGCAGTGCATGACGTAACACTTCGCTTTCCTCGTGTTCGCCTTTGTTGGATCCCATACCGGCCAGTGGCGCCGCCGATAGGCTCATGAATTCCGCATTGCCTTCGTCGCGCAGTCGTTCAGCCATGCGTGCAATCAGGAATTCCATGATGCCGTTGACGCTGTCGGTGCGGTGCCTCATGAAGTCAAGCGTCCAACCGATGATTGTGCCGTCGCGATAGGTGGGCAGCCAGCTGGTTACGCCAAGGACTTTGCCGTTGCCGTCGACCGCGTAGAGCAGGCGTACCCGGGAGTCGATCAGCTCGTCGACACCACCCAAGGTGAATCCCATTTCCGGCAGGGCCTTTTTGCCGGCCCACTGTGCGGAAATCTCACGAATCTGCGTTTGTACGGAGAAGGGTGCCTCCTTGAAAGTGGTGAGCACGTCGGTGATGCCGTCTCGTTTGGCTTTGTTGATGGCGGTGCGCACGTCCTGCCATTTCTTACCTCGGGTTTGCCATTCGTTGGGATTGACGATCATTTCCGTGCCGACGTCAAGTGAGTCCCATCCGGCTTTGGCGAGTTCGGCTCGCTGTGGCTCGTGTACGCTGTAAAACACGGGCGTCCAGGAATGTTGTGTGCAGAATGTTGCGAAATCAGTGAGATCTTCCGTATATTCGTTTGGATCTCCGAATGGTCCTGTCACCGTCAATGCGATACCGTACGACACTCGATAGGCGATTGCGGAACGTCCGGTTGCAGAAAACCAATAATCATTGCCTTCCCAAGTTGCCATGAATGACATGGATTCGCCGCCAAGCGGAATAATCGCGTCAACACGATGGCGCGAAGCGTCATTCACCATGGAACGATCCCGCAAACACTCCCAAACACACAGCAGAGCGATAATCCAAAACGCCGGACCGACGCACTGATATACCAGCAAGGAGATTTGCCCGACGGGTACAAACTCAGGTTCGATACCACTCAGCAATCCGATCGGCAACAATCGTTGCGCATAATCGGCAAGCAATGCAATCAATTGCGGGCTTTCGTTGAAATCCTCGGGAGAGGCAAGCCCATACCCGACATACATCAATCCCAACAACAGAAAAGCCGACAATGCACCTGCCACAGCACGCAACATAATCTCACTTCTAGTGCGAATCGTAAAACACTGACGGAACGCAATGACGATAACGATAAAAATCAACGGCAATGCATAGTGGAAAACATCGCGTGAAAAGCACCGTGACGAGCCAACGCAGGCAACGTGTCAGCCTGCGAATCGCCAACATATTGCAACGGAAGCACCACATAAAACAGCATCGCAAGTACACCGTGCACGCATTGAACAGCACACTTAACACGGCGGCAATGCGGCGTCCGCGATACAGACCCCATGCGATCAACAGCAGCATTAGCGTCGGCATCAACGACACCAGCCAGTTTCCGGGCATGGTGAATCGCATCATACGATATTGCGCGAAACAGTTGGCATGCGAGGAACCGTTGAGGCAATCCAACACTTGTTCCGTGTCGAATTCCGTGGAACCGGTCAGCAAGCCGAACATGGAGAGCAATCCGAATGATTGTCTTGAGGAAACGGCAACCAGCGAACCGACCGCCTGCACGCCGGCAGCCATACCAATCAGCCTGCGCATCTCGTACAAGGCGCCATGCCTATACACATCGCCTTGACTCTCGGACGCCATCAAATAACCAAGCACATGACCGATCAGCGCGGCAGCCAGCAAACAATAATCGCCGCTTCGCCACGGTATAAGAACATGATCAGCACCACGCTATAGCCGATCACACGAATGCGCCGACGCCACAGTATGGCGGTGAATGCGCTGGCACACATCAGCGTGCCCACCACAACAACCAGCGGCCCCAGAATCGCGCCATCATGCGAAATCGCATGCCATTGCGGACTTTTGCCTGCGAACAGCGAGCATAATCCCATGCCGAGCGCTATGCCGCCAAGCGTGGTGATCAGCGACACCCATGCCGTCTTCGCCTTTCCAATCACCGTTTCGCATAAGCCGAATGCGATGAGTATCAGTGGAATGTCGATTAACAGACGACCCAAATGAGGCACCGACAGCAGTGAAATCGGCGCGGTATACCAACACCCATGCGCGAGCGCGTCAAAACTCACGCGCGACAATTGCGGCGGAAATTGCGTATGTCTGATGCCGCATACGAGCTGCATGCCGACATTGAACAGCGTGATGAACAGCACGAAGCCCAAGGTCATACGGTGCCGACGAATCCAGTCGGCAAGATCGGATATGAGCGCGCGAAAGCCGAATAATGGTTTTACTGCTGATTCCTGCGATTGCGTCGTCATAACAATGCTTCCATTCGATAATTCGGATTAATGATTCGATAGATGATTCAGATTGATACTTGCGATTGCGAGTTGCTGACGCTTCAAAACGACATGTCAGATCGTGATGCGTTTAAGATTCGGATAGTCAGCCAATTTCGGCTTAGCATCACTCAGTCCCGTGTTATAACCGAATACGACAAGCCCATACCGCAACGTGTCTCGCACGGCATGCCAGTCATGCGCATTGCCGAGCGATTCGACTGCCGTAACATGCATGCCCTCCTGTTGAGCAACCGGTGCGATGAGTTCGACATTGCGCACAGACTCGCGATCACGCTCCCCCGCGCCGATCACAAGCGTCTGGTTCGAAGGCGCATGGTTGCGAATAGCGTTGATAGGAATCTGCTTCTCATATGCGGTGCGATCGCCGTGAAAGAACCGGCTGATCATACTGCTTTCACTGCCATTGGTCGGTTTGAGCTCGCTGCCGGTGGGGGATGATGGGTGCCGAACAAATTCGGATGGTTCGCACCGATTTGCAGCGAACATGTGGCCCCCCTGTGAAAAACCTGCGATCGCCCAATCTTGTGCTTGCCGTGCCGCAGGAAGATTGGTTTTCACCCAGTCGACCACATCTTTCGTCAAGTAGGTCAACGCCTTGCCGTACACCGGCGAATCCACGCATAGGGTGTTATGCGAATCGTCTCCCAACTGGTCGGCCGCAATAACAATGGGTGCGAGTCCGCCATGATGCTGCGCGTAATCGTCCATCATGGTTTGAATGCCACCCGCCGGCAAACACGCGCCCCGGAGAGCCCGCTGGCCGCTCATCATCAGTATGACCGGCAACGCCGGCTTGTGTTTGGCTGTGACAAGCGCTGCAGGCGGCAGATATACCAGCGCCTGTCGCGCTTCGAAATGCGATGTTGTGGCTGGAATATTTACTTTACTGACTTCGCCATGTGCGGGAATATCGCTGATGCTACCGTCTGCCGCTTCCTGCCTCCATTGCGTGACGCTAATCAAATCGCTGCGTTTCGCCATTCCCGTCAGGTCGGCTTCGCGATAGGAGTCTTGGCCGAACAATGATCCGATGGTGGCATATTCTCCATACGCCTGATCGATGCCGGTGGCGGTGGAAAACACTGCGCATACCACCAGTATTACGGCGACGGCACGCAACACTCCCCTATGCAGCATCACATGGCTGACCGCAAAACCGACGATCGCGCAACTGCAACCAGCCCACGCGATCACACGCGGGCCCAGCTCAACACCGAACACCACAAACACGTCCGACAGCAACCAGGCAATCACCAATCCGACAATGCCGGCAATAACCGCAATCACCATCGGACACGCAACTACGGCAATTGCACGTTTACCACCGCCACAGCTTCCGCCAACCATCTCCCATATCGCAATACCCAGCAGTATCGCCGCCAGCACCGCGGTTATCGAAAACAACGTTGCCGGAAACCAGCCATCCACCAAACTTATGTTCACCAACCATGCACGCATGCTCACTTCTTGCTTTCATATTTTTCACTTCCAACGTGCCAGTTGTAGTCCACGAAACGTTGGCACGACCTCATCCTTGAGGCTGATTTTCCTTGGAATATCAACGAAAAATACTGTGAGCAAGCTGAATGAATGATGCTATTCGGTAGCGTTCTTGCCTTTGCCGATCACGTCTCGAACGCCATCATGTGCTGCATTGACGGTGTTTTCCGGATTGTCTGCCTGCACCACGTCGAGCAGATTGGAGATGATCATGTTCATGCGGTCCACATCGAATCTCAGCTCATTCAACGGCTCGTCGATGGACTTATCTCGCTTATGGCGGAATTCAATAAGATCGGCTCTTGTATAGAGGATGGCGAGCAGTGTTTTCAATTCGTGACTGGCAGATGCAATATTCCCATGCAATGTGATCCAGCTTAGAAGACACTAAGAAACGCATCCAATGCTTCCGACCGGCAGTCAAGCGGTATGGTGTTGGATTATGCAGTATGTTTTTTCGGCTTCGAATGTTTCCTGTGTCGTGCCTGTCGATGGTGAGCAACGCACGATTTTCAGCGGATTATCCGTTGATATGAAGCTTGGTGAGATTGTGGATTTGGTCGGCCCTTCCGGATCAGGCAAGAGTAGTCTGCTTACCGCTTTCGCACGATTGAATCCGAATGCGAACGGCGATTTTCAGCTTGAAGGGCGCTCTGCCAGCGAATTCACACCGCAGCAGTGGCGTAGTCAGGTGGCGTATTTGCCGCAGAAGCCAGTATTGATCGGTTCGAGTGTGGCCGAGGCGATTCGTTTACCGTTCACATTGGCTATCCGTGCGGGCGAAGGCAAGCAAGGATTCGACAGAAAATGGTCGGCCGGTAAGTCTCTCAAACCCACAGATCTACTGCCGGATGCTCGCATTCGAGCCACGCTTGACGCCATTGGCTGCGCGGATATTGATTTGGGGCGTGCTCCGCATGACTTGTCTGGAGCCAGGCCGCCCGCGTGAGTTTGGCGCGCACCTTGCTTACTTCGCCAAAAGTGCTGCTTGCCGACGAGGTTGACGCCGGTTTGGATGATGAGAACGCCGATAAGGTGGCGTCCATCATGCTCAGGCCGCAGAGCGGGGCATGACGGTGATCCGTATTCGTCATCGCCCACCGGATGGACGTGCCACGCGTATTCTTACACTGGCCAATGGCGTATTGCAAAGTGCGAATGCTCCGCGAACCACAGCAACCAATGATTCCAATGATTTCGCGGCACAGTCCGATTCGATGCAAGGAGCGCAGGCATGAGCGGCAATTACTATTCCATTGATATTTGGGGTCTGCTTATCGCATTGGTTATGGTTGCCGTGGCCGCGGGCATTTCCGAAGCGATGCGCATGGGTATTGGCAAGACACTGCTATGGTCGGCGTGCCGCGCGTTGCTGCAATTGTGCGCCATGGGTTTCATTATGGAGTTCGTCATCAAGTCGAACAATCCATGGCTGGTGCTGCTGCTGGTGATGTTCATGCTGATCGCGGCCGTGCAAATCACCCTGTCCCGTGCCAAGGGTGTACCAAAAGGCTTGGCCGGCCCCGTGTTTTTGAGCTTGGTCATCACCATGCTCATTATGATTTCGTTGGTCACTGAATTGATCATTCGACCGCAACCATGGTATGCGCCGCAACTGGTGGTACCGTTGACCGGCATGCTGCTTGGCAATACCGTGTCCGCTTTGGCGGTTGGATTGAGCCGGTTCTTCGAAAGCATGAAGGAACGCCGTGACGAAGTGGATACGCTGCTGGCGTTAGGTGCGACCGCTTGGGAGGCCGCGCGCCCATCCATCGTCTCGTCGATTCGTTTGGGTTTGCTGCCGACCACCGCCTCGCTGGCTTCCAGCGGCATTGTGACGGTGCCTGGCATGATGGCCGGTCAGATCATCGCCGGCGGCAATCCTATCGATGCGGCGAAATACCAGTTCCTGATTCTCGCCGCCATCGCAGCGTTGACGCTTCTGGCTGACAGTCTCATTATGGTGATGGCGTACCGTAAGTGCTTCACTGCAGACGACCAATACAATCCGATTACAGGCTGAGCAACTTTTCATATAGCCAAGCAAATTAATAGATGATCAGATTTAATAGAAAACGGTGTCCGCCAAAAGTTCATAGATTTTGCGGACACCGTTTTCTATTGTTTACCAGCTACGCAAACTTTGATTTTGCTTTTCAGCGATCAACGCATACGGAATGGCGCTTTCCTGATGTTCGCATGGCGATGCCGTGACTGCCCTGCATGCTTGTCGTGACGTTCGCCACGGCCGCCACGCTTGACTTCCGTATGACGGTCATAGCGTTTCGCGTCCGAGGAACGCTCGTCATGCTTCTTGCCTTTGGACCGACGATCGTCGTCATATCGACGCTCGGCACGGGCTTCAGACTTGCGCTGCTTCTTGCTTGGCGCACCCTGCTTTTTCGCAAGCTGTCCGGACTTCTTTTTTCCCGGCTTCCTGCGATTGTCGGTATTGCCGTAATCACCGTCGTTCCTACGCTTGTTCGTTGTTTCGCGCTGTTCATTGTCGCTGCGCTGCTGCTCATGCAGGCGCGTGTACTTTTCACGACGTTTGTTGTTGCGCTTTTCCTCGTGCTGTTCGCGGCGTTCCTCCTGAATTTCAGGATGTTCCCAACGATGTTCACGCGCTTCGAATTCACGATTGTCACGACCTTCGAACTTGGCGGCACGGCGTTCCGCACGGTTCTTCTTCGGCTCGAACTTCTTCGCGCTGTCGTTACGCTCCTCACGCTGGTCGCGATCACGACGATCCTTACGTTCGGACTTAAACGGCTTGCCGCCCTTGTCTTTGCCGCGATCCTTGTTACGCCCGCCGGAACGGTTCGGCCTGCCGGAACGTTCGCCGTCGGCACCCCCCTTGCCATTCTTCCTACGGCGCGGATTTCCTACCGGCTGCGACTGCTCAAGCGTCCAGCCGAACACCGGCTCGGCCACTTCGCCAACGAGTTCCAACACTTCCGGCGAATCAGGGGTCACGTCGATTGGTTCGACCGTCAGTCCGGCCTCACGCATCATGCGACGGGTTCTGCGGCGCTGGTTCGGCAGAATGATGGTCACCACGTCACCGGAATGACCGGCTCGCGCGGTTCGTCCGGAACGATGCAGGAAGGATTTCGGATCTTCCGGCGGTTCGACCTGCACTACGAGTTCCACGCCGGAAACATCGATGCCTCGCGCGGCCACATCGGTGGCCACCATAACGTTCACATCGCCGGAGTTGAAAGCGGCCAGATTGCGGTCACGCTGATTCTGGCTCAGGTTGCCGTGCAATTCGGCCGCAGGAATGCCGTTCTGCGTTAAATCCTTGGCAAGCTTCTGCGTCTGGAATTTGGTACGTGTGAACAGAATGCGACGGCCCTTGCCGGAAGCGAGGGTGCGCACCAGCTCGTGACGGTTGCCCTGCGTGGTTTTGAACACATGGTGGGTCATCTCGTCAACGGTCGCCGTCGCGGAATCAACGCTATGCACCTTCGGATCAGACAGGAAGGTTTCCACCACTTCGTCCACACCATGGTCGAGCGTGGCGGAAAACAGCATAATCTGCGCGTCGAACGAAATCTGTCCGAGCAGTCGCTTGACTGGCGGAAGGAAGCCCATATCGGCCATTTCGTCGGCCTCATCAATAACCGCGACCTCAACCTTGTCCAAGGTGAGCGCGCCCTGTTCGATCAAATCCTCAAGACGACCTGGGCAAGCCACCACAATATCGGCACCGGCCTGAAGGTCACGAATCTGACGGGCATAACGTACGCCGCCATACACGGTGGTGGTGTTGATGCCGTATATCTGGGCAAGTGGCATCAGCACGTCGTTGATCTGGTTGGCAAGCTCACGGGTCGGAGCAAGCACCAACCACGCGGATGAGGCACGAAATCATCAGCGCGCCGCTCCTTGGCATGAGCCTGCTTCACACGATCAACCTCATGGCGGAACTGGCTCATATTCTCATATTCGTTGGCATCCACTTCACCCAGACGAGCGACCAGCGGAATCGAGAACGCCAACGTCTTACCGGAACCGGTACGACCGCGGCCAAAGAATGTCTCGCCCAGCCAACGAATCGGGAACGTGTCGGCCTGAATCGGAAAAGCGGTTTTCTTGTCATCAGCCGCAAGCACGCGGACCAGCGGACCAGGAACGCCGAGTTCGGGCGAATGTCAGCGGGCGTTCCTCTTCCTCGCCCATCGCTTCGGAAGCGGCTGCAGGGTATCTTCATCAAAAACGGTATCGGGCACAATGGCCTTTCATGTCAAACATTACGCACGTTGCGCAAACCTAATAACTGTAGCCTATGCCCGATACTTTTTCTTACGTTCCTTCAATCCTTCATATCCGTTATATTCACGCCGGATTGCGGTTGATTTCGATATCGGTGACGGTCAGATTCGCTTCGTTGACCAGATTGAACAGAATCACTTCGGCCAGTTGGTTGGCACGCATGAAGGTATGCTGCTTTTCTTCTGAAACGTAGTCATGGCTGTCACGGTAGAACGGGGTGTCGATGCCACCCGGATAGACCCCCACAATTTTCACACTGGTCCCCTTGTATGCGGCCTGCAAACTCTTGGTGTAGCCCTTCTCACCCCACTTGGTGGCGCAGTACACGGATTCGTTGGGGTTGCCTCGCGTTGCCGCAGTAGACATAACGTTGGCGATTTTGAGATCCCGCTCACCGTCCGCTTTCAGCGTTTCCACACTCCACAACACCATGCCTTTCAGACCCTTCAGACACTTGTCCACATCGGCCGCCTCGTATGCGGTCGGGACTTTGAACGAAGGCTGCCCGGCATTGTTGATCAGCAAATCGATATGACCGATTTTCGAGATTGCGGCAACAGAGTTCTTCACGAACGATTCGTCGGAAATATCCCCCACAAAAGCTCTGTATTCGTCGGCAGCAAAAGCCTTTGACAACTCCGCCTGACGTGCGCCATTGAAATCAATACCAGCAACGAACCATCCTTTGGCGATCAGCTGTCGAGTCAGCTCATATCCCAATCCAAGCGCGGAACCGGTGACGATAGCGATCTTCTTTCCTGCTGCAGTGCTCATCATGCCTCCCTTGCCGCATGCGCATTCACTTACACGCACCATCATAGAACCTGTTCAACGCAACACATTGATCGATTGACGAAATATGTTGGAACGTTTGCATGAAAACACATACAAAAAGAACCCGCCGGCCATAAGACCGACGGGTCCGATACGGCTGATTGCCGTCCGTCACAGAATGTCCGGATCGTCCTTGGCAATGGTGCCGGTAGCCTTGCCGATGGCCTTCAGGCGTGGTAGGCGACGAGGACCACGATGGTGCCGATGGCGATGCCGTTGAAGGAAATGCCATTGAAAGCGAACGCGAACTGGCCGATGGCGATGATCATGGTGATCGCGGCAACCATGATGTTCAGCGGCTTGTCGAAGTTGACCTTGTTCTCAACCCCAAATACGAATGCGACCATGCCGATCATGCCGTACAGCAGGGTGGTCACGCCACCGAGCACGCCAGCAGGAATGGTGTTGATGATGGCGCCGAACTTCGGGCACAGGCTCAGAATCAGCGCGAACGCAGCGGCGCACCAGTAAGCTGCGGTGGAATACACCTTGGTGGCTGCCATCACACCGATGTTCTCACCGTACGTGGTGGTGCCGGAACCGCCGCCGAAACCGGCGATGGTAGTACCAAGACCGTCTGCGAACAGGGCGGTGCCGATCTGGTCGTCATAATCGCGGCCGGTCATCTGGGACACGGACTTGACGTGGCCGACGTTTTCGGCGACGAGCACGAGCACGACTGGGATGAACATCGGCA
>ENA-OQMZ01001074-OQMZ01001074.1-human-gut-metagenome-genome-assembly--contig:-NODE-1074-length-10431-cov-1.074437_pt1 | contig 10431 bp, 14 predicted proteins | sample MGYA00242621_ERZ504862 | MGnify/ENA primary metagenome ERZ504862 (study PRJEB26092, sample SAMD00036393) | human gut metagenome | host: Homo sapiens | study: EMG produced TPA metagenomics assembly of... | reverse complement strand
AGACCGGCGAAACAGTGCGGACCCTCAGGGGCACCTTCTATGTGACGGATATGAGCCGGGAACAGATGGAGGCGGCCGGGTACGGCTTCCACCATCAGTCTGACGATGGAAAGTATCTCATCATGGCAACGGTTCCCGCGCTTTCGCTATCCGCAATGAGGAGCTCAGGAACACGCCGCGCCGGAGAAGATGACCGTTCTGGTGGTGGAGCCCAGGAAGGAGCCTTACCTGAAGGAGATCGACCCCGGCTCCATTCTCTGCAAGCGGAGGTGGGCGGTGATATTGCCGCTCCTATCCCTTCTCTGACCTGTGGGCTGGTCCGTAATGAGTAGTTCTACAAATGAGTGTAATTGAGCAAAATGCCAGAATCCCGGGCGTTTAAGCATAATTTACTACACATAATCAGAAAGTTTTCTTTCCAAATTGTGTTAACCATTGCAATAAATCTTCATCCTCCTCCCAAGCATTGTGGTATTGGGTGTGTTAATTCGGCACTTTCTCCTCAAATACTTTTCGCTTCATCTCTGCATCGATGCGAGCGTAAACCTCTGTTGTAGAGATGTCTGCATGCCCAAGAAAATCTCGAATATATATCATGTTAACACCAGCTCGCAGCAAGTGCATGGCTTTGGTGTGGCGTAATACATGAGGAGATATATTCTGTGGTTCAAGTACCGGAGATGCCTTTGCCGCATACTTCTTCAGAATATAGGTGACTCCATAGCGAGATAAAGCCTGCTTTTTTGCATTATAAAATAGCGGAATCATCTGAGACTGAGAATCGGAATGAAAGCTGCGGATATATCTGTCCAACAGTTTGCAGGTATCCTTCATCAGGGGAACCTGACGAACTTTTCGTCCTTTTCCAGTTAGAATAACCATTGGGGGGTGTGTTAGACGGACATCTTTCAGCCTAAGATCCACCAATTCCTGTACCGTGCGCCAGAGTCATACAGTAGTGCAAGAAGTGTCAAATCTCGGAGCTTGTCGGGTAGATGCATCTGGTTGGGACAGAAGAAGTGACAGATCATCCTCCGTCAAAAACGGTATCAATGCCTTTTCGTACTTTTTGGGTCGCAGATTAATAATGTCAACGCAGTTTCTATGTTTTCCGGAAACTTGTACTGTACAAAATGAGCAAAGGCCTTTATGGCGGCAAGTCGCTGGTTTCTTGTTGTAACCGCAATATGGCGGGATGTTTCTAACCAATCCAGAAATTCAGAAACAAGTTCCATATTCAGATAGCGCAATTCTATATAATTTGCGGAGATGCCTTTCTTTTCTTGAAAAAATAGAAGGAGTTGCTTGAAAGTATCTCTGTATGAATTGGTGGTATTGGGACTCACCCCGCATGTAGTAGGCAGATAGATTGAGAAATACTCGGTCAGTGCTTTGGTAAAGTCAGTTTTCCTCATCCGTCTCACCTCCAACCGGAATAATGCCGACAAATGCTCTGTCAAGTTTTGGGAAAGTTCCGGGAACGAAGCAACCGTCAGGTGAATATACCAACAGGTTTCACGGTAACTCTTATGTCCCAAATACGCGGCAAGGCGAGGAACGATTACCATGGGATCATACCCATCAGAAAGTTGTTTTTCCAGTGTATGAACTGCGAATGTATGCCGAAAATCATGCACACGAGGCCATTGCCGGTGTGAGGAATATTGCATGCGAATAGCAGCTCGCGAAAATTATCATAGATTGTTTTAATAGAATAATGGCCACAAGCAGATGGAAAGAACCATTCTCTTTCATCTGGTAACTGAGCAGAGTAGCTTCGGAGATACTCTATTACGCTATTGTGGACAGGGACAAGTCTATCCTTACCTCCTTTCCCGTTGTGTACAGTAATAATGCCTGTATCCAAATCGACATCCTTCACTCTTAGCCGGAGCACCTCACCTATACGGAAAACCACAGCAATATAAAAAGCCGGATAACAGCAGGTATGACCAGATGCCTTGTTGGCGCATTATTCCTGACCGGCAGATTATCTGCTGCATATAATAATCGCCGTATTTCTTCAACAGTAAATATATGCGGGGTAAAAGTCGAACTGTTCTTTAGTTTGCTGGTATCCGGGACATAGGAGATTCCGTCCTGCGTGTATGCAAATTTTGCAAAAGCGCGTATCGCATTATGTCTGACTATTTTCGAACGGTTTGAAAGATATGGCTTTAATAAATCCCATGCGTCAATAAGCTCTTTTGTCACCACGGGGGCATCCGAGAGTTCCTTTGAAAGGCAGTCCAGTTCCTGCATATAATAGCCGCAATGCACGGAGGTATATCCCTCATTTGTCGAGATTCCAGATATTTCCATATTATTGGCGCAAGCTGGCTTGTGAAAGTAAATTGTTTCATAGTAATCCCTCCAAACTCAGCGAACATAACCGCATATGTTCAATATCGACCCGCAAGTAGGTTTCTGTTACACTGATGTTACTGTGACCGAGGATTTGGGACACATCCTGCACCGGAGTGCCTTTTCTCAGCATATTTGTGGCAAACGAATGGCGGATAGTGTGTACGCCTGTGTGCCTCTTTGTTGGGATAGCAATCCCTGCTCTGCGTAAATACTTATGAAATTCCGGATTGAAATTGTTATGCTCACCCAATGGCTGAAACGGTGCGTTATGGCTCAGAAAGATAAAAGCCGAGGAGGACTGTGGGCGGCCATCTTGCAAATAAGAAATAATCGCCATACCTAGCTCTTTGCTGAGTGGCAGACTCAAGGCGTTCCCTGTCTTCTGCTGAGAAAGTGAAATGCAGTTTTCCTTCCAGTTAATATTTGAAAATTTGAGTCCCAAACGTCGCTTATCCTTAACCCTGTTCTTGCAAGAAGCAGAAAAATCGCGTAATTCCGCCTTCCAACTGGATTGGCAGTATCGATGACTGCAAGAATCTTGTCGATTTCTTCAGGACTCCATACCTGTGGAATCTGGGGTGCTGTTCATTTAGCTGCCGTTGGGGGTGTTTACTCAGGTGGTTTTGGGTGTTGTTTTCAGGCAGAGCACCACTGCCAGCAAGCCGCTTAAAAGGCGGCCTGCCATCATCGGCAGGGCGTGTGCGGGGCTGAATTGCAGGGTAAATGCCAGAAAATCGCCGACGCTGTAAGCAGCTACTACGCATAGGCCGTGTTCAGTGTGATGCCGCGTTCCTCCAGCGTATCAAGACTCAGCAATGTGGGAATGCAGTTGGCGGTGGTCACAACCAGACCGGTGATGGAGGCGGGCTCCAGCTGCAGCCGTGCGGCCAGTTTGGCAAGCGGTGCGGTCAACAGCCGCTGTACAAAGGCGAAAAACGGCAGGATCCCGGCAAGAAACGCGCCGATACTGCCTATCGACCGGGTAGATTTCCGCCAAGGGGGTCAACCCCTCCAGCAACACAATACCGGTCGTTTCCTGACAAACGGAGATGCAGAAGCCGAACAAGGTCAGGCCGCGCACCGCCAGAGAGATGCCGTTGAATATCGGGCCGATCGCATTGCTGCCGGATTTGAAAAGCAGCAGCAACAGAACCGCGGAACAGCCAGTACAGGCCAGGTGTTGTGAAGGCAGAACCGACAGGGGGATGCCGCACAGCCGGCCCGGTGAGCAGGCAGCCCACCGGCAGCACCAGAAAGCCGAGAAACAATCCGCGAACGGCGGCGGCTCGTTTGGAGCCTGTCAGCCGACCCAGCGCCAGTGGGATCGTACCGTTGATCGTGGAACCGAGAAAGGCCGCCACGATCAAACCGTTGTACAGCCCGGCGGACGGTTCCTGTGCGATTTGTGCGGCCAGCACGGCGCCGCCTGCATCGCAGCTCAAAAACAGTGAGGCAAACAGGGAAGGGTCACACCCCACGGCGGAAAACACCGGCGTGATAACAGGCGCCAGATGGGTCCCAAGCCACGGTGCCAGTGCCATAAAACCGGTCATGAGCAGCAGCAGATCCACCACGCGGCAAAGCCCTGCCGGAAGGCACTACCCAACCCCAGCCGATCACCTAACAAGGTGTCCGCAGCACCCAGGCAGAAAAATACAGCAGATATCCACGCCATCGTTCTTACGCACGACCCGGCGTGTCTTCACTGAAGGGACTGTTGACATAGTTGGCGCTCTTGGAGGAAACAAACTTCTCCACCGCGCGCTGCAGCGGATGCTTGTTCCAGCGGTCCAGATCATCCGTCAGCCGGCAGGCAGTCATCTGGAAGAAGGGCAGCCAGCACAGCGGGGTGATTTCCTCCGGCACATCCATAGGCACATACATAACATTGTGCTCGTCCTTGTAATCGGCGCAGCGCGTCAGCAGGAAAGCGTTATCCGTCACAATTTTGGTACCCTCAAAAATGCGGTGGATGCGCTCCGTGCCCTCGCCGCCGTCGATCAGAAATACGCTGTAGCGGGGGGTCATCTGGATGTTGGGGCCGTGGATGTACTCCTCGACCTCATAGGCAGCGGTGGGGATGCTGACGGTCTCGCCGAATTTCAGTGCGCCCTCGCTTGCGGTGCCGAGGTTGGCACCCACGCCGCAGACATAGGCGTTGGTCATGCCGGACAGCTGACGGTAGTGTTCTTTAATAAAGGAAGGGGTCTGTGCCTGTACGGCGGCGTTGATGTCGGCGGCTTTCAGCAGCTGCTGCTTGACAGCCTCGCCCTCGGCAGCGGTCTTGATGCCCAGACGGACAGAAGCCTCCACGGCAAACAGCATAAAGAAAAGTGCCAGCGTGGTGACACCGCGGGTGACATAAGCGACTGTTTCGCGCCCGACACCGTAGTTGGCGACAACATCGCACACCTTGCCCAGATCGCTGTTGACATCGCCAGTCAGGCCGATGCAGCGGCGGCCCTTTGCCTCAATGACCTTGATGGCGTCCAGCGCGTTCAGGCTGTAGCGCTTTGGCTGACGACAACGACCATATCGGTCTCGCTGAAATCATTCTCGCTGGATACAAAATGAAACGGGGTGACGATCTTGACCTCGCACTTCAGATGGCGGCGGATAAACTGCCGCGCACAGAGTGAACCGTTGGAGGAAGAACCGCACGCAACGATCCAGATGTTCTTGTAGCCGCCGCTACATACTCATCCACAAGGGGCTTTGTCAGCGCGGCGCTGTCGGCGACATTGTTGCGGATAAACTCCGGGCAGTCGGCAATGTAGTCCAGCATAGTCTTTTTGTGTTCCATAAAGCAGTCTCCTTCACGTTTTGTCTAAATTTCTAACGCTTACTTTGTGTAAAAACGTTAAAATCTTCGGGAAGTCCCCGAACTCTATTGACATTATACCACAGCTTTGGTATATTGTCATTACAATATTACAAAGATTTTAGAGAAAAATTTCTAAAAATTAAGAAAAAATCTAAAAATCTTTGCAGCATTTTACAAGGAGGAAAAACTTATGCCTGATATTTTGATGACAAGAATCGACAATCGCTTAGTGCACGGGCAAGTCGGTGTGGCGTGGACCACCGCCTTACAAGGTGTCAACCTTATTGTTGTGGCGGATGATCTGGCAGCTGCTGACCCGCTGCAGCAAAGCCTGATGGCTGCCACCGCGAAAAGTTCCGGCTGCGGCATCCGGTTCTTTACGCTGGACAAGACCATTGCAGTCATTCACAAGGCATCCGCCAGCCAGCACATCTTCCTGGTCGTACGCAACCCGCAGAGTGCCCGCAAGCTGGTCGAGGGCGGCGTTCCCATTGATAAGCTGTGCATCGGCAATATGCATGTTGCCCCCGGCAAGGAAGTGACCGGTGATGTACATGTTTATATGGACGAGAAGGACAAGGAAGACCTTCGCGCCATCCGTGCCAAGGGTGTGGATGTCTACATCCAAATCGCACCCGGCGACCACAAGCTGGACTTCGATAAGTAACCCATGGTTCCGCCTCTGCAGGCGGTCTGCAGAGCAAAAATATATTTTATAAAGAGGAGAGAAAATCTATGCAAATCACACTCGTGCAAGGTTTGCTGATTGCGTCTGCTTGTTTTCATCTGCGCGATTGACAAACACATGGAACCTTTATGTGGTTCCGCCCGCTGGTCGTAGCGTTTTTCACCGGCATCATCCTCGGTGATGTACGGCTCGGTATGCAGGCAGGTGCCGTTGCGGAGCTTCCTACCTGGGTCTGCTGACCGTTGGCGGCACCGTGCCGCCGGACCCCTTGTTTGCCGGTCTGATGACCACCGCGCTGGCGTACACCACCGGCTGCGATGTCAACACGGCGCTGGTCTTGCGGTTCCGTTCGCACTGATCGGCCACGTGGATCAACACCGGCACCAACACCTTCTACGCCGGCTTCCTGCCGAAGGTTGACAAATGCGCTGCCGCCGGTGACGAAAAAGGCATTGCCAAGGTCATGTATACCGGCTGGATTCTGTATGCCGCCATGTTTGCCCTTGCCGCGTTCCTGTCCACCTACGCATTGCAGAGCGGTATTTCCGCTTTTGTGGCCGCCTTCCCGGCATGGCTTGTCCACGGCTTTGAAGTTGCCGGTGGTCTGATGCCGGCTGTCGGCCTTGCCCTGCTGCTGGTCGTTATGCTCAAGAAGGAAAACGCAGCCTATCTGCTTGCTGGTTTTGTCATCATGGTCATTACCAACTGCCAGAACATCCTGCCCATTGCTGTTATTGCGGGCTGCATCGCTTATGTCAATTTCACCCGCGATACGGAGACTGCCAAGCTGACGGCTGCATCCGCTGCAACTGCCGCCCAGGAAGGAGATTTTGAAGATGGCATCTAATAAGATTACCAAAAAAAGACCTCAACGAAATGGCCGTCCGCTCTATGGCGGAACAGTGCTGCTTCAGCTTTGAGCGTATGCAGGCCGTAGGCTTCTGCTACGGCATGACCAAGTGCTTCCGTAAGATCCACGGCGACAACAATGAGGAAATGGCCGCCGCGCTGAAAAACAACCTCGACTTCATCAACACCGAGCCGCACATGGCTGCTATCCTGCAGGGTCTGATCGTCTCCATGGAGGAGGCAGGCAGAATCGTGAGATGATCCACAGCCTGAAAACTGGTCTGTTCGGACCTCTGGCAGGTTTGGGCGACGCATCTGGTGGTACACCGCCATGCCCATCATTGCCTCTATCTGCTGCTCTCTGGCAACGCAGAACAATGTTCTGGGTCCCATCTTCTACATCCTGTTCTGGGCACTGACCGCTATCTTCAGCCGCATCTGGTTCGTGCGTCTGGCTACAATGCCGGTGTAAGCTCCATCAAGTTCATCGGCGATAACGCCGCTTATATCAGCAAGGCTGCCGGTATTCTGGGCGTTATGGTCGTCGGCGGACTGATCCCCAGCTATGTATCCTTTGCTTTCCCCGAAACGCTTGTCATCTCCAGCGTTTCCGTGCAGGGCATCTTTGATTCCATCATGCCCAACATTCTGCCGCTGGGCTTTGTGTTCCTGCTCTACTGGCTGTTCAAGAAGAAGAATGTCAACACCATGAAGCTGATCCTGTTGGTCATTGCTTTGTCGGTTGCACTGTCCTTCCTGGGCATCATGTAAGTTTTACTGCGGCGGCTCGCGCCGGTTCAGCATTCCCCCGCGAGCCGCATTTTTTACAAGCCATATTGTCATAACAAAATTACAAATGGAGGCTATTGTACTCATGAGCATGGTAAACTTTGACGAAAATCAGATCATTGCCAACGGCGCCAAGATCTACGACCAGCGCGCCAAGATCGAGGCAATCGCGGATTCGATTGTGGATAACGGGTTTGACCTGCTGCTGTTCACCAGCAGCGGCGGTTCTCAGGCGATGCTGGACCCGTTCGCCTTCTACATCCGCCATATGTCCCGTCTGCCGGTTGAAAATGTACTGTCCGCCAATCTGATGACCGGTGACTGCAACCGCATCACCGATAAGACCGTGGCGTTCCTGACCTCGAAGTCCGGTGACACCGCCGAGACCGTAAAGGCAGCCAACTGGCTGAAAGAGCAGGGCGTGCGCCTGTTTGCCGCCGTCGGCAAGGAGAACTCCACGCTGGAATCCATCTGCGATGACACTATCGTCTACGGCGAGGGCCGCCCGCAGGAGCTGGTGTTCTATCTCCTGATCGGTCGCATCCTGTACCGCAGCGGAAACTTTGATGCCTACCCCCGCTTTGCGGATGAGCTGAAGAACCTTGCCTTTGCGCTGGCACAGGTACGCAAGCAGCGGATGCCAAGTGCCTGAAATATGCGCAGGATTACTGCAAGGAACCGTATAACATCTGGATCGCAGCGGCGATCTGTGGCCCACTGCGTACAGTTACAGCATGTGCGTGCTGGAGGAAAGCCAGTGGATCCGCACCAAGAGCGTTTCCAGCCCGGAATTCTTCCACGGCACACTGGAGCTGCTGGAGGACGATGTCTGCACCACGCTGTTGCTGACTGAGGGCCCCACCCGTGCGCAGGACGAGCGCGTAAAGGAGTTTGCCGCCCGCCATACCAAAAAGCTGACCTGCTTTGACACAAAGGAGTATGCCCTGCCCGGCATCAGCGATGAGTTCCGTCCGCTGCTCAGCCCCGTTGTCATGGCGGCTGTTTTGCAGCGCATCAGCAAGAACATTGAGGTCATCACGGATCATTCTCTGGATATCCGCCGCTATTACAGAAAAGAGAGCTATTGAGTATGAACTGATTGCATTAGGGGATAACGTAATAGACTATTACCACAATACACAGGAGTGCTTCCCCGGCGGCAATGCGGTAAACGTTGCAGTTCATGCTGCGCGGCTGGGGGGCACAGGCCGAGTATCTCGGCTCCCTCGGCGATGACGATATGGCACATATTGTGGAGAAAGCACTCCGGGAAAACGGCGTGGACATCAGCCATTGCCCCGTTTTGCAAGGGCGTACCACCAAGGTGTGCAGCTATGATGTAGTCAACGGCGAGCGCAGTTTTATTGAGGTGATTACCGGGGAAAGCTGGACCGGCCCGCTGCAGATCACTGCGCAGGAGCTGGACGAGCTGAAAACCGCCGATCTGATCGTCAGCAGCTGCAATGCCAAAATGCCCGAACAGATGGCGGCTGTGCAGGCGCTGCCCGCTGTGTTCGCCTATGACTTCGGCGAAAAGGAAAAGTACCGCACCGATGCCTACTATGACGAGGTTTGCCACGGCATAGATCTGGCGATGCTTTCCTGCAAGCCGATGGACAAGGCTGCTTTTGCGGAATTGTGCGCGCCGCTGCATCGTCGCGGCGTGGTGCATGTTCTGGCCACAATGGGTGCAGCCGGGCAATGTTGTCCGTACAGGGAAAAATCGTGGAAAAGACTACCCAAATGGTAGAGGCAAGTGATACAATGGGGGCAGGAGATTCTTTCCTTGCTGCATTCCTCTGCTCGCTGTATACTGCGGGGTGGCAAAAAGCAAAGCCCATGCCGGAGCAGGCGCTTCTGGCTGCACTGGCTGCCGGGCAGCAGGTCTCGGCACACAACTGTATGGCACAGGGCGGCTTTGGCTGTAAAGCGGAAATCTCCCGGGACAGCATTGAATAACAAAAGGAAGATTTCTATTATGATCGAACTGAACGGAATACAGCTTGACAAAATCAGCGCAGTCCCTCTGTACGAGCAGCTGCGTAAGGCGTTGCTGGAGGCTATCACCAGCGGGAAACTGTCGGCAGGGACCAAATTGCCGACGGAGGAGGAGTTGTGCGCCCAGTTCGGCATTTCACGCCCCGTTGCGCGGCAGGCTTACAATATGCTGATCGAAGAAGGCTTTGTGGAACGCATGCGGGGCCGTGGCACCTTTGTGCGCAGCCCCGATACCCGTGGTCGCTTCCTGAACAAGCAGCTGAGCTTTGCCGCCGAGATGGGGGTTTTGAACCTGGAACACCGCACCGAGGTGCTGCGTGCAGAGTGGGTTAGCTATACCCCGGAACTGTTTGCACGGCTCAAGCTGGAACGCGGGGATCGCTGCTATCATCTTGTGCGTATGCGCTATGTCAGCGGAAAGCCCTTTGTTCTCGTGGAAAACTATGTGCCGGAATCCGTGTTTCCCGGCATTGATGCCTACGACTTTGCCCAGCGCTCGCTGTACGATGTCTTTGAAACCGTTTACCACGAGAGGATCATCAAATCGCGCCGTGTGCTGATGGCGCAGACCGCCAACGTCGAGTTTGCCAACCTGTTCGGCGTACACCGCGGTTCCCCCGTGCTGTATGTCGAAAACGTGGTCATGGACCAAAACGACCGTCCGATCGACCTCAGTAAAGAGTATCTGGACGGCGTTACCCAGAAATTTGAATTTGAAGTTGTCAACCAATAAGCCTGGGCTGTGTGCCCGGTTTTGCTAAAGGAGTGTAATTTGCTATGGTAGGTGTAGTTGTGACCGGGCATGGCGGCTTTGCCGCCGGTATGGCGGCCAATGTAAAAATGCTGGCAGGCAGTGATGCAGAATTAAAAGCCGTGGATTTTGCGGACGGCATGGATGTGGAAGTGTTTGAAAAAC
>ENA-OQMZ01001073-OQMZ01001073.1-human-gut-metagenome-genome-assembly--contig:-NODE-1073-length-10432-cov-5.097331_pt1 | contig 10432 bp, 10 predicted proteins | sample MGYA00242621_ERZ504862 | MGnify/ENA primary metagenome ERZ504862 (study PRJEB26092, sample SAMD00036393) | human gut metagenome | host: Homo sapiens | study: EMG produced TPA metagenomics assembly of... | reverse complement strand
AACCGCTGATTGACCGCATGAGCTTTGACATTGTGCAGAACAAGCTGAAATCCCGCCAGCGTCCGGGGCAGACCAATGAAATCAGCCTGTTTGCCGGACTGATAAAATGCGGCGAGTGTGGGAAGTCGCTGACGATACGCTACACAAACGCAAAACATCCCCAGCAGATTTATTCCTGCAAGACCTACAACGCCTTTGGAAAGAACCACTGCACCCAGCACCGGATTGACTATGACACCCTTTGCAGCCATGTGCTGCGGAAAATCAGGGAATGTGCCAGAGCTGCCTGATGGACGGGGAAGCGGTTGCCGACCGCCTGACCAATACCTGTGAAACCGAGCAGCGGGAACAGCGGGAAGCAATGGAACGCTCCCTCACAAGGGACGAGGAACGGATTGAGGTTCTGGACAAAATGGTCATGCGGCTTTATGAGGATATGATTGCAGGGCGTATCAGTGAGCAGAATTTCAACACCATGCTGGAAAAGACACAGACCGAGCAGACGGAGCTTAAAACAAAAGTGTCCGAGGGCAGAAAGCGGCTGTCCGATGAAGTCCAGCTTGCCAATGACGCAAAACAATGGGTGGAAGCCATTCAGGAATACGCCAACATCACAGAGCTGGACGCAGCCACCCTCAACCGCTTAATCAAAGAAATCGTCGTGCATGAGCGCATTGACGAAGATAAAACAAGACACATTTCTATCGAAATTCATTTTAATCTCAAACCCATCCCGGAGGTGGAACAGGTCACTGCCTGACCTGTCCCGCCGGACGGTTCTCTTAAAAACACCATATAGATTTTTTGTACGCCGCCGCCGCCATCGAGCAGAGTTTTACACCTAATTGGGGATAAAACAGCTTATGGCAGGCGGAGGTATCGCTCTGGTTGGTGCAACGCTGATCCCGCTGCTTTCCGGCCTGTTCGGTTAAGGGCTGACTTATGGGCAGTCTGTTTGAATGGATAACAGACTGGATTAAAGAGGGCCTGATCGATGCGATCACCGGACAGTACACCAGTATTTTCAACTCCGTCAACAACCAGGTTGCGGATGTGGCAAATCAGGTAGGACAGACCCCGCAGGGCTGGAATGGCGGCGTGTTTTCCATGATCCAGAATCTTTCGGAAACCGTCGTCATTCCCATTGCGGGCATGATCCTTACCTTTGTTCTTGTGTATGAACTGATCCAGATGATTCTCGAAAAGAACAACATGCACGAATTCGATACATTCAACATCTTCAAGTGGATTTTCAAGACTTTTGTTGCCACTTACCTGCTCACCAACTGTTTTACGATTGTGATGGCGGTCTTTGATGTGGCCCAAAATGTGGTGTCGCAAAGTGCCGGTGTCATAAACGGGAACCTGGATGTGCAGGCGGCGTTGTCTGATCTGGAAACCCAGCTTGAAGCAATGGGAATGTGGGAACTGATTGGACTGTGGCTGGAAACCAACATCATCAATCTGTGTATGTGGGTACTGTCCATCGTGATCTTTGTCATTGTATATGGCCGTATGATCGAGATTTATTTAACCGTGAGCCTTGCACCGATCCCGTTTTCCACAATGGCAAACCGGGAATGGGGACAAATGGGAACCGGGTATCTGCGTTCCCTTTTTGCCCTGGGTTTTCAGGGTATTTTGATCCTGATCTGTGTTGCCATTTATGCAGTGCTGGTCCAGTCTATCCCATCGTCCGGCGATGTGCACGGCGCGATCTGGGGAACGGCGGGTTATACGGTGCTGCTGGCCTTTGCCCTGTTTAAGACAGGTTCGTTATCCAAATCCATATTTAATGCAAGATAGCATGAACAAAACCAATTCTAAAAAGGAGGATTTTATATATGAGTAAAACCAATACAGAAAAAATGGCGCCGGAGACACAGACGCCGGAAATGGCAAACGGCATGAAGCTGGATGTCCGCGTGCGTCCAATCGCCCCAATGGGAAACCTGCTGGCGTTTGCCAATGTTACGATTGGCGGATGCTTTAAGATTGACGGTTTCCGTATCTGTTCCAGTGAAAAGGGGCTGTATGTCAATATGCCCGCAACCCAGGATAAGGGAGGCAACTGGAAAGATGTCTGCTGGCCGGTTACGGCAGAGTTCCGCAAGCAGCTCAACGATGCCCTGATCGATGGGTACGGGCAGGCTATTGAAAATTTGCAGGCAACTCTTGAAGCAACAAAGGGAGCTGCGGAAAAGCCTTCCCTGACCGGTGCATTGAAGGAAAATGCCGGTAAGGTCAAAGAACAGCCGACTAAACCTGCCCCATCTAAGAATGAGCAGCTCGCTAATGCCGGAAACGAAACAGTACGGCATTATCTATGCCGATCCGCCCTGGCATTATGACAGGAAACATGGAAGCGGCGTTGCGGAAAACCATTACCCCACAATGAGCATTGAAGAAATCTGTGCCCTGCCGGTATCGGAACTTGCCGCAAAAGACAGCGCCCTCTTTCTGTGGGCGACCTTCCCACAGCTCAATGAAGCCTTCCGGGTGATCGACGCCTGGGGGTTCAAATATAAAACGCTGGCTTTTCTATGGCTCAAACAGAACCGGAAAGCGGATAGCTGGTTTTATGGCATGGGCTTTTGGACCCGCTCAAACGCGGAGGTCTGCCTGCTGGCAACCAGAGGCCGTCCGAAACGCCAGTGTGCGGGAATCCATCAGTTTGTGATCTCCCATATTGAGCAGCACAGCAAGAAACCGGACGAGGTGCGGGATAAGATCGTAAAACTCATGGGCGATCAGCAGAGTGGAACTGTTTGCAAGACAAAAGACTCCCGGCTGGGATGTATGGGGCAATGAAGTGAACTGTACGCTGACTATGCCGGAGCGAAAGGGGTGATTTTGATAGAACAAGATGCAAAGCGGCTGCTTATGGAACGGCTGGACGAGTGTTTGAAGGTTCATGCGGATATGCTGGATGCACAGAACATCGGCAGCATTTACGAGTTGCAGGGATTTTCGGAACTCCACTATTATCTGAAGGTTGAGCATGTATTTACTCCGGCGGAAGTAGAGGCACTTCTTTCTTTTCAGGACCCGTTGGATGTAGCCCGATGGTGCTGGGAAGAAAATAACCATGAACACAGTTTCCCGATCTGCGATCTTCTCAAAGAAATTGATGCAGAGCAAAAATTTGAACATTTCACAAGCGAGCCTTCCGCACAGGACAAATATACGCTCCTGATGAAACGACTGGGACAGAATTACTTTGCCTACCGGGAAAGCCTTATGTCAAAGGATAAGGAATCCTTAATTGAAAAAGCTGCTGAAATTACAGCCATGCAGGAGGCGTATTCCTATCTGACAACAAAGTTTGAGTTCGGGGATGAAATGTTGGATGATGTGCTGGCGCTTGAGAATCCTTTGAAATACTTTGCAGACCGTTGGCTTTTGCCAGTTTCGGATGTGTTCGACGTGGATATGGATATTCGGGAAAATATTGCCGGAATCCGAGACAGCCAGGAATACCTGTGTCAGAGAGGACCGGCTGTTTCTGTCCTGGCACGGCTGCAAAATGCGGCTCAGGAAGTGCGGGAATGTCCGGCTGCGGAGAAAGCGGTACGCGATTTTGGTGCACGCTAATGGACCGGAAACTATATTACGATGGGAGGTGTATAGATGCCTTATGTACCTGTACCAAAGGATTTAACCAAAGTTAAGACTAAGCTGGCCTTCAATCTGACGAAGCGCCAGCTTATTTGTTTCAGCCTTGCCGGACTTGTCGGCCTTCCGGTGTATTTCTTTACCCGCGGGGCGATCGGCAATTCGGCGGCTGTACTTTTGATGATCGGGCTGATGATGCCCTTTTTCTTCTTCGCCATGTATGAGCGTGACGGGCAGCCGGCAGAAAAGATCTTGAAGAACCGGCTCCGTTATAAGCTCTGGCCGAAGGACCGTCCATACAGGACGGATAACCTGTATAAATCTATGTCAAAGAAGGAGGTTACAAAGATTGCCAAAAAACAAGCAGCAGGAAGCTCAGGAAAAGCGTCTGCAAAAAAACATCAGGCAGGCCAAAAAGACCGGAGCCGATGCAAAGCAGGGCAAAACTAAGTCTGCCCGTTCCAAGCCGTCTAAAAAAGGCGGCTTTTTTGCCGGGCTGAAAGCAGATGCCCCGCAGACGGTCCAGCAGAGCATTCCCTACCGTGAAATGTACCGGGATGGGATCTGCCGGCTGACCGATACCCTTTACACCAAAACGGTGCAGTTTTTTGATATTAACTATCAGCTTGCACAGGCAGATGATAAAGCACAGATCTTCGAGGGTTACTGCGATTTCTTAAATTACTTCGACGCCTCGATCCATGTGCAGCTTACCTTTATCAACCAGCGAGCCAATATGCAGGATTTTACCAAAAGCATTGACATCCCTCCCCGCGGCGACGAGTATGACGGAATCCGCAAGGAATACGGGGATATGTTAAAGAACCAGTTGCAGAAAGGAAATAACGGTCTCACCAAACGCAAATACATTACCTTTGGGATCGAGGCAGATGACCTGCGTACTGCGAAAATGCGTCTGGAACGCATTGAAACGGATGTGCTGGCAAATTTCAAGACTCTGGGAGTTCAGGCGAGATCCTTAAACGGACTGGAACGTCTGGAACTTCTTCACAGCCAGCTTCACCCGGACGGCCAGGAAAAGTTTCATTTCCAGTGGTCGGATCTGCCTAAGACCGGTCTTTCTACCAAAGACTTCGTTTCCCCATCCGGGCTGTCTTTTTCAAAGGATGGAAAGACATTTCGGGTAGGCGACCATTCCGGTGCTGTCTCCTTTTTGCAGATTCTAGCGCCGGAGCTTACTGACCGGCTTTTAGCGGATCTTCTTGACTTAAACGACGCCGTGACCGTCAACCTGCATATCCAGTCTATCGACCAGGCGCAGGCGATCCGAAACATCAAGCGCAAAATGTCGGACCTGCAGAAAATGACCATTGAGGAACAAAAGAAAGCGGTCCGATCCGGGTATGACATGGACATCAGTGCGACTCGTTCCTGAACAAAGCCTTCGTGGTTGAAGGACAAAATCAGGCACTAACAAAAGAACGAAAATTTCAGATGTTAGGAGAACTAACAATCCAAGAGGTGGAATGATGGGATAACGCCCTGAAACGCCCCCTTAATACTCCGACTGGCGGGTGTAAGTGAAAACTGACCTGTCAGAAGCTCGGTGAAGTCGGCTGAGAGTAGCCGTATGGATTGCTGGATAATTACCAGCCCCACGAAAGCTGTCCAGAGGTGGACGGTGCTACCTATAGGCCGGAGGTCTACAAAATACCCAAGGTCAGAATGTTTGAAATATGACTGACGAAAACCGCGAATGTAAGGGTCTATACCATGACGGCATAGAAATGTGCCGGTAGCGTTCATCGCTAATCAGTGTGGTGGAGTAAAAATTGATGTTATGAAACACCATAGCACGTTACAGGCGTGTTCAAGCTGACAGGCTTAAAGCGGAGACCTAAAGGTATATGTAAAGATAGGATTGTTGGAACGAGGAAAGGCAGTAGGCTTCTACCATTAGGAAGTAAGCAGACGAATCATATAAGCTGCTGTACTACTGCTGAAAAGCAGAGGTCGAACTGATGATGTTTTCTGCGAAAAAGAGGAAAACGGAAGAATGGCCTCAAGTCAGTCAAACAGGCAACTTAGCACTTAGTCGCAATTAGGATTGCGAGTATGACAAAAAGAAGTCACTCGCCGTAAAGGAGAGTGATGCCTGATGCCAAATGAGAAGAAACCAAAAACCAAATGCGTGGAGTATCTCCGCCATGCTGAATACTACGATATGCAAAGTACCTTTGATGAACTGTATGCCAGAAGTCAGGCAGGAGAAATTTTCGAGAACCTGATGGATGTGATACTTTCAAGAGAAAATATCCTGCTGGCCTATCGGAACATCAAATCCAATACCGGGAGTATTACGCCGGGAACAGACAAGCTGAAGATTTCTGATATTGGTAAACTTACCGCTGATGAAGTCACAGCAAGGGTACGCAAAATCGTCAAAGGAGCTAAAAACGGCTACACCCCAAGAAGCGTAAGACGCAAAGACATCCCAAAACCAAACGGGAATACCAGGCCACTGGGAATCCCTTGTATCTGGGATAGATTGGTACAGCAATGTATCAAGCAGGTCATGGAACCTATATGCGAAGCCAGGTTCAGCAACAATAGCTATGGATTCCGTCCAAATCGGTCGGTTGAAAATGCGATAGCGGCAATCTACAGGCTTATGCAAAAGTCAGGACTTCACTATGTAGTAGAGTTTGACATAAAAGGTTTCTTTGACAATGTAGACCATTCAAAACTGATAAAACAGTTATGGTCACTGAATATCCGGGATAAAGAACTGCTCTATGTAATCCGTAGGATTCTCAAAGCGCCAATCCTCATGCCGGACGGCCACACAGAACACCCAACAAAGGGAACGCCGCAAGGCGGAATTATTTCCCCACTATTGGCAAATGTGGTGCTGAATGAACTTGACCATTGGATAGAAAGCCAATGGCAGTGCAACCCGGTAACGGAAAACTACGCTTACAGAGAAAATGCGGCAGGCTGTCCGATACAAAGCCATGCGTACCGGGCAATGCGGAATACACGGCTGAAAGAAATGTATATCGTGAGATATGCAGACGATTTTCGGATTCTCTGTAGAACAAGGGAACAGGCAGACCGGACGCTGATTGCGGTCACGCAATGGCTGAAAGAACGCCTGCGCCTTGATGTTTCACCGGAGAAAACGAGAGTTGTTGACGTCAGACGGAGCTATTCTGAATTTCTCGGATTCAAAATCCGACTACGCAAAAAGGGGAAAAAGTACGTCGTTCAATCGCACATGTGCGATAAAGCATACAAAAAGGTTAAAGCCAGCCTGACTAAACAAGTCGGAAATATCAAATTTCCCAGAAAAGGACGTGGAGAAGCCGGGGAAGTACGGCTGTTCAACTCCATGGTTATGGGAATCCAGAATTACTACCAGTTAGCCACTGACATCAGCATAGACTGCGGTGATATTGGCAGAACTGTTAATACAGTTCTCAAAAACAGGCTGAAATCTGGAAAAACGCACCGACTGAAAGAAGAAGGTCGAGACCTTACAAAAACGGAACTCCAAAGATATGGGAAATCGGAACAGCTAAGATATATAGCACAATCCAAAGAACCGATTTATCCAATAAGCTATGTTCAATGTAAAAATCCAATGAGCCAGCGGCGGAAAGTATGTGCCTACACAGCGGCAGGCAGAAGTGAAATCCATGATGATTTGCGGATAAACACTTTCTTACTGTTACAGCTAATGCGGGCACCTACATATAGCCGCAGTACGGAGTATGCAGATAACCGTATCTCACTTTTCTCCGCACAATGGGGAAAAATGTGCAGTAACGGGAAAGGAATTTCAGTGTATATCAGAAATCCACTGTCATCACAAAAAGCCAAAAGGAATTGGTGGCAATGATAAATACGAAAATCTTGTATTGGTGCTTGCGCCAGTACACGAACTGATACACGCAGTTGATGAGGACACGATTCGTTCTTATCTCTCCGCTCTTAAATTGGATGTTTCGCAGCTTGCGAAGTTAAATAAACTGCGAATACTGGTAAATCGGAAACCTATTGATTTGGAGAACCAGAAACCTATAAATTCTCATAATGGTATGACTAAGGAGACTAAGAAAACTGTTTGATTGATGGAACGCCGGATGCGGTGAAAGTCGCATGTCCGGTGTGAAGCGGGGGAAAAGCTGGAGATAACTTCAAAGGCTTACCTATCGCTATTTCCCACCGACCTTGCCACCTATGGAGAGGAAGCCAAAAATCTTTTGCAGGATTTGCAGAGCCGCAATGAGCGCATGTTCCTTGTGACGGTACTGGTGGAAAATATCGCTGCCAAACGCCAAAAGCTGTTCAATGATATTTTTGCCGCTTCGGGTGTGGCACAGAAATACAACTGTGCCTTAAAACGGCTGGATTACCAGCAGGAACAGGGGCTTATGTCCTCGCTTGCTCTTGGTACGAACCAGATTGAAATTGAGCGCGGGCTTACGACCAGCAGCACAGCGATTTTTGTACCGTTTACGACCTGTGAACTGTTCCAGGAGGGCGAGGCATTGTATTACGGCCTGAACGCCCTTTCCAATAACTTGATCATGGCGAACAGAAAAACGCTGAAAAACCCCAATGGGCTGTTTCTCGGTACCCCAGGAAGCGGCAAATCTTTCTCTGCCAAGCGTGAGATCGTCAATGTGTTCCTTCTGACGGAGGACGACATCATTATCGCCGACCCGGAAAATGAGTATGGGCCGCTGGTACAGCAGTTCGGTTCCCAGGGGCAGGTCATTGATATTTCCCCTACTTCCACGAACTACATCAACCCGATGGACATCAATCTGGACTATTCCGATGATGAAAACCCGATCACTTTGAAAAGTGATTTTATCCTGTCGCTGTGTGACCTTATCATCGGCGGCAAAGAAGGACTTTCCCCCATTGAAAGGACGATCATCGACCGTTGTACCAGACTGGTGTACCGGGAATACCTGCAGGACCCGTGCCCGGAAAATATGCCGATCTTAGGTGATCTTTACGAGCTGCTTTTGAAACAGTCTGAACCGGAGGCACAGAATATCGCAACGGCGCTGGAAATCTATGTCAATGGTTCCCTTAACGTGTTCAACCACCGTTCCAATATCCAGATGGATAAACACCGGGTACTGTGTTTCCAGCTTAAGTCACTGGGAAAAGCCTTAAAGGAAATCGGGCTTTTGATCATGCAGGATGCGGTGTGGAACCGTGTCACGGCCAATCGCTCCAAACATAAAACAACCTGGTTCTATATCGACGAATTCCATCTTCTTTTGAAAGGGCAGACAGGAAGTTTCAGCGTGGAGATCTGGAAACGCTTCCGTAAATGGGGCGGAATCCCATCAGGTTTAACGCAGAATGTCAAGGACCTTCTGGCTTCCCGTGAGATCGAAAATATTTTTGAGAACTCGGACTTTATCTATATGCTCAACCAGGCCCAGGGAGACCGTCAGATTTTGGCAAAGCAGTTGGGAATCTCCCCGCACCAGCTTTCGTATGTGACCCATTCCGGTCCCGGCGAGGGGCTTTTGTTCTTTGGAAATGTGATCATCCCCTTTGTGGACCACTTCCCGAAGGACACACTCTTGTACAGCGTGCTTACCACAAGACCGGATGAAGTAGCGGGGACCAAAGCGTGAGACAAAAATTAAAATGGATCGGAGGTGAGAACAATGGCACACGACAGGGAATTTCAAAGGAAGCGCAAAGATACCCGGATGCCGGTGCGTGATTCCCACGGGGAGGATCAACCGGCAGCCAGGCAGACCGAACAGGATTTTGACCTGCGCAGGGCACGGGACACCCCTTCTTCTGTCAACGGCAAGACACACAGGCAGGACATCCCTGTACAGACGGAATTTTCCCATCTGTCACCGGAAACACCGGCGTCCTTGCTGGAACAGGGCGAAGCGTATGCAACCGCTTTGGATGGTTTTTCGGAACACTTTGAGACACCGGATGCTACCAGGACAGCGCCCCCGATACAGGACAACGTGCGAAGCAATTTCCGGCAGGAGGCTTCCAGGCGTTCTTTTGTAACAGAGGATGTGACAGACCATGATACCGGAAAATATGCTCCTTCTTCCGAAGGCTCAGCCCCACCGAACGGCACAGACAGATCCGGTCAGGAACACCGTTACCGAACACACCAGCATGGGAACAAATATCAGCAGCGTTTTCAGGAAGCGGCACAGGCGGAGGAACAGGCAGCGCAGAAGGAAAAGGGTATGGATAGCGAACCGCCGAAAACATCCAAGCTGGAATTTACTGCGGATGAACTACCGCCGGAGACAAAGGATAAAAAGCTCACCCATGCAAGACGGAAGGCGGAACGGACTGCACAAAAAGCAGAGCAGGCGCAAAATCGTCTACCTGCCCGGAAGAAACTGCGCATGGAGACGGTTTCCGACCCGGAGACCGGAAAAGCCAAAAAACACTTAAAATTTGAAAAGGAGGTCAAATCCCAAAAGTCCATGTAAAAGGACCTGTACCCCTGCGTCCGGTCAAGGCGGGCGCAATACTGCCATTGGTTACGCTCATAAAAAGATTTATGAGGCAGAGGATGAAAATGTGGCATCAAGCAGCCCACCGCTCTGAACTTGTGGGCGAGGCAGGGCTTCGCACGGCATATCACCGGCATAAAACTGCCCCCTACCGAAACGGCAGCGAAATTACAGCAAAATACAGCAAAAGCAAAACGCAAAGGCTTGCTTACCCGGCAGGCTTCTTAGCGAACCACCCGGAGCTGAAGAAACCATGCGATTGCCCGGATAATGGACAGAAACAAAAACCTGAAAGGCAGTAATGCCAAGCTGACCGTGAAGCCGGG
>ENA-OQMZ01001072-OQMZ01001072.1-human-gut-metagenome-genome-assembly--contig:-NODE-1072-length-10442-cov-2.723122_pt1 | contig 10442 bp, 15 predicted proteins | sample MGYA00242621_ERZ504862 | MGnify/ENA primary metagenome ERZ504862 (study PRJEB26092, sample SAMD00036393) | human gut metagenome | host: Homo sapiens | study: EMG produced TPA metagenomics assembly of... | reverse complement strand
AATATTATGAAAAGATTCCAGACTTATAAAAGGAGACAGCACCATGCAGAAAAGCGCGATGTGCACCAAACTGAACAAGCAGTTCGCGTCCGGTTTTGCCGTGGCTTCGTTGTTTCCTTTTTTTGCGCAATGAGCTTTTCCCTTTGCGGGGAAAAGTTTTTTTTTGCCCGTAAGCCGGAAAGCCGAACCAGACAAACGCAAATCAGGAGGGAACTGCGATGCTGCTTGTAAATGCTGTGAACACCGAAGGAAGACCGCTTGAGATTTTTTGTAAAGGACGGCAGGATCGCTGCTGTAGGTCAGGAGCTGGAGCACTGGCCGGGGAGAACGAAACGGTCATTGATGCCGGCGGGCTGACCGTGCTGCCCGCCTTTGTGGACCTGCACTGCCACTGGCGCACCCCGGGCTTTGAGTACAAGGAGGACATCGAGACCGGCAGCCGCGCCGCAGCCGCCGGCGGTTACACCTTCGTGAACCTGATGCCCAACACAAAGCCGGTGTGCTCTTCTGCGGCACAGGCGTTCATGGTGGAGCAGAAGGCTGCCGAAGTAGGCCTGTGCGATGTGAACCAGACCGTCTCCATCACCGAGAACTTTGACGGTGTGAGCATCGACCACCTCAAGACCCTGCCTGCCGGTGTGAAGTTCATCACCGAGGATGGCCACGGCGTGCAGGACAATGCCACCATGGCAAAGGCTTTCGCCATCTGCACCCAGAAGGATATCACCGTGATGAGCCACGCCGAGGATATGGAGATCAGCCCGTGGGACTACCGTCTGGCTGAGGACATCGAGACGGTGCGCAACTGCTGGCTGAGCGAATACTACCAGACCAAGCTGCACATGTGCCACGTGTCCACCCGCGGTGCGCTGGATGCCATCCAGATGGCAAAGCTGCGGGGCGCACCCGTCACCTGCGAGGTGACCCCGCACCACCTGTGGTTCACCAATGATACCTGCGATTACCGTGTGAACCCGCCCATCCGCACCGCCGACGATGTGCAGGCGCTGGTGGACGGCATCCGCACCGGCATCGTGGATGCCATTGCAACCGACCACGCGCCCCACTCCGAAGAGGACAAGCTCAAGGGCATGGCCGGTATGGTGGGCAGCGAGACCGCTTTCGGCGTCTGCTACACCAAGCTCTGCAAGCAGGAAGGCCTGCCGCTGGAAGTGCTGGTGCACCTGATGAGCACCCGCCCGGCAGAAATTCTGGGCCTTGCCAAGGGCCAGCTGGAGCCGGGCTACGATGCCGACATGGTGCTGGTAGATCTGGATACCCCCTACACCGTGGACAAGGACAAGCTGCACTCCAAATCTCACAACACCCCGTTCGATGGTGCCCAGCTGTTTGGCAAGGTCTGCGCCACCATCAAGGGTGGCAAGCTGACCTATCAGGCAGAGGATTGAAAAAACAATACTATATAAGATAAGAATCAATAAGAGAGCAAACAGGAGGAACCCACAATGACCAACATGGACAAACTGTACGAAGCTGTGGAAGCCCGCGGCCCGGTGTGCGTAGGTCTGGATACCGACTTCAGCTACCTGCCCGAGGACTTCGTGGACAGCACCCTGACGAAGGGCGAGAACATCGTGCGCTTCAACAGGAAGCTCATCGACGCCACCAAGGCCGTGGCAGGCTGCTACAAGGTGCAGATCGCTTACTACGAGTCTCTGGCCTTGAGGCATGAAGGCCTACGCCGACACCCTGAAGGCTGTGCGCGAGGCCGGTGTGCCGGTGATCGCCGACATCAAGCGCGGCGACATTGCCAAGACCGCCGAGATGTACGCCATGGGTCACTTTACCGGCGATTTCGAGAGCGATTTCGTCACGCTGGCACCCTATATGGGTCTGGACTCCATCAGCCCCTACCTGCCCTACGCCGAAAAGCAGGGCAAGGGCATGTTCGTGCTCTGCCGCACCTCCAACGGCGGTGCCAAGGACTTTGAGTATGAGAAGCTGGCCGACGGCCGCCACGTCTACGATCTGGTGGGCGACAAGCTGAACGCTCTGGGCAAGGACTACATGGGCGAGCACGGCTACTCCTCCATCGGTCTGGTTATCGGCGGCACCCACATCGAGGAGGCCACCGAGATCCGTGCAAAGTATCAGGACAGCTTCTTCCTGATCCCCGGCTACGGCGCACAGGGCGGCAAGGCCGAGGACATTGCCCAGTACCTCACCAAGGGCAACGGCGGCGTGGTCAACTCCAGCCGCGGCATCCTGCTGGCCTATAAGAAGCAGCCGGGCACTGCCTTTGACGAAGCCGCTTACAACGAATGTGTGAATATGAAGGAGGCCATTGCTCATGCGTGCAGCCTGCTGTGAAGCCACTGTTCTGCGCAATGAGGTCATTGCCCCGGACATCCGCCTGCTGACGGTGGTCTGGCCGGACCGCGATCACGCACCCCACGCAGGCCAGTTCTTCACCCTGCGTGCCTGGGGCGCAGACGAAGCCCCCTTCCTGTCCCGTCCCATCAGCGTGCACCGCTGGAACCCGGACAGCAGCACCATCGAGTTTTTGTATCAGGTGGTGGGCGAGGGCACCGAGAAGCTGGCACAGCTCAAGCAGCAGGATACCTTCCAGCTTACCGGCCCCATGGGCAACGGCTTTGATGTGCCGGATATCCTGAGCAAGTACAAAAAGATCGCCGTGGTGGGCGGCGGCATCGGCACTGCGCCCATGTTCCAGCTCACCCGCGAGCTGGCCGCTGCCGGGGCAAAGCCGGATGTGTTCTTTGGCTTCCGCGACACCCCCTACTGCATGGAGGAGTACCGCAGCATCGCAAACCTCGTAAAAGTATCCACTGACACCGGTGCGGTGGGCTTCCACGGCTTTGTCACCCAGCTGTACGACCCCGCCGATTACGACGTGGTGCTGGTGTGCGGCCCCACCGTGATGATGAAGAACGCCGCCCGCCTGTGTGCGGAAAAAGGCACCCCCTGCTTTGTGAGCATGGAAAAGAAGATGCCTGCGGCATTGGCGCCTGCCTTGGCTGCACCTGCGAGACCAAGGGCGGCGAGGGCAAAAGCGTGTGCAAGAACGGCCCTGTATTTGACGCAACGGAGGTGTTCTTCTGATGGCAGACTGAAAACCAACCTGCTGGGCTTTGTGATGAACAGCCCGGTCATCGGCGCATCCGGCACTGTGGCTACGGTGTGGAGTACGAGGAACTGGCCGATTTTGCAAAGATCGGCGGCATCTCCGGCAAGGGGCTTACCCTGCACGGCCAGTACGGCAACAAGGGCGAGCGCCTGTGGGAGACCCCCTCCGGTCTCATCAACAGCATCGGCCTGCAGAACCCCGGCGTGCAGCACTTTATTGACGTGGAGCTGCCCGAGATGCTGGAACTGAAGCAGAAGTACGGCACGGTGGCCATTGCAAACCTTGGCGGCCACAGCGAGGAAGAGTATGTGGAAGGCGCTGCGATGCTGAGCGAAAGCGCAGTGGATATCGTGGAGCTGAACATCTCCTGCCCGAACGTCAAGGTGGGCGGCATGGCCTACGGTGTGAAAGCCGAAGCTGCCGGTGAGGTGGTGCGCATGGTGCGCGCTGCCTGCAAAAAGCCCTGATGGTCAAGCTGAGCCCGCAGGCCGAGAACATCCCCGAGATGTGCAAGGCTGTGGAGGCTGCCGGTGCGGACGCTATCAGCCTGACCCAACACCTTCCAGGCCTGTGCCATTGATCTGGAAAAGCGCCGCCCGGTGTTCAACAACATCTTTGCCGGTCTGTCCGGCCCGGCGGTGCGGCCCATTGCCCTGCGCATGGTCTGGCAGGCAGTGGGTGCCGTGAACATCCCGGTGGTGGGTCTGGGTGGCATTGCCACCGGCCGTGACGCACTGGAATTCATCATGCAGGTGCCACGGCGGTGCAGGTGGGCGCGGCAAACTTTGCCAACCCCCGCGCCATGGAGACCATTGCCGATGAGATGGCACAGTGGATGGATGCCCACGGCGTGAAAACGCTGGAGGAGATCCGCGGCTGCGCACGAAATGCTGAATAATCGAGCTGATATACCAGAATAAACACGGTTTATGCGTATAAAGTGAAAATTTGCGCATAAATTTGCAATTGCTGCAAAAGCGTGGTACAATACCGTTCAAAAGATATTTTTCATAAAAAAGAGAGGGAGAACTACAATGAGTGAAGCACTTGAAATTCTGAAGAGCTGTGACGCATTCCTGGAGGGCCATTTCCTGCTCTCCTCCGGCCGCCATTCCAGCGCATACTGCCAGATGGCCTACCTGCAGCAGTACCCTGACCGCTGCGCCGAGGTAATGAAGGCTGTGGCCGATCAGATCAAGAAGCTGGATGTGGATGTCATCGTGGGACCTGCCATGGGCGGCATCGTCTATGCTTACGAGCTGGCCCGCCAGACCGGCAAGCGCGCCATCTTCACCGAGCGCGTGGACAATGTGATGACCCTGAAGCGCTTTGCCATCCAGCCGGGTGAGAAGTGCATCATTGCTGAGGACGTTGTCACCACCGGCATCTCCTCCCTGGAGACCAAGCGCGTGATCGAAGAGGCCGGCGGCATCTGCCTGGGCATCACCTGCGTGGTGGACCGCACCAAGCCTGAGGCTCCGTCTCCCATTCCCATCCTGGCCAGCGCCTGAAGCTGGACCTGCCCAACTACGCACCCGAGGAGTGCCCCATCTGCAAGGAGGGCAAGCTGCCCCTGGTTCACCTGGGCAGCCGCAAGATGAAGCAGGAAGCCAAGCAGACCCTGTAACTTGACAACAACCGTGTTGAAACAAGGAGTACCTATGAACGCTTATCTTCTTTTGGCAAACGGCATGGTCTTTGCAGGCCAGTCAGTGGGTGCTGAGGGCGTTACCGTGGGCGAAGTCGTCTTTGCCACCGGTATGGTGGGCTTTGAAGAGACCCTGACCGACCCCAGCTACTACGGCCAGATCATCACCCAGACCTATCCCCTCATCGGCAACTACGGCATGAACAAGGACGATATGGAGTCGGATTGCATCTGGGCCAAGGGCTACATTGTGCGCGAGGCCTGCACCACCCCCTCCAACTGGCGCTGTGAGGAGACGCTGGACAGCTTTTTGAAGAAAAACAATACCATCGGCATCGAGGGCATCGACACCCGCCACCTGACCCGCATCATCCGGGAGAGCGGCGTGATGAACGGTGCCATCCTGACCACCTTTGACCCCGCTGACCCTGCCAACAAGGCCGAGACGGAGAAGCTGCTGGAGACCATCCGCGCCTATGCCGTGACGGATGCCGTCAAGAGCGTGACCTGTGAGAAGCCCGAGGTCTTTAACGAGAAGGGCGAGACCCACATCGTGCTGATGCACTACGGCTGCAAGCGCAATATCGTGCGCTGCCTGGTCAAGCGCGGCTGCAAGGTAACGGTGATGCCCGCCTTTGCCACCGCTGAGGAAGTGGCTGCCCTGAACCCGGACGGCATCATGCTGTCCAACGGCCCCGGAGACCCCGCCGAGCCGGTGGAGATCATTGAGAACCTGAAGCAGATCTTTGCGCTGGGCATCCCCACCTTCGGCATCTGCCTGGGCCACCAGCTCAGCGCTCTGGCCGCCGGTGCCAAGACCATGAAGCTGAAGTATGGCCACCGCGGTGCCAACCAGCCTGTCACTGATTTTGAGTCGGGCCGCACCTTCATCACCAGCCAGAACCACGGCTATGCGGTCGTGGGCGAGGAGCTGCCCGCCGAGATGGGCGAGGTGGCACAGGTGAACGCCAACGACGGCACCTGCGAGGGCATCAAGTACAAGAAGTGGAACTGCTTCACGGTCCAGTTCCACCCGGAAGCCAACGGCGGCCCCAAGGATACGGAGTTCCTGTTCGACCGCTTCCTGAACAATGTCAAAGCAGCAAAAAAGGAGGTGCGCTGAAATGCCCAAGGACCCCAGAATCAAAAAGGTGCTGGTCATCGGCTCCGGCCCCATCATCATCGGCCAGGCCGCTGAGTTCGACTACTCCGGCACCCAGGCGTGCCGCGCCCTGAAAGCAGAGGGCATTGAGACCGTTCTGCTCAACTCCAACCCCGCTACCATTATGACCGACCCGGATGTGGCCGATCATGTCTATATTGAGCCCATGACCCTTGAGGTGGTGGAGCGCATCCTGAGATCGAGAAACCCGACTCCGTTCTGCCCAACCTGGGCGGCCAGATGGGCCTGAACCTCTCCATGGAGCTGGCCCGTTCCGGCTATCTGGACCGCACCGGCATCCGCCTGCTGGCCTGCAAGCCTGAGACCATCGACCGCGCCGAGGACCGCGAGCTGTTCAAGGAGACGATGGAAAAGCTGCATCAGCCCATCATCCCCTCTGAGGTCGTGGAGACCCTGCAGGATGCGCTGGCCTGTGCGGACCGCATCGGCTACCCTGTCATCGTCCGCCCTGCCTTTACCATGGGCGGTACCGGCGGCGGCATCTGCGAAAACAAGGAAAAGCTCATCGAGATCGGCACCAACGGCCTGCGGCTTTCCCCCATCCATCAGATCCTGGTGGAAAAGTGCATCGCCGGTTGGAAAGAGATCGAGTACGAGGTCATGCGTGACCACAAGGGCAACGTGATCACCGTCTGCAACATGGAGAACCTGGACCCCGTCGGTATCCACACCGGCGATTCCGTGGTCGTGGCTCCCTCCCAGACCCTGACCGATCACGAGTACCAGATGCTGCGTACCGCCGCACTGGATATCATCACCGAGCTGGGTATCGAGGGTGGCTGCAACTGCCAGTTTGCCTGAAGCCCGACAGCTACGATTACGCGGTCATCGAGGTCAACCCCCGTGTGTCCCGCTCCTCCGCTCTGGCCTCCAAGGCCACCGGTTACCCCATTGCTAAGGTGGCCACCAAGATCGCCATCGGCTATACGCTGGACGAGATCACCAATGATGTCACCGGCAAGACCTGCGCCTGCTTTGAGCCTGCGCTGGACTACATCGTGGTCAAGTACCCGAAGTGGCCCTTTGATAAGTTCGTCTACGCCGATAAGTCTCTGGGCACCCAGATGATGGCCACCGGCGAGGTGATGAGCATTGGCAACAGCTTTGAGGCGGCCATGATGAAGGCGGTCTCCTCCATCGAGCTGGGTATGGACACCCTGACCCACAAGCCCTTTGAGGAGCTGACCGATGACGAGATCGTGGCCCACCTGCATGTGCAGGATGCGGAGCGCGTGTTCTGTGTCTACGAGGCCTCAAGCGCGGCATCGACCACGAGACCATCTGGAAGATCACCAAGATCGACTGGTGGTTCCTGGATAAGATGCAGCACCTGGCTGACCTGGAAAAGGGTCTGGCAAAGTGCAACGGCGTTCTGAGCCTGGAGCAGTATCAGACCGCCAAGAAGTATGGCTTCCAGGATAAGACCATCAAGCGTCTGGCACAGGTGGATGCTCTGCCTGTGGAGAACTACCGCGCCGGTTTCAAGATGGTCGATACCTGTGCTGCTGAGTTCTCGGCCAACACCCCGTACTTCTACTCCACCTACGACGGCGACAACGAGGCCGCCGAGTTCATTGCTGCCAGAGAGGCAGAGGCTGCCGCCAACGGCCAGCCCAAGAAGAAAAAGGTGCTGGTCTTTGGCTCCGGCCCCATCCGCATCGGTCAGGGCATCGAGTTCGACTACTGCTCTGTCCACTGTGTCTGGACTCTGAAGAACCACGGCTGCGAGGCCATCCTCGTCAACAACAACCCCGAAACCGTCTCCACCGACTTTGACACCGGCGACCGTCTGTACTTCGACCCCCTGAACCCGGAGAGTGTGGACAACATCATCGCCACCGAAAAGCCCGATGCCTGCGTGGTCCAGTTCGGCGGCCAGACCGCCATCAAGCTGGCAAAGCACATGGATGAGATCGGCCTGCCCATCCTGGGCACCCCGGCGGATGCCATTGACGAAGCAGAGGATCGTGAGCGCTTTGACGAACTGCTGGAGCGCTGCAAGATCCCCCGTGCGCCCGGCCGCACCGTGTTCAATCTGGAGGAGGCTCTGGCTGCTGCTGATGAGATCGGCCTGCCTGTCCTGATGCGTCCCTCCTACGTTCTGGGCGGTCAGAACATGATCGTGGCCTACACCAAGGCCGATGTCATCGAGTACATGGGCGTTATCACCGAGCACGTGGACATGGATCACCCTGTCCTGCTGGATAAGTATATCATGGGTACCGAGTGTGAGGTCGATGCCATCTGCGATGGCGAGAACTTCCTCATCCCCGGCATCATGGAGCAGGTGGAGCGTACCGGTGTCCACTCCGGCGACTCGATCTGTGTCTACCCGGCACAGCATCTGACCCAGGCCGAGATCGACACCATGGTGGATTACACCGGCCGCTTTGCCCGCGAGCTCCACGTCACCGGTCTGGTCAATGTCCAGTACGCTGTTTCCAACGGCAAGGTCTATGTCATCGAGGTCAACCCCCGTTCCTCCGTACCGTGCCTTACATCTCCAAGGTCACCGGCGTGCCCATGGTGGATCTGGCCGTGCGCTGCTGCCTGGGTGAGAAGCTGGCAGATATGGCTACGGCACCGGCCTGCACCCCAACGCCCCCTATGTGGCCGTTAAGGTGCCTGTGTTCAGCTTTGAGAAGCTGCACGGCGTGGATACCCAGTTCGGCCCTGAGATGAAGTCTACCGGCGAGGTGCTGGGCATTGCCCCCAACTATCACGATGCCCTGCTCAAGGGCCTGATCGGCGCGGGCTATACCTTTAAGACCCCCGGCCCCGCTCCTGCTGCATCTTCACGGTGAAGGACAGCGACAAGCCCGAGTTCGTGGATATCGCCTGGAAGCTCAAGAGCATGGGCTATAAGCTGTACGGCACCTCCGGCACCTGTGCATGGCTCAACAAGCACATGGTCCCCTGCAACGAGGTGCGCAACATGTCCGGCGAATCCCCCAACATCGTGGACCTGCTCCAGAGCGGTCTGGTGGACTATGTGTTCTCCACCAGTGCCAAGGGCCGCGACCCCAAGCGCGATTCTGTCCGTCTGCGCCGCAAGGCTGTGGAGCTGAGCATCCCCTGCATCACTGCTGTGGATACCGCCAATGCTCTGGTCGATTGCCTGCGCAGCGACCATGACCTGAAGAATATCCCGCTGGTGGATATTGCAACGCTGTATCATAAAAAATAACGTGCAAAATGTAACTCGTGCGCAATATTGTGCGTTTCGTGCGCAATCTCTCGTAATGAGGGGCTGCATTTGTTATACTCAACAACGCAAAATTTGCCAAAAGACGTTACTTTTGGACGTTCCAGGAGGATATCGATACAATGACTCGTTCCCAGATGATCGAAACCGTGGCACGCAAGACCGGCTTTACCGAAGCACAGGTCGAGACCACGATGGACGCTTTGTTTGACCAGATCGCTGACTGCCTGCGTGCAGACGAGAAGGTGACCATTGCCGGCTTTGGCCGTTTTGAGATGCGTCCCCGCAAGCCCAAGGCTTATACCAACCCAAGACCAAGGTCTCCAGCCGTCTGGAGTCCACCTCCATCCCCGGCTTCAAGCCAGCGGCCGTTTCAAGCAGAAGCTGGAAGCAGGCCGTGCCGCCGCTCAGAGCGTGGAAGAGACCGCCTGAGCGCGTACATCCCAGATCCAACCGCAGAGCCGTGCCCCAAAAGGGCGCGGCTCTTTTTGCGTGCTGACAAGCGCCGCGTTTCATGGTATACTGAACAAAACAAGGGTAGAAGGATAAGGAGTATCAAACATGCTTTACAGTGAGTTGCAGTGCAGTGAAGCCATCCACAAGGCCGTGGAACGGATGGGGTTTGCAGAGATGACGGAAATTCAGGAAAAGACCATCCCTGTGATGCTGGCAGGCCGGGATGTGATCGCCAAGGCCCCCACCGGCACCGGCAAGACCTGTGCCTTCGGCATCCCGGTGGCGGAACATATCGACCCGGAAAAAAAGTACCCGCAGGCTGTGATCATGGCCCCCACCCGGGAGCTTGCCCAGCAGATCGCCGAGGAGCTGACCGAGCTGACCTACTTTATGCCTGAGGTGCAGGTGGCCTGCGTGTACGGCGGTGCCAACATGGAAAAGCAGGCCAGGCGTTTGGCCGAGGGCTGCCAGATCGTGGTGGCCACCCCGGGCCGCCTGATGGACCACTATAAGCACCACAGCATCGATCTGGCCCATGTGACCCAGGTGGTGCTGGACGAGGCCGATGAGATGCTGAACATGGGCTTTTATAAGGACGTGCGGCATATCATTGAGCTGATGAAGGCCCGCAAAAGCCTGTCCATGTTCTCCGCCACCATCAGCCGCGAGGTCATGGACATCGGCTGGCTGTATCAGACAACGCCGAGGAGATCACCGTTCAGCCAGGGAGGAGAGCCAGCCCAAGATCACCCAGTACATGCTGGAGACCTCGGCCAGCAACAAGCTGAGGTCCGACCGTGGCCCAGATCATCATCGGCGAGGGTTACAAGCGGGTCATGTG
>ENA-OQMZ01001071-OQMZ01001071.1-human-gut-metagenome-genome-assembly--contig:-NODE-1071-length-10442-cov-3.991081_pt1 | contig 10442 bp, 8 predicted proteins | sample MGYA00242621_ERZ504862 | MGnify/ENA primary metagenome ERZ504862 (study PRJEB26092, sample SAMD00036393) | human gut metagenome | host: Homo sapiens | study: EMG produced TPA metagenomics assembly of... | reverse complement strand
CATCCGTTCTTCCAGTCCAACCTCCGCAAGTACCTCCGACGCATCCAGCGGATGCTTACAGATCTGCATCGCCAGCTCCACATTCTCGAGCGCCGTCAGGTTCTGCATCAGATTATAAAACTGAAAAACAAACCCAATATCCTCCCGCCGGTACTGGATCAGATTCTTGCCGCGGTACTTGCTGATCTCCGCTCCGTCCACCAGCACCTTCCCCGAAGTCGCCGTATCCATTCCACCGAGGATATTCAACACCGTCGTCTTCCCCGCACCGCTCGGTCCGACCACAATCACAAACTCACCCTTTTCCACATCAAAGCTGATCCCATCCGCAGCCTTGATCGTAACCTCACCCATTTGATAGGTCTTGGTTACATCCTGAAGACTCACATATCCCGCCATGTCGCCGTGTTCCTCCCATGTAAAAAATCGATATTTCCTATTTCTTTTATTGTATCAATCTACAGCCGCGGCGGCTAGTCCTAAGTGGGCGAATTTACTGTTTTTTTATAAATGGCATCCCCCTTTATTTCAATACTGCCCTGATCATATATCTTATCCCAACCAGAATAATCACCACAGGCATCAGTGCATTGATCCATGCCCAGGTATTATTTAAAAATGCCGTAATGATAAATTCTCTGTACTTCACACAACTGACAATTACCAGCAGACCTCCGGCCGCAATCCATCCGAATAAAAATCTTTTGATCACTGTCCATACTGTCACCGTACCAAAATCCATGACGCTCTATAGCAGAATTACAGAGAAGGAAGGCGATCTTCTTCTGAAAGAGATGATACGAAATACACTTACTTATCTGCCAGGGAAATGGAAAGACTCTTAAACAAGTAATCTTCTATAAACTAAAACACAGCATCGACTGTTTCTTAACAATCGACGCTGTGTTTTTATTTTTAATTATTCATCCAATACCTTCACATTAAATTCCTGGAAGGTACCACGTCCATTCTCTGCAAACAGACCAATATATGTTCCCGTAAACGTCATGGTTTTCGTGCTCTCTGTACAGATCCTACCGTTAATCCTGTTCCTAGCATCTGGAAATTTTCTCCATCCAGACTATATGAAAATGTATAATAAGTTTTATCTGTTTCAAGCCTAAGCGTAATATTTTCTCCTCTTGGAATTTCCGCACTTGCTGTAACCACAAAAATGTCATGAATATGCTTTGCAAGACAGACTTTATACTTTTCCTGTTCCCTTGTCAGATATATTTCATAATGATAAGAATCATTATAAAATGCTGTCAATCCAGCTCTCATTCCTTGCACATCTTCTGCTGAAACTTTTACTACAGTTTCAGTATAAAACCCCTTTTGTCGAATTCCAATCCATGTAGGGCTCTTAGTTTCATTTAAAGTTACCTTTGTACCTTCCAGCATAACATCTTCTCTTCCGGATACAATTTATAATTCTTCATTTCGGGATTTCTCAGAAAATTATATTGCAGTTTAAATTTACCATCCGAAAAATTATCATGGAAATTTCTATTTACCGGTTGCACTTCTCCACCCGGAAGCGGACCATCCATAACAGTTGAAATCAAACCATGATTTCCTACAACCGGCCAGCCAGCCTCTGTCCAAACGACAGGTGTAAGAAATGTTTCTCTTCCAAGATTATGAAGCAATACCCTCCTATTTTCATCTGAACAGGTTCTCACTGCCAGACACACCAACCACCAATTTCCATTGTGATCTTCCATTATGTCTGCATGGCCTGTACAATAAATCTCCTCTCGCATGTCTTCCTTGTGAGATAAAATCGGATTATGTGGACATGGTTCATAAGGACCATAAGGACTATCTGCTCTTTGCATTGTCTCCATATGTCCATATTCCGTGCCGCCTTCCGCCAACATAAGGTAATATTTTCCAAACCATTTATATAAATGCGGTCCTTCTGGATATCTTCCACCGCATCCACGGTTAATACACACACTCTCCGTCAATTTTTCTCCTGTAAAAGGATTTACCTCACATAAAAATATACCAGCCCCCTGTTCATCTGAAGTTGTAGATACAAAATATACTTTATCACCATCAAACAATAACGACGGATCTATTCCTCCCTGATCTACCCATGCCGGTTTTGACCATCCTGACTTCATATCTTTTGTATGTACGATGAAGTTTCCCTTTGATGTAACATTTGTTGTTATCATAAAAAAATGTTCCGTCATGATAACGAATCGTTGGTGCAAAAATTCCCCCTGAAGGTCTGCTCTCTTCCAACGGAAGCTGTTCTTCATCCGTCAGACAATATCCTTCCAATTCCCAATTCACTAAATTTTTGCTGTGATAAACCGGCACTCCCGGAAAATACTCAAAAGATGAGTTCACAATATAATAATCTTCTCCAACTCTGCATATAGATGGATCCGGATTATAACCGGAAATAATAGGATTTCTGTATTGCATAATACACCTCTTTTTAACCTTTCAATAATTCAAATACTTTACATTCTTCCACTTCACTGCTATTTCCGATAAACACCTCAAATTTTCCCGGTTCACTTCCAAATGTATTGTCCGCTCTTAGGAAGCGAAGCATTTTTTCGTCCACTGTAAAGCACACTTCTTTTTCTTCTCCGGCATTTAATATTACTCTTTCAAAACCCTTCAGCTGTTTTACAGGGCGCACTACACTTCCTGCAATGTCATGAATATAAAGCTGCAAAGTTTCTGTACCTTCTCTGTCACCGGTATTTTTTACTTTTACAGATACCGTAACAGATTCACCCGGCTTCATAACCGTTTTACTTAGCTCTAAATCTGATATTTCAAATTGGGTATATGTAAGGCCATATCCAAAAGAATACAGTGGTTTATTCGGCATATCCAGATATTTCGAGACATAGCGATCCTTATCTTTTCCAGGATGATGTCTACGTCCGGTAGGAAACTCATCATAATGGACAGGAACCTGTGACACGCAATATGGAAAGCTCATTGGCAGCTTTCCTGCAGGCGAAACTGCACCTCTTAATACTTCCACAATAGCAGCTCCTCCCATAGTTCCGGGCATCCAGACTTCCAATATTGCCTTCGCTCTTTCTTCCAATATGCGAATATCTAATGGTCTTCCATTAAATAATACTACGGCAATTTCAGAATTCACCTCCGAAAGTGCCTCAAATAATTCCTGCTGAATCTTAGGAATTTCTATAATTCCTTTACTGGTAGCTTCGCCCGACTGCAGAAAATGTTCTCCTATAGCCAATACAACCACATCTGCTTCTTTAGCCGCCCGCAGTGCTTCTTCCTTCATTTTTTCACAATCTTCCTGTGAGAATTTTTCTTCTGTATAATTTGCAAACCCTTCTAATTTTACATCTTCGGAAAGAATTGGGCATCCCTGAGCATAAACAATTTCATAATCTGCAAGTTTCTCTTCCGCCGCATTTTTTATTGTTATTACATCCTCCGGATTTCCTGTAAAAGACCATCCTCCCAACATATATCTTCTGTCTATATACGGTCCAATCATTGCAATTTTCTTCTTTTTATCCAATGGCAGAATATTATCTTTATTCTTTAATAGAACAAAAGAATTTTCTGCTGTTTTTTGAGCCAATTCTCTGTGTGCTTCACTAAGTATGCAAGCTTTAGCCTTAATTTCATCAGCACCCTTATATGGATTTTCAAAAAGCCCAAGGTCATTTTTCAACTTCATAATACGCCACGCACATTCTTCAATTAGTTCCACACTAATACTTTTGTCTTTTAAAAGTGCAGGTATATTTTCCGGATAAGTACCTGACATCATATCAATGTCTACTCCTGCCTCAAGAGCCTTTTTTGTTGCATCTGCCCTGTCTTCTGCTGCCCCATGGTTTACACACTCCCCAATGGCACCAAAATCAGAAATCAATACACCATCAAACCCCATCTCTTCTCTGAGGATATCCCTCATAAGCCACTTATTTACACTTGCAGGAATTCCATTAATCGTATTAAAAGACGTCATCACTAACGCACTTCCCGCCTCCACAGCCTCTTTATATGCTGGAAGATAAAATCACGAAAAGTCCTTTCTGATACTTCCACTGTATTATAGTCTCTTCCTGCTTCTGCACCGCCATACCCAGCAAAATGCTTTACGCAAGCCCCCAGTTTCTCCCCGCCACTGATGTCTGCACCTTGATATCCTTCCACCATTGCCCTTGCATATAATCCGTTCAAATATACATCTTCTCCAGTGGATTCCATTACCCTGCCCCATCTAGCATCCCTTACCAAGTCTACCATAGGTGAAAATGTTATATGAAGTCCATCTGCAGCGCCCTCTTTTGCCGCCATAGCCGCACATTCTTTCACAAGATCCGGCTGAAAAGTTGCTCCCTGAGCTAATGGAATTGGATATACTGTTTTATACCCATTAATAATATCCAACATAAATACAAGTGGAATATGGTGTGGATGAGCTTCCATATATTTTTTTTGAATCCTCTTTATCTTTTCCGCCCCCATAGTACCTAACACAGTTCCAGCAAGCTGAATATCTTTCTCTGTAATTCCCATTTCCTGCATAGGACCTGATATTACGGCCTCATCATCATACATAGCACCAACCGTCTGAAACAATTGACCAGCTTTTTCTTCTATTGTCATATCGTCAAATAGTTTTTTTAATTCTCCGATTTCCACTACTAACCCTCCTTCTCATCTGTAGTTTCTTTACAATAAATATAATGGCGTACTTCTGCATATTGTCCAAATCCAGACATACTTCTTTCATCCCCGTTCAGCACACGTCCAGAACTCCATTTTCCATTATCAAAAAAACCTTCCTCGAGACATATAATGGTAATACAGTCATGACTACTTTTTTTCGGCAAAAGTCTAATGTCAGTATTATATCCTACAGCCCAAAATTCACTTTCATTTTCTTCTATAATCATCCCTGCACACCCTGGCCTTTCATTTCCTTTTGGTCTGTAAGTCAGTTCCAAATCGCAGCCAGACAAAGAAACAATCGTACCTCTTTCATGCTCATTTCTACACATAAATGCATGTATATTTTCTGTTCCTTTAAATCGAAAATATAATTTTTGCATATTTTTCAAAATTTTATATGTTTCTTTGAGGTATTTTCCTGTTTCTATGCTTGTGAAGGCCAGTACATCTATTTGAAGTTGTTCAAGAAGCTCTTTATCCTGTTTTTGGCGTGTATCTTCCATAAGTCCTTCTATCCCAAAAGGCGAAAAACCAATTGCCCCATATTTCCCAAAAGCATAAAAAGCATTGCTAGCTGTTACCGGATCTCGCCTTGCCTCAGGTATAAACAATGGATTCCCTTCCGTTGCATATTCTTTACATACCCCTTCAAAATCAGAAAGGTATATATCCGGAGCAAAAACATCTATGCTTTTTGCAATATTTCTCCATATTTTTTTATTTCTCGCTATAGGTCCTCCTGATGGGTAATTTCCAGGTCTATCCGGAAACTGATTCAGCCAGGCATTCACATACATCGGAAGTTCATATGCCCTTTTTCCTGCTGCTGCTATGTATTCTACTGCCTGTGCATAATTCCATGCCATAAACATCTCTGCTGCATCCGACTGAAACACTTCACTCCATGTCCCTGATATACCATATATTTTTTCCAGTTCTTCTGGGATATTACTCCTAAATTGCTTCTCTGCTTCTTTTGAATAATCTCTATCTGATTTCAAAAAACCAATTTCATTTTCCACTTGTACCATGAGAACTGTCTGTGATTCTGCATCAATATCTTTCAATTTTTTCATAAAAACCGTAAATGCTCTTGCATCCGCTTTTACTGCATTTTTACAAAGAGGTGATATCGTCTGAGACAATTCTCCCCCTTTATATCTTGCTCTGAAAAATCTCCCGCTATCTCTTTTTACCCAACCTGGAACATAAGTACTTTCTCCATTTTTCCAAAGGCCAAACCACAGTAGTATCAACTTCATTTTTTCTCGTCTCGCCTGGAAAATCAGTTCTTCTAACAAAGAAAAATCATAAACTCCCTCTTCTTTTTCTATATTTCCCATGCTACAGGAAGAAGAACTGTGTTTAGATTTAGTTCTTTTAATCTGGGCCATACTTGCTTTTCCATATACTGTAGATTACTGGAACTCGAGTTATGAAGCTCACCTCCAAGAATTAAAAAAGGTTCATCATTTACATAAAGTGTTCCAAAACCCTTTTCATCTTTTTTAATCTCTATAGTCTTTTTCATTGGCATTTCTGTAACATCATCCTTTCAAGCCTGACATTTTAATACCCTGTATAAAGTATTTCTGACAGGTTGCAAATACAAACAGTACCGGTGTCAAAGATACCAGTGCCATTGCCATCATCTGTCCAATCTGTACATTTCCCTGTGATCCCTTAAAGAACTGCAGACCCACTGCTATCGTGAATTTCTCAGATGAATTCAGATAGATCAATGGATTAAAGAAATCATTCCAGTTATATACCAGTGCCATTACCAGTACAGCCAGCATGACCGGTTTTACCGCTGGCAGCAATATCTTCGTAAATACCTGCCAGGAATTCGCCCCATCAATCTTAGCCGCTTCATCCAATTCCTTCGGAAGCGTTCTAAAGAACTGAATAAAAAGGAAAATGTTAAAAGCTCCCCCTCCCAGCCAACTTGGAATAATCAACGGCCAGAATGTATCAACCATTCCCAGTTATAATACAGCAGATACTGTGGAATCAGAGTCACCTGGGAAGGCAACATCATGGTTCCAAGAAGAATCATGAATAAGACCGGTGATAATCTGGATTTAAATCTCGCAAAACCATACGCTACTACTGAGGAAGAAAATACAGTCCCTATCGTAGCCAAAAATGTTACGACTGCTGAGTTCTGGAAGAACATACCAAAATCTGCACCCTTCCATCCCTCGATGAAATTCTCCAGCGTCGGATTCGCTGCAGCAATGACGGCGGCATTTTATAGATATCGGATGTTTCTTTAAAAGAAGTGGATATCATCCATATAAAAGGAAACAAACAAACAATAGCTGCCGCAATCAGAATCGTGTATGTGATAATTCTTCCTATAAGTTTTGCTTGTTTTTGTGATCTTGTTCGCATATATTTCTTCCTTTCATCAATCATCATAGAACACCCAGTACTTGGATGTTGAAATCACTACCAGTGTAATCACCATAATTACAACAAATAAGCTCCATGCCATCATGGATGCATATCCCATTTTTCCATAAAGGAATCCGTTGTTATACATATGTATCGCTGCTGTATAAGTACTGTTAAGCGGTCCTCCATTAGTCAAAATCAATGGCTGCTGGAATACCTGGAAAGCTGCAATGATCGTTACGATCAGATTGAAATAGATCGTCGGGGTACATAACGGCAGGGTAATGGAAAAGATCTGGCGTATCGCACCTGCGCCGTCGATCTGTGCACTTTCATAATAAGACTGTGGAATATCCTGAATTCCCGCCAGCATGATGATGATATTATTTCCTATCGTCCACAGGGACAGGATCACGATTGATATCATTGCAATATTTTTATCTCCCAGCCAGTTCACACCTTTTATTCCAAACAGTGATAACACGTAGTTGATAATTCCATAATCCTTCTGATATATCCATCCCCACAAGATTGTTACTGCCACACCAGAGGTGATGTATGGAATGTAAAATGCTGTCCGGAAAAATCCCAGTCCTTTTACTTTCTTGCTAAGCAGCAGTGCCACAAAAAAAGCAAGTATAATACTACTTGGTACAAACATCACCACGTATTTCAGGGTATTTATAAATGCTTTTATAAACAGTGGATCATCCGTAAATGCATACTTCAGGTTCTCTAATCCAATAAACTTCCCTACCCCGGTTAAATTCATATCTGTAAACATCAGATAAAAAGAATATACAATCGGGTATAATGTCAGCACAAAAAATCCAATCAGCCATGGTGCTGTATATAAGTAAAAATTTCTGGCCTCCCGCCGTTTCATGGCTGAATATACTTTTTTTCCTTTTGGTTTTTTCACTCTTCTTCGCCTCCGTAAATAGAATCTGCCAGTAGCTGAATGAACAAGAAGGTGCTGCATATCGTTCGCAACACCTTCTTGTGATTTAACATTTAGTTTCCATTTGCTTCATTAAATGCTTTTTCCAGTGCCGGATAGTATTCATTGATCGCCTCATCAGCACTCTTACCATCAATGGTTACTGCCTGCCAGATCTGGGTCCATACATCTCCAGGTGCTGCATATGCACCGCCCCAGATATTCAGTTTTGCATCAGAAAGCCCTTCTAGGTATGCGCTGTTATCAATCGGACCATATGTCAGTTCTTTATAGTAACCCTCTGCAACGCTCTTACAAGCTGTCATTCCTGCACGGCATGTTTCCTTTGCCATGTCTTCATTTTCATAAGATGCCTCTTTCAAGAATGTCCATGCAGCATCTTTATTTTCAGAATCCTTCAGCATGGCATATCCTGTTGCGTATAAAAGATTGTTTTTTCCACCGTCCGGAACTTTCGGCATGGATACAACATCCCAGTTAAAGTTTTCACCGATCTCTTCTGCAATCAGCTTTGTCTCAAATCCGCCTAATGTATACATTGCCGCATGGCCGGATACAAAAAGCTGTTCTTTCGGAAGACTCTTGGCTGCTGTATCATCAGGCATTGCACCGCTCTGGATCATATCTCCGAATAAATCCAGACCATCTCTGACTTCCTGTGAATCGATCTCACATGTTGATAAATCATCTGAGTATGCATTTCCGCCTTTACAGATGATAGACAGCGGCGGATCTATCCAGTGGTTAACAATACCGAATGTAGCATCTGCGCCTTCGCCTCCGGCAAATTTCTTCGCTGCTTCCGCCACATCATCCCATGTCCATTCTGCTGTCGGATACTCTACGCCAAACTCATCGAACATGTCTTTGTTATATGCCAGTACAAAACAGTTCTGGAGCAGAGGCATACCTTCCAGTTTTCCATCCGGGCGGTAATAAGGATCCATCATGCCCTCTGTAACTACAGAATCTAAATCCACCCCTTCTTTTTCCACATATGGATTTAAATCTTCATAATAATCGGTGTATAATCCGTAATAATCCGGTGACATCTGGATGACATCCGGACCTGTTCCTGCTGACAGGGCTGCAGTCATCTTCTGATCCCATACATGATCGGCTGTAGGAATGACAGAATGTTCCACTTCGATCTCAGGATGTGCTTTCTGAAATGCTTCAACAGCTGCTTCCCTTGATTTCTTCTCCTCATCTGCTCCCCATGACCAGATAACAAGTTTCTGTTTTTCTTTTCCTGCTTCTGTTTTTTCACTAGATTCTTTGGTTCCTCCACATGCTGCCAGACCTACGGTCATGATCCCTGCAAGTGTCAATGCGAGTACTTTTTTTAACTTCATTTTCCTTCCTCCTAGTGTTTATTTTCTCTATATCAGCCGAAACTGCGCGCTTTTTCCGGCAAATATTCTACTTTAAGTCCTTTACTGTCTCCCCCTCTAAAATACCGTAGGGAGAATAATTCATATATTTATATTTTTTCCCTTCCAGCATATCGATTAATACTTCTACACATTTTTGCTCCTTGTCTTTCAGGATAAATGGACATTGTGGTCAACTTAGGTTTAAAATGATTTCTTGTAAAAATACCATCAATTCCCATAACCGATATATCTTCGGGCACTCTCAAGCCTATTGCTTGTAAGCCAGCAATAAATCCCTGAGCTAAATCATCATTAAAACATATAAGTGCCGTTGCTTTATACTTTGAACTTTTATACAAATTTGCTGCTTCATATCCAACTTTGAAAAGATCATAATATACAAATCCTTCTGATTCCGATTGATAAGGACCTAAATATCTGTAATCTTTTTTCTTGTTTTCCTCTTCTGGTTTTCCACAGTTTATAATATAGTGTTCATAGTTAGTCTCTACCCCTCCCCCTAAAAAAATTGATTCCATCTTCATACGTTCCTTCCAGGCTTTATATCTGGAATTTGCATATCCGTAATCAAACGGAAGGAGCATTCCTATCTTTTTATGTCCTTTCTGTATAAGATAATCAATACTGGCATTAATTATTTTTTGATTCTCAATAACTACCGAAGGCATTGGTTTAGCAAATATCGCCGACGGGTCAAAAGATATTGTTACCGTAGGCAGACGATAATTTTTTCCTACTGTTTCAGCATAATCCTGTGCTACATTTTCTGTCGGAAATATAATTCCATCTGCCAAGATTTTTTTTACTGATTCAAAATCATAATCTTTTTGAAGTAAAAGATGATATCCCCTTTCTTTCGCTGTCTTCGCCATTCCATGATACATTTGATTATAATAGGCACCTGTCAGATCATTGCAAAAAAAATATTATCTGATATGTTCTTCTTGTTTGAAGAGCCATAGCTATCGGATTTGGAATATATC
>ENA-OQMZ01001070-OQMZ01001070.1-human-gut-metagenome-genome-assembly--contig:-NODE-1070-length-10447-cov-4.341085_pt1 | contig 10447 bp, 17 predicted proteins | sample MGYA00242621_ERZ504862 | MGnify/ENA primary metagenome ERZ504862 (study PRJEB26092, sample SAMD00036393) | human gut metagenome | host: Homo sapiens | study: EMG produced TPA metagenomics assembly of... | reverse complement strand
GGCTCGCGGCCTGGGCGGCGTCGGAGGATACGAGGCCGGCCCGAGGGACACGGGTTGGCGGGTCCGCAGATGCCGCAGCCCGTGCCAGATGGAGAATGCTCCTCATGTTGAGGAGCCGGCGTGCCACCCCACCCACGGACCATAGTCGACGGTACGACGACCGAAGACCGCGCAGACCGTCGGCAGGACCACCGACTGCGTATCGGCGCGACCGAGCATCTTAATGGCAAAAGTCGAACCCGCGGGGAACGAGACCGTGAGCTTGGAGCCGTCGTCGGCCGTGGCGCGGGCGTTGAGCAAAAGCCCTGCGTAGGAAGCCTGACGCGCCTTGACACGCTCGACAACCTCGGCCCATTTGCGCTGCAGCTCTCCGGCGTCCTCGACCGCGGAGGTCTCGGCAGCACCGGCGGCGGCAACCTGGGGCGGCGTTGTTGGACTGGGGCTTAGGTGCCGGAGCGGTGGCAGGCGCGGGGGCCGCAACGCTGAGGCGTCGGAGTCGGCGCAGGCTGAGCAGCCGGAACAGCAGCACCACGGTCCCAAGGCATACCGCCCTGGCGCGCGGACGTAGCAGCGGGGGCAGCGGATGCCGCCGGAGCGGCAGCACGAGCGCCCGAAATGAGCGTCGGCTGTTGGGCAGCAGCGGGTACGGATGCTGCAGGCGCGGCGGCCTGAGCAGCAGCACGCTCGCCGGCACCGCGGCATTGGCAACCATGGCCTCCAGGCGTGCCACGCGCTCGGCCAATGCTCAATCGTTAAATCAGCCTCGGGACGTGCCAGACGCGTACAGGCAATCTCGAGCACCAGGCGCACGTCGCTCGCGCCCCTCATCTCCAGTGCGGCATCGTCGAGCACCGTCAGCACGCGGGCCAGGCGGTCGGCAGGATGCTCGCCAAAGGCAGCGGCCTCGGCAGCAAGCGCCTCGCCTGCTCGGCGCCGCCCTCAAACAGCTCGGCACGGGCGCCGGCAACGCAGGCCACATACACGTCGCGCACATGCGCCACCAAGTCGCGCGTCAGCTCAAGCAGGTCATTGCCCTCCTCGACCTGTGCGCGAATAAGCCATAGAGCTCGGCGACATCACGATCGGCAATGGCGCGCGCAAACTCGCCCAGGATCTGGTCCGAAACCTCGCCCAAAAGCGAGCGGGCATCGTCCGCATGCACGGCGCCGTTGCCAAAAACGCTCAGCTGCTCCAGCGTGGAAAGCGCGTCGCGCATACCGCCCTTGGCATGGCGTGCCACGATGGCAAGCGCCTCGTCGTCGTAGTCGAAACCCTCCTGCTCGCACACGTATGCCAGGCGATGTTCGATATCCTCGTTGCCGATGCGATGGAAATCGAAGCGCTGGCAGCGCGAGAGGATGGTCTCCAGAATCTTTTGCGGGTCGGTGGTGCACAGCACGAAGATCACGTGTGCCGGCGGCTCCTCGAGCGTCTTGAGCAGCGCGTTGAACGCCGCCGTCGTAAGCATGTGGACCTCGTCGATGATATAGATCTTGTACTTGCCGCGCACCGGGGCAAAGTTGACGGAGTTGATGATCTCCTCGCGCACATTGTCCACGCCCGTGCGGCTTGCGGCATCGAGCTCGTAGACATCGGGGTGGTTGCCCTCGGCGATGAGCTCGCACTCCTCACAGGTGCCGTCGGGCATGCACCCGCTTGCGCCCTCGGCGCGCGCTGCCTCGGCATTACGGCACAGCAGCGCCTTGGCAAGGATGCGCGCCATGGTGGTCTTGCCCGTGCCGCGCGGTCCGCAGAACAGGTATGCGTGGGACAGGCGCCCCTCGGTGATGGCGTGCTCGAGCGTCGAGACGATATGCTGCTGGCCCACCACGGAGTCGAAGGTGAGCGGGCGATACTTTCGGTACAACGATTCCATGGGTGCTCCCCCGGGTATACTGAGTCTTGTTGCCGCGACGGCCATGCGGTCGCACGGCATACTGCATTCATAATAACCCGTACGGCGAGCCCGCCGCGATAGGAGTCCAAAGAGCATGGCAGACGCAGAGAGCAACCTCGTCCCCTCCGAAGCAGCCGACCAGGTCGAGGTCGCGCTCGAGGAGCAGGCCGCAGCCGACGACGGCATCCTGTACCTCAACGAGTACCAGTACGAAAACGACCTGGTCACCGACTTCGCCCGTCTGGTCGCCTCGCCCAGGCGTCGCGGCTCGCTGTATGTCGCCGCGGCAATTGCCGCGCTCATCGGCATCGGCATGCTGGTGGCCGGCGGCAACTGGATCAAGTTTGGCGTCGTGCTGATCGTATTCGGCGCCTTTTTGGCCTGGTGGAGCAAGAACCTTCACCACACGCTCGCCCGCGACTTATCGACGCCGTCGAGGCCGACGAGTCCATGGGTGGCCGCTATCGCCGCGTCGCCGCCAACGAGGACGGCCTGATGGTTTGGGGCAAGAGCGGCAAGTCGCAGTTCTTCCCGTTTGAGAAGCTCGACCACGTACTCGACGGCGAGCGCATCTTTGTAGCCATGTTCGCCGACCAGGGCGTGACTATCCCTAAGGACACCTTTATCCGCGGCGATGCCGAGCAGTTTGGCCCCTTCCTTAAGGCGCGCATCAACAAAAAGCTCCGCATCGAGACCAAGAAGAAGAAAATGAAGGCCGAGAAGGCTGCCGCCGAGGCCAAGCGGGGCGACAAGGCCGACAAGCCCCAGGACAACAAGGGCAAGCAGCGCAAGCAGAAGAAGAGCAAGAAGAAGCGCTAGGGCCGAGCGCCACTGCGAAGGGAATCTCATCCCGCTTCAGCGTAGGATGAGGCTCCCCCAACAGGGCCTTCGAGCTATTTAACTTCAAACCTGAAGAGCCTTCGCTCCGGCAGATCGGTCATCTTCATCGTATAGGTCCCGGGAAACGCTTTCTCAAAACGGACGGTCTCGTAACCTTCGAAATAGTCGTTGGTGTTTTGCATCATGAATGGGACGAGCAACTCGTTCTCCGCCCCAACCTGTACAGCAAACGCAGCAGAACCGCCCAGCACCGGCATTGCCTGCGTTATCAGATCGGTATTGACCACAAAGTCATAGTTTGGCGCAGACTCCGGCACCAAATGCCAAACATACGCTTTAATTCCGCCTTCGACATTGTCCTTATTCCTGACACGCATCTTTACGGCGATAACACACGTGATGTCGGCGTCCTTCAATTTCGTTTTCGTATCTACGATGCCATATTTTGAATAATCATCATGCGCACGCTTGAGATACTCGCGCGGCGTGAGCAGCTCTGCCCCGTCTATGCAAAACGAATACCCGTCAGTCGCCACATCCTTCGACCCCAGAAACGCCCCATCCATCGAGAGCCATTCGCCCTCCGCGTAATATTTTTCAGGAATGACTGTCCGGTTCCCGTTAACGACGCTCACCCTCATGCCCGCAAGGCCGGTAACAGCACAGCCAAAAAGCGCGAGCATCGACCTTCTCGTCAACAGGGCCTTCTTCATCGCGCTCACGACCTTTCCCGAACTTTCACAACGGCACCGTCGCGCATGCAGTAAACACGATCGGCTAGCTCCTCGAGCACCTCTCCGTCATGGCTAGACAGAAGAACCTCGCGACCCGTTGATGCCGCCATCGCCACAACGCGCTTGAGCATTTCCACGCCCGCTTCGTCGAGGGCATTCGTTGGCTCATCGAGAACAAGCAGCTTCGGCTTTTCCATAATTGCCGCAGCTATTCCCAGACGCTGCTTCATCCCAAGCGAGTATGCTCGAAACTTCTTTTTTTCGTCTGCATCGAGCCCCACGAGCCGCAGGGCAGAGCGAATGTCCGTCGGGGGTGGCAACGCCATTGATTTGAGCTATGAGCTCCAGATTGTCGTAACCAGACAGATATCCTAAAAAGGAAGGCGCCTCTATCAACATCCCCAGACTCGGCGGAAACGAGATATCCGCCCCAAGTCTTTGGCCATCGATAATAATCTCGCCCTCGGTGGGTCTAATCAATCCGCAGACCGCTCGCATGAGCATGGTCTTACCCGAACCGTTTATCCCCTGAAGCCCGACCACAGTCCCAGGGTCAACCTCGATAGACACGTTGCGCAGGACATCGTTTTTGCCCATGCGCTTCGATACGTCCCTAACGATCACACTCATATCTTGTCCCTCTTTTCGATAAGGTCGGCCCTTCGAAACCACAGTCCACCCAACGATAGGCATAACGACATAATCACAATTGAAAACAAGCCACTCGAGCCCGTCGCAATTCCTTCTTTGACGATTCCACCCCAGCGCAACAGCATCAAGGCATTTCCCAGTAGCGCCCAATGCCGCGCATATGCCGAACAGATCAGGTAGCTCATTACAACCGCAAATGAAACTGACGGCCCAAGCACAAACCCAACCGTTGCCTGCACAAACGCAAGCGCCTCAAAAGCAAGAAAGAGACCTGCGAAAAACGGCAGTGCACCTGCTTCGCTCGCCTTGAGAAACCACGGCGCCAAATTAGCCAGCTGAAGCGACTCGCCATGGATGACCGCGCTGAACGAGGCACTCACCATCAAGCTCCAAATCACAACAGAGCAAACCACCACGAGCAGCGAAAATGCTGTTATCGCCGCCACTGAGATAAAACGCGAGACCCACCAAAGGGTTCTCGCCCGGCATCGGACAAGCGTTTGCAAACCAAACCCGTGCAACGATTCGGCGGGATAATCGAGTGTTGTATAGAGAATAAGCAGAATGAGAAATAGCCATCCTAGCGGAGGCACAAACATGACCCCGGGCCTAGGCTCAAACGGAGCAGATCCGGCAAACACGAGCGCAAGATTGTCCGCAAACCCCAAGGCATCCGTCCTGACCCCATACACAGAAGACAAACCGTAGGCGTACACCAGGTTCGCAACGGTCACTGCCGCAATCGCAATAAAGGTAATGATGTTCTTCTTCAAAACGGTCCTCAGGTCCGCGGCGACCAGCCTAAACAGCATCAGACCATCTCCCGCCTTTTCCACGCCCCAGAAAAAGCCAACGAAGCAAGGGTCAATAATATGATTTCCGCAAAACCGGCTCGAATGTCTGGCCAGTTATTCAGCGATTCCGACCTGATGCTGTTGAAGATATTGCAGTTAAACCCCACACAAGCCATTACGCCGAAGATCCAGCCATTTGCAAAATGCCACGCAACCATTAGCAGATACGGGACAATTATCGCTTTGATTCTGCTACGAAACAAAATTGAGAAGCCAGTTACAGCCATGGATAAAGTCCCGAGCGTGACCGCATCGAACAGCGTGTATGCAAGCACATATAACAAAGGATGTGAATAAAATAGACCGGAGAAATAGCTATGTAGGTAAAGCCCTACGTAGGTCGACTCATCGACCCGAGGAAGATACGCAGGAAAAAGCATCGAGACAATCAGGAAATTGACGAGCAGAGGAATGGCAGTCACTGTAAACGCGGAGAGGAAAGCAGACAGCACCTTTACGTTCACGTATGCCTTTCTGGAAACGCGCGTGCATATCTGCATGTCATAACCACTCAAACGCTCAAAGAGGCACGACCAAGATCCGGCCAACATTGCAAGCAGGGGCAGTGCATAGAAAAACACCGACGCAGACAGTGGCGCGTTCGCGCTCACAACAATCCAGTTACCGAAGCTGCTTTCACGTGTTTGACCGAGATAGTTTTTGGCTTGCATGCCAACGCCGTAACCAAAAGAAAGAAGGTTGTGACGTTCTTTTTCCAAATTTGCCCACGGCTCCAGCGCAGCAGCTATTGCAACTGCGACTGCAATCAAGAGAGCAAAGATAAAAGCTGGGCGTCTTATCGTTTTCGACAGCTCATATCTTACGAGCCTTTGGTTCATACGTCCTCCTCCCCCTTCCGACCCAGAAAGCCGGAAGGGAGCCAATTCAAACAACTATGCGGGAAGCTTGCGGAAATGCCCGACGCAGTCGGGGCTCCATACACCAATAACAGTGCCGTAGCCAGACTCCGCCCATGCAGTCAGTCGCGCCGCAGATCGCCCGTTCTCACGGACGAGGTTATACATTTCCCACTGTCCCTTGTGATTCGAACGATACGTTCCCTGAGTACAATTCATGCTGCCGCTACCGCTTGTGTTATACGCACCGTCTGTATATAACCGAAGCGGATTTCCCGTATAGCCCTGGATATCCAGATAGAGCGATGAGGAATCATCCTTTTGACGGTAGCCAGTTGCACTCGTCCCGGCACATTGAAAACTAAATGCCCTATCGGCATTGTTCGTACAGGTCGTAATTCCCGTATCGGCGTTTTGAGTAATGCTGGAAACCTGAGAGGTGTCAAACTCCTCTTGCGCGAACGATGCAGCGGGAACCCCTAGGGACAGACCCGCAGCAATCGCCAACCCGACTCCGATTCGAGTAATAGCGCTCCTTGGCTTAATCATGGCCTTCTCCAATCAAAAGCGGCTAACAATGCGTCGACGCACAGCAACCTTTGCATGAATGGAGAAAGATGTCTGTAAACACTCGCTATTGAGTTGATAATCCAGGCGTTTACACGTTATCTACCTGCGATAACAATGAAATAAGCTCTGCTTTGTTCTTGATCTTCAACTGGCGATAGGACGCGGATCGCAGCGCTTGCACCGTAGATGCAGCGTAACCGACATCCTGCGCAATGGTCTTTGTCGTTGTGCCCTCCGCCGTCATCAACAATATTCGGGCCTGAACATCGGACAGGGCGCGCGACGTAAGCAGAGCCAGCCGGCGCACGTGAGCTGCTTCGGTGGACCCGTTCGCACGGTACTTCAAGACGGCCTTCTCGTCCTCAACCGAGCGTACGAGCACGATGTGCGTAACGAGCATGGGCACAGACCAGCAAACAATCACCGTTGCCACGACGACATTGACGGCCGAACTTTGCCCCAGCAACGACGCAAGGAACAGAGGCTCGAAAACCGTCAGATCCTGCACCATGTTGAGCAAGACAACCCAGACAGGAGCCGCCGCCCCAAAGCAAAGCATCCATATCCCAAGCATTTTGCGCTGCGGACAGCTACGCAGCACTATGTATGTGAGCAACATCCCCGTCAGCACCGCGAACCCATGGATTCGCCCCCTAGTGGCCGCATGGATTAAAGTAGCCGCACCTATTGACACCAACGGCACGATAGCCCGGACACGGGCATGCACCTTAAACGGACGCAGCCCAACAGCGAGCGAGACCGTAGATGCCACGCCGCACAGCAGGACCGGCGCAGCCATCAACGGATCGCATATACACCTCCATGCCGCGATATAGACAAAAGACCATTCCACGGCAGACAGCACCGCCCATACGCACGGGCTTCCGAGCCCAATCGCCCCATCCGTCTATCAGCGCACTTCACGATTCAGTTTTTCACCCGCGTAGTGCAGCGACAGAAGCAGTCCGAGACCCAATGCATAGCTTGCGAGAGAAAAGGCGACTGCCCGCGAAACACCGGATCCCCAATCGCTATCCGCCATTACCAAGGGGCCCGCCGCAAGGAGGATAAAAAATGTTGTGAGCAGGTATCGAAACAGCCGGCGCGTCCGAACTGATGTCAACATATCACCAGCATGCCGCTGCAGCAGACCAGGCCCTGTAGCATCACCCTCACCCGCAAACAATGCCACGAGCTCGCGTGAGCCCGCAACCGATGCCTTCCCGTATGCTCGGTGAAGCGTTGTTCGCACCGTCGATGGCTTCGTACCCGTCTCCCTGGCAATTTCCGCCGGCGTTTTCCCTTTGAGCAGCAGTCGAACAAACTGCTCTTCTCGAGGCGACAGGCAGGGGAAAACACCCCCGCATCGAATGGGTCGGACGTGCGAGGGGTATCCGAATTGTTGTCCCGTTTCTCCCTTAGCAATGTGCATACGAAGGCGGCAACAGCAATAGCGGACCCCATCGACAGTGATGCAATGACTGCGGCATCGCTTGCAAAGTATGCCACCTCGACAGCCGGAACAAGGCCAATGGAACTGCTACAAGCACAGAACGGGCAAACACGTCGCCCTGCCCCCGACCAAAGGCGCGGGGACAGCAAAGCAGCGGGACCGCAGCCAATACGAGATAGACCAGCGGAATTAAAAGCACGAGCCAATTGATGCGGCCGTTACAGAGGGCATCCCCCATGGCTCGGGAACGACTCTCCATGAAATTCGACAGCAAAACAGCAGGCAAGACAGGACAACTATTGTTTCTGCAAAAAGCGTGCTCTGCGATCGGCGGGTCCCCCTTTCGCCGTCCCGCGCCGCCCCCCGTATCAAAGGAGAGCCCGCCGTATCCCAAATTACATATGAGAGGAGCAACGACCCAGTGAAGCACAAGGCACACGAAACACGATGCAACAACCAGATTGGTGCAAACACGATTGGAATAGAATCTCCGCGAGCATAGAAGGCCAAGTCGACCCATTCGGGAACCACCGCAATAGCAGCAAGGAAAACACCGAAGACGCCAAGGCGACCCGGCCGTCTTATTTCTCTCCCCTTGCGGAGCGCAACACCGTGACCAAACGCCGCGAGGCATGCGCCAAGGATAACGAGCCAGGTCATTGCACCTGATGCCAAGCCGATTGAAGATGAAAACCGGTGATAAGGGGTAACCGCCATTACGACGAGCGCAATGGCGAAAGCAGATGTGGCAGAACAGCGGGAAAAGAGCATATGACCTCCATAGCGTGTCATTATATCGCTCGGGCTGCTCGTTTATCTCCACGCCCACACCAGCCAGCATCAACGATTCAGGCGAACTCCAATCCGAGCCAGATCACGGTTCAGCTTTTGTCCGCAGTCCCCGCATCAAAGCGGGATGCGGTTTCCTTTTGAGCGTCGATCTGGAAACTGTATCCCGTTCTGAGTCAATATTCTGGGACGCAGTTTCCGCAGCACACCCCATTCGGAAAGCGTGTCCCAGTATTTGGCCGCAAACTGGGGCGCGCTTTCCGGATGGGTCGAGACGAAGGCCAAGCCAGACAGGCAGCCTCACATCCCGTTATCCTCGCCATCCGCCCGAGCGTGCTACACTAGCAGCATCTATGCCACCGCGAACGGCTCGGCTCCGCGCCCGCCACTCGCAAACGAACTTTAAACGCACGAGGGTTGGCCATGCCGCTTTTCTCGCAACATACCGCCCGGTTCTCGCCGGACGTTCCTTTGGAGGGCACCAGCTCTCGCGAGCTGCTCAAGCGGTACCAGCCGCTCGAGACACTTGCGACCGGCGGTTTTGGCTCCATCGAGATTTGCCGCGACACGCACCTGCGCCGCCGCGTCGCCATTAAGCGCATCCCCCTTATCAACGGCGCCGGCATGCCCGCCAGCGACATCATGGATGTCCTGCGCGAGGCGCACACTGCCGCCATGCTTCAACATCCCAATATCGTGCAGGTCATCGACTTACGCATGACACCGCCTATGCCTACCTGGTCATGGAGTATGTCGACGGTATGTCGCTGGCCGAGTTTTTGCATCGCGTGGACGGCCACTCGCTCACCTTTGACGAGGCCGCGGCCATTGCCGATGCCCTGGGCCAGGCGCTCACCTTCGCCCATAGCAATGGCGTACTCCACCTGGACATTAAGCCCGCCAACGTGCTCATCGACCACTCGGGCAATGTAAAGCTCACCGACTTTGGCATGGCGCGACTGTCGTCCGCCGGTGGCTTTGGCGGCTCGCGCGGCGGCACCATCGGCTACATGCCGCCCGAGCAGCTCGATATCGAGACCGGCACGGTCGACGAACGCGCCGATGTCTTTGCCCTTGCCTGCGTTATCTATGAGGCTTGTGCGGCAGCGCTCCCTTTATGGCGGCCACGCCCGCCGACTCGCTCGACCGCATCATCGGCGGCGCCACCTATCCCAGCGAGCTGATACCACACTTTCCCCCGGGAGCCGAGGCCGCGCTCATGAGCGCGCTCTCCCCCATGCCGCAGGACCGCCCCAACAGCATCGAGGCATTTTGCGACCAACTCCTTGCCGGTCTGGGCAGCGTGCGCGAGGGCCGTCGCAGTCTGGAGCAAATGGTTGGCGAGCTTTCGGATGACGAGCAGGAGCTCGACGATATCGAGCCGTCGTACTACGAGGACGACGCCATCGAGGTCGACCCCGCGCTCGGCTGGGCGGGCACGCGCTGGAGCCATGCGCGCGACTACACCATGCACGCTATCTCGGCGCTAACGTGCGGCGCCTTTAGCTTTTGCTGATGCAACGGCCGGGGTCGCGGCGCTTCCCGGACTTATTGCCGCGGCCATCGCGATTGGGGCGGCCGCCGGCCTGGCCCCGCAGATTGGCTCGGCCATCTCGGCTGTGGGCTTTTTGGTGCTCATGGCAAACGCCACCATGCAGGCACAGGGCATCCTGTCGATGTTGCCCGTCGCGGTGATCTTTGCCGCCGCCATGTCCGTTGGTGGATCGCCTGGGGTCGCACCGAGGCCGCCGCGAGCGCCGCACTCACCTGTGCACTCGCGCTTGGCTGTCTGACCGGCAATA
>ENA-OQMZ01001069-OQMZ01001069.1-human-gut-metagenome-genome-assembly--contig:-NODE-1069-length-10464-cov-1.775564_pt1 | contig 10464 bp, 8 predicted proteins | sample MGYA00242621_ERZ504862 | MGnify/ENA primary metagenome ERZ504862 (study PRJEB26092, sample SAMD00036393) | human gut metagenome | host: Homo sapiens | study: EMG produced TPA metagenomics assembly of... | reverse complement strand
AGTAAAGCAAAAACTGTGGATCTGACTTCCGGTCCGATCCTGAAAACTCTGGGCAGAGCTGGCTCTGCCTATCATGATTTCTTCCATGCTGGGAACAGCATACAGTATTATGGATATGGCATGGATTGGACTGCTTGGTGCGAAGGCGGTTGCAGGCGTGGGAGTAGGCGGAATGTATGTCTGGCTCTCCCAGGGGCTTGCATCCCTGTCAAGAATGGGCGGACAGGTAAATACAGCTCAGGCATGCGGGCGCAAAGATTATGACCAGGCACGTTCCTATGCTGCCGGTTCTCTGCAGCTCACTGCACTGTCCGGCATTTTGTTTGCTGCTGTCTGTGTTATTTTCATACAGCCTCTGCTGGGATTTTTTAATCTGACCGACGCAGAAACTTATACTGCTGCCAGATCTTATACATTGATCACCTGTGGACTGATCCTTTTTTCTTATCTGAATCTGACGTTGACCGGACTCTCTACTGCACAGGGAGATTCCCGCACTCCCCTGCTTGCAAACTTTATCGGGCTTGCAGGAAATATGATCCTGGATCCGCTGCTGATCCTTGGCATCGGACCTTTCCCGAGGCTGGAGGTTGCCGGAGCCGCTATTGCGACAGTAAGTTCACAGATTCTGGTTTTTGTAGTGATGGTTCTGCGTATCCGGCATTCCAGACTGGAGCCCAATGTTTTACAGCATCTGAATCTGCTGTCTGTTTTTCCAAAAGAATATTATAAGCACATTTTCAGGATCGGGTTTCCCACAGCTATACAGGGAAGCATTTACTGTTTCATCTCCATGATTCTGACCCGTATGGTTTCCGGTTATGGTGCTGCCGCTATTGCAACGCAGCGTGTTGGCGGACAGATTGAATCCGTATCCTGGAATACTGCTGATGGTTTTGCTTCAGCACTGAATGCTTTTATTGCCCAAAACTACGGTGCACGAAAAAAAGACCGTATCCGTAAAGGTTACAGTCTGTCATTTCGCGTTCTCACAATTTGGGGCCTGTTTGTCACTGCAGCTTTTGTCTTTCTTCCGGAACCAATTGCCAGGTTATTTTTCCACGAAAAAGAAGCTCTGGATACTGCTGTCAATTATCTGGTCATTATCGGATTCAGTGAAGTCTTTATGTCCATTGAGCTGATGACAGTGGGCGCATTATCAGGACTTGGACGCACCAGATTATCCAGTACGATCAGTGTGATCCTGACAGGCTCACGAATCCCGCTGGCATTGATCCTGACACATGCGGGAATGGGATTAAATGGTGTATGGTGGGCGCTTACAATCTCTTCTATCGTGAAGGGAATCGTGTTTACACTGACATTCCGGCATATCAGCAGGCGGTTGCCTGAAAAGGTCTAAAGGTCTCTTAATATAGCTGGCAAACTCAAAAGAGGACTGTTCAGAAAAATTTCTGTCAGTCCTCTTTTTACTGTTTCTATTATTTCGCAACAAAGTTTACGATCTTGTTCGGTACATAAATCTCTTTGATAAGGTTCTTACCTTCCAGGAAGGAAGCAATTCTCTCGTCTGCTTTGGCGATCTCGAATGCTTTTTCTTTTTCGCATCCGTTAGGGATTACGATTGTTCCTCTTACTTTACCGTTTACCTGTACACCGATTTCAACGGTCTTGGCAATTGTTTTGCCTTCATCGTATTTCGGCCATTCGGAAACTGCCAGTAAGCCTTCACCTCCGATGAATTCCCAGATTTCTTCGCAGATATGTGGTGCAAACGGGCTAAGCAGTTTGATAAAGATGGTAAGGTCATCTTTGCTTAAGTGTCCTTCTGCTGTGATCTCATTAATGAGTGTCATCAGGCTGGCGATCGCTGTATTGAATTTCAGGTTCTCGATATCAGAAGAAACTTTCTTGATGGTACGGTGGAGTTTCATCTCCAGTTCATCAGATACGGATTCTTCAGAAAGGATATCTGTCAGCCCTGCAACACGGTCCAGGAACTTCTTGCAGCCCTTTACAGAGTTCTCGCTCCACGGTGTAGCTGCGCCATAGTCACCCATAAACAGTACATAGGTACGAAGAGTATCTGCACCGTATTCTTCTACAATATCCAGTGGATCAACTACGTTGCCCTTGGATTTACTCATTTTATCTCCGTCCGGTCCGAGGATCAGTCCCTGGATGGAACGTTTTGCATATGGTTCCGGTGTATTTACTACGCAAGATCATACAGGAAATGATGCCAGAATCTGGAGTAGATCATATGTCTGGTAACATGCTCCATACCACCATTGTACCAGTCAACAGGCATCCAGTATTTCAGTTTGTCCATATCAGCCAGTGCATTTGCATTGTGCGGATCTGTGTATCTTAAGAAATACCAGGAAGATCCTGCCCACTGAGGCATGGTATCTGTCTCACGTTTCGCTGCAGCACCGCATTTCGGGCATGTGCAGTTTACAAAAGAATCAATCTTTGCAAGTGGGGACTGTCCGTCTTCACCCGGCTCGAAGTCCTTTACATCCGGCAGACGCAGCGGAAGTTCGTTCTCCGGAACTGCCACAACACCGCAGTTCGGGCAGTGGATAAGCGGGATTGGCTCACCCCAGTATCTCTGGCGGTTGAATGCCCAGTCTTTCATCTTATACTGAACACCGGCTTTACCGATTCCTTTTTTCTCCAGTTCTTCCAACATACGCTCAATAGAATCTTTCTTCTTTGCATATCCGTTCAGGAAATCGGAGTTTACCATTTCGCCGTCGCCTGTATAGGCTTCTTTGGAAATATCTCCGCCTTTGATAACTTCGATAATGTCGATGCCGAATTTCTTCGCGAAATCATAGTCACGCTGGTCATGAGCAGGTACTGCCATGATAGCACCTGTACCATATCCCATCATTACATAGTCAGCAATGTAGATCGGGATTTTCTTACCGTTAACCGGGTTGATTCCCTCAAGTCCCTGGATTCTCACACCTGTTTTATCTTTTACAAGCTGAGTTCTCTCAAACTCTGTTTTCTTTGCACACTCATTACGATATGCAGTGATCTCATCCATGTTTGTGATTTTATCTGCATATTTGTCAATGATCGGATGTTCCGGTGCGATTACCATGAATGTTACACCAAACAGAGTATCCGGTCTGGTTGTATAGATTTCAAGTTTCTCATCGATTCCGTCAACATCGAAGTTAACGAAAGCACCTTTTGATTTGCCGATCCAGTGGATCTGCTGCTGTTTTACATTATCCGGATAATCTACATCTTTCAGACCTTCCAGAAGCTTATCTGCATACTGGGTAATCCTTAAATACCATACATCCTTGGATTTCTGAACAACATCGCTGTGGCAGATATCACATTTACCGCCCTGGCTGTCTTCATTGGAAAGGACTACTTTACAGTGCGGGCAGTAGTTAACCAGTGTTCTGTCTCTGAATACAAGACCTTTTTCAAACATTTTCAGGAAAATCCACTGTGTCCATTTGTAGTAGTCTTCATCTGTTGTATCGATCACACGGTTCCAGTCAAAAGAAAATCCAACTTTCTTTAACTGGTTTGAGAATCTCTTGATGTTCTCATCTGTGATGATACGTGGATGTGTTCCGGTCTTTACTGCGTAGTTCTCTGTCGGGAGACCAAATGCATCAAATCCGATCGGGAAAAGTACATTATAGCCTTCCATACGACGTTTTCTGGAAATAACCTCCAGACTGGAATATGCTTTGATATGTCCTACGTGCATACCGGCACCGCTTGGATATGGGAACTCTACCAGACCATAGAATTTAGGTTTGTCACTGTTATCTTTGGCTTCGAAGACTTTGGCCTCTTCCCATTTTGCCTGCCACTTAGGCTCGATCTTTTTAAACAAGTATTTCATCTCTATACTTCCTCCAACATTTTGTTGTATCTAAAAATTTATTTTAATTCAACAGAGGCGGTTTGTCAATGTAACGTTTCGCAGTATTGGCGGTTTTTGCGGCAAAAATGGCTCTTTTTTAGATTTTAACGCAAAGAAACAGGACATCTCACATTTCTGCAAAATGTCCTGCCTCTCTTATTTCTTATATATTACATCTTAATTCATAGCGCTGACACAAATTACTGCTCGATCAGTAGTTACATTTACTCTTATTATTTTTTTATTCGTCGGCTTTGTCCACCTTGCTGGCTCTTGCTTCGATTTCTTTTGCCTGAATGTCGTTCGGAGCCTGCTCGTAGCGTGCAATTCATAGGAGAATTCTCCGCTTCCACCTGTCATAGAACGAAGATCTGTGGAATATCCATAAATCTCAAGCTGTGGAACATCTGCCTCAATAATGGTATTGCCCTGATGATCAGGAGTCATACCAAGAACACGGCCACGACGTTTGTTCAGGTCGCCCATAACATCACCGGTAAATTTATCCGGAACAGTTACTTTCATAGATACGATTGGCTCTAAGAGTACAGGTGATGCATCCATAAAGCCTTTCTTAAATGCAAGAATCGTTGCCATCTTGAATGCCATTTCTGAGGAGTCTACCGGATGATAAGATCCATCATATAAGGTAGCTTTCACACCAACTACAGGATATGCAGCCAGAGGTCCTTTTAATACGCATTCCTGAAGACCTTTCTCAACTGCCGGGAAGTAGTTCTTCGGAACTGCACCACCAACTACAACCTGTTCAAATTCATAAGGTGTCTCCAGATCGCCTGATGGCTCGAAACGCATCTTAACATGTCCATACTGTCCATGTCCACCGGACTGTTTCTTATGTTTACCCTCTACATCTGCATTCTTACGGATCGTCTCGCGGAACGGAACCTTCGGTTTGCTCAGCTCAACATCTACTTTGTAGCGTTCTTTTAATTTATTTATAACGATATCGAGATGCTGATCACCGATACCATAGATAAGGCTCTGACGGTTTGCACTGTCATTTACTACACGAAGTGTCTTGTCTTCACTCATCATCTTCGCAAGTGCCTGGGAAATCTTATCCTCATCACCCTTCTTCACTGCTTTAAATCTCTTGCAGGTATATGGTGTGGAAAGGAGTGCCTTCGGATAAAGAATCGGATTTGCTTTTGTCGCAAGGCTGTCACCAGTCTGTACGCTGTTTAATTTGGCAATTGCACCAATATCACCGGCATGAAGTTCCGGAACCTCGATCGGTTTGGATCCTTCAAGTACATATAATTTATTCAGACGTTCTTCTTCGCCTTTCTCTACGTTTAATAAAGTGTCATCGGATTTGATAACACCGGAGCATACTTTAATAAGAGAATATTTGCCAAGGAACGGGTCTGCAATTGTTTTCCACACATATGCGGATTTCACTTTCGTGAGTCGTAGTTTGCTTCAAAGATCTCATTTGTCTTCTGAGCGATTCCGTTGCAGGAGCGTTTGTCCGGGCTTGGGAAATATCCGCAGATATCATCCAGTAAGTTGGATACACCGCGAAGATTGATCGGTGAGCCCATGCATACAGGTACGATAGATGCTTCCTGTACGTTCATTGCAAGTGCTGCGGAAACCTCTGTTACTGAGAATGTATCACCTTCAAAATAACGGTCCATGAATTCCTCGCTGGTCTCTGCAACAGATTCCATAAGGATATCGTGATATTTCTCCAGATATTCATCCAGGTATTCAGGAATCGGGCATTCCTCTTTCTTACCTTTATCTATGTACTTACGTCCTGCCTGTTTTACAACATTTACATATCCTACAAATTTGCCGTCTTCACGAATCGGGAAGTGAAGCGGTGCGATCTTCTTGCCGTAGAGTTCAGTGAGCTGTTCTACTACTTTACGGTAGCTGACATCATCTACGTCCATATCTGTGACAAAGATCATTCTCGGAAGTTTATATTTCTCACATAAGTTCCATGCCTTCTGTGTTCCAACCTGAACGCCTGCTTTACCGGAAACTACAATGATCGCTGCATCTGCTGCGCTTACTGCTTCTTCTACTTCGCCTACGAAATCGAAATATCCGGGAGTATCCAGCACATTGATCTTTACCTTATCCCACGGTACCGGGATCAATGTGGTAGAAATGGAAAAATGTCTCTTAATCTCTTCTTTGTCATAATCGCTGACAGTATTTCCGTCTTCTACTCTTCCGAGACGGTTAGTCATTCCTGCTAAGTAAGCCATTGCTTCTGCCAGTGTAGTTTTGCCAGCGCCCCCATGACCTAAAAGGACTACATTTCTAATTCGGTCAGTTCTAAATACATCCATGTTGCGTACCTCCCTGTTTGTCTGTTATGTTATTGCCGCCTGCAACGTCCGCAGCAACGATATGGCTATATATTACTTAAATTTTTTATATTTTCAAGTATTTTATGAAATTTTAACATCTTTTTTGTGAACTTCTTGTAAATTGATGAGCATTTTATATATTTCAGTAATTTTCACGGATCTCGACTGTGAATTTTATCTCAAGTGCACAGCTACTGACTGATTTTGATTGTACGAATATTTATAGTGCATCGTTTTTTCAGTTGACTATAGCAGTCCTAGAGCGTGTCTGAAAAAGGCTTTCTGCAAGATGTGCGTCACAATTTGTGGGATATTTTGCCCGGATGAGGGCGCGTAGTGGGCTACGGCAACTGAATTCGGGTGAAATATCCTGCAAAGTGGGGCGTGCAGATTGCGGGAATGATTTTTCAGACACGCTCTAGGGAGATTGCGAAAGAGTAATAAGCAGTGAATATAAAGAATAACAAGAAGGTGACAGAAAATGAAACATGAAGTAAATGTAATGGGAAAACAGTGTCCGATTCCGGTAGTGATGACAAAGAAGGTTATTGATAATGCGGCAGTCGGTGATGAGATTGAAATTCTGATCGATAATGAAACCGCAGTGAATAATCTGAGCAGACTTGCAAATAAAACAGGTTGTACGTTTGTATCTGAAAAACTGGGAGACAAAAAGTATCAGGTGAAGATGGCAGTACAGACTGAACAGACAGGTGGTACCTTGGAAGAAGAGGAATTTGTCTGCGAAGCACCGCATAAAAAAGTGACGGTAGCAGTAATCTCCTCAAATGTTATGGGAAATGGTGATGATGAACTGGGAAAGATTTTGATTAAAGGATTTATCTATGCCCTTTCTCAGATGGAAACACATCCGGATACAATCCTTTTCTATAATGGAGGTGCAAAACTTACAACAGAAGACTCTGAAAGTCTGGAAGATCTGAAAAAGATGGAAGAAGAAGGCGTGGAAATCCTGACCTGCGGTACCTGCCTGAAGCATTATGGACTGATGGAGAAACTGATGGTTGGAAAAGTTACCGATATGTATACGATTGCAGAGCGTATGACAGGTGCAGATAAGGTGATTCGTCCGTAAGAAAATGAAGGCCATCATATCTGAGAAAAAAGACAGATATGATGGTATTTTAAACTTTTATTGCAATTTCTGTTCTCTGATATTGTGGTATCTGGCATATCCGGTAAGAATCAGAGTCAGGGCACCATCGCCTGTTACGTTACAGGCTGTCCCAAAACTGTCCTGAAGGGCAAAGATAGTCAGCATCAGAGCTGTAGCAGAATCGCCGAATTTCAGGATACCGGTGATAATACCGAGAGATGCCATAACGGTGCCTCCCGGTACACCCGGAGCACCAATGGCAAAAATTCCAAGCAGGACACAGAAAAGAACCATGGCCCCCGGCGCAGGAACTGCACCATAGAGAATTTTGGAGATTGCCATACAGAAGAATACTTCTGTGAGGACAGAACCACAGAGATGAATATTGGCAAACAGTGGAATACCAAAATCTACCATATCCTTTCGGAGAGGTTTTGCTCTGTGTGCGCATTGGAGGGCGACTGGCAGTGTGGCAGCAGATGACATGGTACCTATGGCTGTGAGGTAGGCGGGACCATAATGTTTCACAACTTTCAGAGGATTTTCTCTGGAATAAATTCCTGCAAGTATATATAGAAGAGCTATCCAGATAAAATGTCCAATCAGAACAATGACGATTACCTGAAGGAATACAGGAAGCTGTCTGGTGATTGTTCCTTCGTATGCCAGTGAACAGAAAGTCAGTCCGATGAAGTATGGGAGAATCGGAATAATGACTCTTGATACAATAGCCAGTATGATCTTCTGAAATTCTTCAAGAAAAGAAGAAATCAGACTGGCTTTTGTCCATGCAGATGCAAGTCCCAGCATAATGGCCAGTACAAGTGCACTCATGACAGGCATTATCTGTGGAATGGAAAGTTCAAAAACTACATCCGGCAAAGCTTTGAGATGACTGGCAGTGGAGCTGAAGGACAAATGTGGGATCAGCAGGTATCCGGATAATGCAGAGAATAAAGCAGCTCCCAGTGAGGAAGCATAAGCAATACTGACTGCAACACCTAACATTCTGGAAGCATTGTTTCCGAGTCTGGTAATAGATGGTGCGATAAATCCAATGATGATCAGCGGAACAGAAAAGCTGATCAGCTGACCAAGAATATACTTCGATGTTACAACCACATTCAGTACTGCAGTCGTAATGGCAGATTCATCTATTATATTAAGAAGAAGTCCGATACAGATTCCAAAAGCCACGCCGACAAGCAGTCTGAAGGGCAGACTGTGTAGAAAAAAGTTTTTTTTTCATAATAATCCCCCCTTTTTCTGTCAATTATAATATATAATGATGTCATGGTCAAAAGGTATTTTATATCGAAACAGGAGAGAGTTATGTACAGAAAAATTTATCAAATTTTGGAAGAAACAGGAAAAGTAAAAACAGCAATGGTTTTAAACGGGAATCATAAGGGCGAAAAATGTCTGATAAAAGAAAACCATTGTTTATCATCCGATGAAAATACAGCAGATTTCTGGAAAAAATATGAAGCTGATCTGGCGGAGTGCCAGGAGACAAAAGTTGTTCATATGGGAGATGTAGATTTCTTTGTGGAAATTTATGTGAAAAATCCGCAGCTTATCATTTTTGGAGGCGGACATGTTTCGCAGCCTGTTGCAAAAATCGGAAAAATGCTGGGATTTCATGTGACTGTTATGGATGACAGAGAAGATTTTGTGACTTCAGAGAGATTTCCGGATGCCGATCGGCTGATCAAAGGCAGCTATGATAAACTTTCAGACAAAATACCGGCCTATGAAAATGCTTATTATGTGATCGTGACAAGAGGTCATCTCGGAGACAGTGCCTGTGCCAGACAGATCCTGAGACGCCCTTATACTTATCTGGGAATGATCCGGCAGTAAAAATAAGGTAAAACTGACCAGAGAAAAATTACTCGGAGAAGGTTTCAGCGAAGAACAGCTCAACAGTATCCATGCACCGATTGGATTGCCGATCGGAGGACATATGCCGGCAGAGATTGCTGTAAGTATTGCTGCGGAGATCGTTCAGGAAAAGAACAGGTATGATGTTTCTTATATTGATGGAGCTGTGGAGGATGCTGTCAGGAAAAAAGAAAATGGAATTATGATCACGATCATATCCAAGAGTGGTTCTTCTCCAAGAGGGACAGGAAGTAAAATGTTTATTGATAAAGACGGGAATTCATATGGAAGCATCGGAGGCGGAAATGTAGAATTTCAGGCTTTGAAATATGCACCAGAAGCGCAGCATGGTGAAATCAGAAAATATAATCTGTCTAACCAGGGCGGTGCGAATCTGGGAATGATCTGTGGCGGCGAGGTGGAAGTCCTTTATGAATTGTTGTAGATAAACACAGAACCTACAGCGTTACTGAGAACGGAGTGAACAGTAACCCTGCAGCAATTCCGCGCAAATGGAAGAAAGCAGACAAAGCAGGACAAAACGCATACTTGAATTATCTGTAAGAATCGTGTATATTAATACATAAAGCGAACACAGAAAACACGAGGGGACAGAGCGTGTTTGATAAAGGAGGAAACTACTTATGAAGAAATCACTTTGGCTGGTTCTTGTACTGGGACTTGCATTTGCTGCTCAGGGATGCGGATTTGATCCTACTATTGATTCCAGCGTTATGATCGTTAAAGTAACACCAACACCGGAAGTCACACCTACTCCTGAGGCTTCAGAGGCAACACCAACACCGGAAGCAACACCAACGCCGGCAGCAGAGCAGACAGCCAGTGGTGTAAAAGTAGAAGTGAAATCCGGTACCTATTATGCGTCATCAGAATTAAATCTTCGTTCTGATGCAAGTTCAGATGCAGATCTGATTTCAAGTGTGGCAGCCGGAACTCAGCTGAACAGTACAGGTGTATGCGAGAATGGATGGATTCGTGTGGATTATAATGGACAGACCTGTTATGCAAGCGGAGATTTTGTGACAACAACAGCTCCGGCAGCAGACGCAGGTGAGACTGCAGCAGATACATCAGCAGACGCAGGTGAGACTGCAGCAGATACATCAGCAGATACGTCTTATGATGAAAGTGCAGAATAATCTGAATGAATATAAAAATTTGTTATCAGTCCTCTTTAAATATATTTACTATGAGAGGTACAATAAAGGCTTTTTGGAAAAATGTTG
>ENA-OQMZ01001068-OQMZ01001068.1-human-gut-metagenome-genome-assembly--contig:-NODE-1068-length-10470-cov-1.772503_pt1 | contig 10470 bp, 12 predicted proteins | sample MGYA00242621_ERZ504862 | MGnify/ENA primary metagenome ERZ504862 (study PRJEB26092, sample SAMD00036393) | human gut metagenome | host: Homo sapiens | study: EMG produced TPA metagenomics assembly of... | reverse complement strand
AACAGTGGTATTATTATCTTGGAACTTCAACATAATGATGCCTCCTTTCGTTGTATTCCCTACAAAAAGGATAGCATATTTTGTTGAAGTTTCTTTATATTTTATTTTATCTAGCACAACAAGTTAATTTAATATAATTTCTATTGCCAGCAATCAATTTTCTGATAGCATAATTCACAGAAAGGAAGTTTTTATCTATGACATTGCAAAATCTGAAATATATGCTGGAAATTTCCAACAGTCATTCATTTTCTAAAGCAGCAAAAAATCTCTTTGTTTCTCAGTCTACACTTTCTGCTGCTGTAAAAGAGCTGGAATCTGATCTGGGTATTACTATTTTTAAACGGACAAATCGTGGCGTTTCCCTTACCTACGATGGAGAAGACTTTATTAAATATGCCAAAGAATTGTAGAACAGTCTCAGTATCTTGAGCAGCGCTACCATGCAAGGAAATCGCTGCCTATGCGTTTTTCAGTATCCTGTCAGCATCTTCCATCTGCAGTGCGGGCTTTACCAGCTTTTAGCAGAAATTAACTCTCCAACCTATGATATTGCAATCCGCGAATGCGATACTAATTCAGTTATCCATGACGTAGCAGGAAGAAAAAGTGAACTGGGAGTTGTAGCAATACACGAACCTCATATGCGCAGCATGCAGACTTTATTTTCTTCTTATGATATTGAATTTCATGAAATCAAAAGTGTCAAAAATTATGTGTTTCTCCGTTTTGGTCATCCACTGGCTTCTCTTCCTGTCCTTTCTATAAAGGATCTGGAAAAATATCCTTTCGTTACTTACGACCAGGAATTGGAAACTTCCCATTTCTCAGAAGAACCGCTGTTTTACAAGCTTTTAAATAAAAATGTCCATGTCAGTGACCGCTGCACAAAGATTGCTCTTGTTCGAAAAACAGACTGTTTCAGTATTGGTCCGGATCTTCCTAACAGTAACGCAGATGCATTTCATAAGGGGATGGGAAATATTATCGCAAAGTCTCTGGAAAATGATATCGGACTGCTTCATATTGGTTACCTGACTATTGCTCAAATACCTTTAAGTAGTCTTGGTCAGTTATACCTGGAATATCTCTCAAAGGATATTGATACTCTGGAAATTCTTGGCACATCCATGGAAGATCATTAAAAATATTCTCCTCTTTGTACGAGATGGAATAATCTTATATAAATCAAGCCTTCAAAAACATGATTCCAGAGTATACCTCTTGTCAAGAGGATGCTCTGGAATTCCTTTATTTGACTACTATTACTTTGCATTTCTTTTTGTAAAATGCAATACCGTACTTCAAAATATGCTCTACTCCCTCTTCCAACAGTTGCTCCTCGTATCGTCTGTCTTCTATCTGTTTTAATGCGTCTTCACTGACAGCTTCCAGATTCCCTGTTTCGGCATATTTTATTTCTATAATGATTCCAGTTTCCTGATCTTCTGTTTCTATCAAAATATCACTGTATCCATCACCCGATTCTTTATTTGATGACACACCCCAGTTCTGCTGAAATCCAAGAATTCCAAGTAAAATCCCATGATAAAAATTCTCTTTCATCTGTTTTTTACAAAGGTATCCCGAATACTGATGGTCCTTTTCAGATAATTGTTCAAACTTTGTTCTACCACTTCGGAATTTCCATCTTTTAGTGCATTACAGAATTTTTCAAGTGCTTCTCCATTCTCAGAAACAGTTTTCTTAAAATATTCCATAATCTGTGTCAGAAAAATATTACGTATTTCCATATTAGGATGGTAAGCATGAACGTATTTGCATCTTTTCTTCCGGTCTGTGTGAGATATCCCGTAGTAAAAAGAACACTCCACAGGTTTTCAATCGAAGCATACATATCCTGATATGTCAGTTCCTGATGAATCTCCTTTACAATTGTTTCTCCTGCTATCAGTTTCTCAATTTCCTTTCTGACCGTTCCCTTATCAGTCTCCTGAATAAAGCGTTTCACCGCTTCATTACTGCTGGTATTAGACCAGTAATTCTGTGGCTGCGCCATATTGTTTATACGCAATTCATCACAATAATTTATCACATCCCAGGGACAATAAACCTCTACATTTCCAAACCGATATCCGTCATACCACATTTTTATTTCATCATAATGCTCAGAAAGTTCATAATATTCCAATATATTCTTTACATCACTGTCCGTAAATCCAAAATATTCATCAAACTGTACATCTGCCACTGACAAAACTTTCAGATTATTTAATCCTGTAAAAATACTCTCCTTTGAGATACGCATGCAGCCTGTAAGCACAGCAAACTTCAGACTGTCATTTGTTTTTAATGCATTTTCAAACAAGTTACGGATCAGCAGAGTCATTGAATTGTAATATCCCAATTCAAATGCTTTCGCCAGAGGCACATCATATTCATCAATCAATAAGATAACTTTCTGACCATGATGTTTCTCCAGAAGTTCTGACAGAATCCTCAGACTGCTGCACAGAACAGATTCCTTCATATCCGGCAGAAGCAATGATTTGAACGCATCCTTATCATATTCCGTCAAACGTTCACTGTCCAATAAATACTGGAATCTACGCGCCTCACCATTTACAATCTGTATTGCCATATCACAGGCTTTTTCATAAGTTTGCGCGCTGATACTCTTCAGGGAAATAAAATCACAGGGAATTTTCCCATGTATTGTTCGCAAAGATAAACTTCTCTGGAAATTCTTGTTCCTTTAAAGCAGTTCTTATCACCGTTTAATTCAAAGAATGCTTTCAGCATACTCATATTCAGTGTTTTACCAAATCTTCTCGGACGTGTAAACAGATTCACCTCCGCCCAATTATCCAGAAGTTCTTTGATAAGCATCGTTTTATCTACATAGTAGAAATCTTCCGCCTGAAGCTTTGCAAAATTTTCTATTCCTATTGGAAGTTTCTTTTTAATTTGTTTCAATAGACACACGTCCCTTTATATTTGATATATTAAACTCTAACTTTTATAAAGTGTAACATATTGTTATTGAATTCGTCTATCAAAATTTCTTTACATTCCATAATGTTTCTATTAATACTGGAGCAAAATAGAGATTGCCAGCTATTTAATAACCACTGACAATCTCTATTTTTTATTTTATCAATCAGATCACTCTGAAATCTCAACAATTATTCATATAACAGAATGTCACTCTTTAGCAGTTTAACAAGAGAAATCTTTCATCCAATCGGCTCGAAGTCTACGGCTCCATGTTTACACAGTGGCAGATATAATCTTCCGGAAGTTCATCACCTTCGTAGATATATCCGCAGACTTTACATACAAATCCTTTCTTACCTTCTGTTTCAGGTTTCGGTTTTACATTTTTCTGATAATAGGTGTAGCTCATTGTCTCCTGGTCACTTACCACGCGGGCTTCTGTCACACTGCAGATGAACATTCCGTGAGTTCCCAGGTCTACATACTGCTCTACTTTCAGAGACATAAATGCGTTGATATATTTATCCAGGAATATCAGTCCGTTATCAGAACGATTCACCTTCTGTCCCGCAAATTTATCCACGCTTCTTCCACTCTGGAAACCAAACTGTTCAAATACAGAGAACGGAGCTTCTACAGAGAGACAGTTTACATTCATCACCCCTGTCTGCTTGATAACATGGTGAGAATAATTTGTCTTATTGATATTAACTGCAACACGGAACGGAGAGTCTGTCAGCTGGGTAACTGTGTTGACAATCAGTCCGTTATCCTTCTTACCGTCATTTGATGTCACTACATAGAGACCATAACCAATGCGGAATAATGCTGTCATATCATTTTTATTTGCCAGTTCATCATTCTTTGCAATATATTCCTTACAAAGCTCGGAAGCCATCGCTTCCATCTGATCTCTGTTTTCCTGATTGACTGCGGACATGATCTTCACTGTGGTGTCCAGCCAGTTGATCTTCTTACATTCAGAAAGCATATTTTTCATTACTTTTGCTGCCAGAGGTGCCCAGGAACCGTTTTCAATAATGCCCACTGTGCGGTTCTGGAAATTATGCTCTGCCAGACGGGTAATAAAGTCATTCATAAACGGATAGATTCCTGCATTATAGGTAGTTGTTGCCAGTACCAGCTTACTGTAACGGAATGCATCACTGAGTGCCTGAGACATATCATCTCTTGCCAGATCATAAACAACTACTTTCGGACATCCCTTGCTTTTTAATTTCTCCACAAACTGATTGACTGCTTCTTTGGTATGTCCGTATACAGAAGTATATGCAACTACGATTCCTTCTTCCTCCGGTGTGTAAGAGGACCAAGTATCATAGAGGCTGATATAATGTCCCAGATTTTCTGTAAGTACCGGACCATGTAACGGACAGATGATCTGAATATCCAGAGTAGCTGCTACTTTCAGAAGTCTCTGTACCTGTGCGCCATATTTACCAACAATACCGATAAAATATCTTCTTGCTTCATCATCCCAGTTTTCTTCCACATCCAGAGCACCGAACTTACCAAATCCATCTGCTGAAAAAAAGAACTTTATCTGTGCTGTCATAAGTCACCATAACCTCCGGCCAATGTACCATTGGCGCAAATACAAAAGTAAGATTATGATTTCCCAGACTCAGTGTAGAACCATTCTCTACTTCCAGTTTCTGCCCTTCCAGATCCAGTCCGAAGAAATTTTTGATCATTACAAATGTCTTCGCATTGGCTACTACTGTAGTGCGGGATATACTTCCAGAAAGTTCGCTACATTTGCTGCATGGTCAGGCTCCATATGCTGAACGATCAGATAGTCCGGCTTACGTCCGCCCAGTGCCTGTTCAAGATTATCCAGCCATTCATGTTTGAAATTGGCATCTACAGTATCCATAACTGCAACCTTGTCATCCAGAATCACATAGGAATTATATGCCATTCCGTTTGGCACTGCATACTGTCCCTCAAACAAATCTACCTGATGGTCATTAACTCCGACATATTTAATGGTATCTGTAATCTTCATATTTCTGCCCTCAATTCTTTCTTTATAGTATATCGTCTGTCCGTTACTATTCAGCAATCTGCTGTCACTCAACGTTAATAAGTTATAGTTGCTATGCATTCTTAATTTGTTTATGTTTTTATATTATACTATTTTAATCTAGTTTTCAAGTCCTTTTTGGTAATTTTTTTCATAATGTAGTTATAATCTTATACAATGTCTCCACGCTGTACGGCAGTATCCTCTCATCTAATTGAAATTTCGGATGATGCAGAGGATGATTTTCTCCTGGTATTCCCGCAAGAAATACTGTGAAAAGTCCTCTGGTTTCTCTGAAATATCTGTATGCATTATCACCTGAAAGAAACAGCTCATCTTCTCCTTCCAGGACAAACTTATCCCCAAATACTTCTTCACCCACTGCCTTTGCTGTCTCTGTAAGTTCCTCATCATTGGCAAACGCATATACCGGATTTTTGGGAAATTCCATACGGATCTGTGTGCCAGTCTGCTTTTCAATTTCCTGCAGATTTCTCTCCAGCTCGTGCTCAAGTGCCATGTAAGTTTCTTCATGAACTGCGCGTATATTTCCGTTTAATACCACATGGTCTGCAATAATATTCGTATATTCACCGCCATGGATCGTACCCGTACCCACAATATATTTTCCTGAATCCGGATGCTGTTTTCCAAAACTTTCATTCAGATCATGAATGGCACTTATCACTTGAGCAGCTGCATAAATTGCATCAATCCCCTTATCCGCTTCACACCAGTGACTGGATTTTCCATGAACATGAATCTGCATACTGTTGATCATGGAAGATGCCTGTCCCTGATGCACTGCCATTCCAAATGTCATGTCCGCTGCGTAATGAAACATCAGAAATGCATCTGCTTTCGGATTCTCTAATGCTCCGGCCTGAAGCATTCTTTTTGCACCTTCACCAATCTCCTCTGCAGGTTCAAAAAGGAACCGGAGCCTGACTGGAAAATTTTCCTGCATTCTTTGCTCTTCTGCCACAATTTTTGCAAGGATCAGTGCTGCTGCCAGGATCATATCGTGACCGCAGGCATGCATACATCCCTGATTTACTGATGCATATGGTAGATTTGTCTGCTCCTGTATGGGCAATGCATCCATCTCCGCCCTGAGTACAACCAGTTTCTCCCTGTTTCTCAGAGATGGAAGTTCCGCGATCAATCCTGTAGGTTCTATCGGCACAATCTCATATCCCAGTTTCTCCAGATATTTCCGGATATATGCAGACGTCTCCACTTCCTGAAGTGCCAGCTCCGGATGTTGATGAAAGTAATGTCTCAATGTGATTAATTCTTCCGTATATTTTTCTATATTCATCTGTTTTCCAACCTTTGTTCTCAGGGATTACCATTTTCATCTTCCGACATACTCAAAACCGCATTCGGACGTTCCAGGCAGAACTTCTGTATCTCTTCCAGAAATCTCTGACCGTATTTCTTTAACTTATTCTTGCCCACACCGGAAACCTCCAGCATTTCTTCTTCATTTGATGGACATTTGATGCACATATCTATCAGCGTCTTATCACTGAACACGATATATGGAGGCATGGCTTCCTCTTTTGCAATTTCCAGACGAAGTTTCCGCAGGGCTTCAAATAAATCGTAACCTGCTGCCGTAAGCGCATCTGTACTGCGTTTTCTGACAGATTTCTGGGGCTTTTTCTTTTTATCCGCTTCTTTTTCCTCGTAAGTACGCATGATCACGTGAGTATTTTCATCTCTTAGCGGAGAAATATCGCCCAGTTTCAGCACACTGTAACGTTCCTGTGTCTGATAGAGATATCCCATCTCAGTCATCTGGCTGATCAGTGCCCTGAGTTCTGCCTCACTGTGATCATTCAATGCTCCATAAGATTTATACTTATCTGCTCCAAGCTCCCTCAACCGGGCTCTCTTAGCCCCCAGCAGAGTACCAAGCACAATTGTCAGTCCATACCTTCCTCTCGTCTCAGCCACACAGTTCACTACCCACTTCGCCTCTCTGGTCATATCTGTCTCATGGTATTCTCTGTGACAATTTCCACAATTATCACAGGGACCGAAGGTCTTTTCACCGAAATACTCCAGAATATAATTTCGCAGACATCCTGTTGTTTTACAATATCCTTCCATGATCTGAAGCCTTCGTATATCCCGCTGACGAATGAGAAATTCATCCTCTTCATCCACATCGGAAAAATCTTTGTTATCCAGAAGCATTCGGTCGATCATAACATCCTGTGCAGAAAACAATAGAACGCACTGGGAATTCTCTCCGTCACGCCCTGCACGTCCTGCCTCCTGATAATAATTCTCCATACTCTGCGGCATATTGTAATGGATCACATATCTCACATTGGATTTATCAATCCCCATTCCAAATGCATTTGTTGCAATAATAACGGGGGTTCTGTCGTAAATGAAATCATCCTGATTCTTTTTTCTGGTTTCATTATTCAGTCCTGCATGATATCTGGTAACAGCAACTCCTTTTTGGAAAAGCAGTTCAAAAAGATTGTCCACATTTTTTCTTGTAGAGCAGTAAATAATCCCGCTCTCTGTTGGATGTCTGTCTATGTAATCCATCACAAAATCGTCTTTTCGCCGGATATTTTCCACGCTGTAATATAAATTCTTTCTGTCAAACCCGGTGATCACTACTTTCGGATCTTCCAGATTTAAAGTACAGAGAATGTCGTTCTTTACTTCCTCTGTTGCAGTTGCGGTAAAAGCACTGACGATCGGACGACCGGGAAGATTTTTTACAAAGTCTACGATTTTGACATAGCTTGGTCTGAAATCCTGGCCCCACTGTGAAATACAATGTGCCTCATCCACTGTCACCATGGAAATCTCCACCTGTCTGGCAAATTCCAGAAACTCATAATTTTCCAGACGTTCCGGTGCAACATAAATAATTTTGTATCTTCCTCCTGCTGCCAGGTACAACGCCTTGCTAATCTGACTTTCCGACAGTGAAGAATTGATAAATGCGGCATGTATTCCCGCTTCATTCAAAGCCTTTACCTGATCCTGCATCAGTGAGATCAGAGGAGAAATTACAATCGTAATTCCTGACAGCATCAGTGCCGGTACCTGATAACAGATGGATTTTCCTGCTCCTGTCGGCATGATTGCAAGCACATCCGGTGTTCCAGAATGGACTCCACAACACTCTCCTGCCCTTCTCTGAATGTATCATATCCAAAATAAGTCTTTAAGGTTTGTACTGCCTGTCTGTTCACCTGAAGCCTCCCTCTGCATTTTAATCTATTTTAATCTCTTTTTCAGCTCCTGAATCAGTTCGGAATAGTCTCTGTGCTGCATCTTCGGAAATGCCTTGATGATACGCCCCTGACCGACAACGGTATGATTGGTAATAGAACTGGACAGTTCCTCAAACTGAGCCTGAAGCTCCGCTCTTTTTATACGAAGCATTTCGATAGATTTTTCTCGCTGTGCGGCAGTTGCATCACGCAGTTCTGCTGCTGCAAGAGTTGCCTGAACCTTTCCTTCTCCCACTTTCTGTGCTGTGCCAATCGTAGTCGTAGCCAGTGTATCACTCAGTTTATCACTTACAATTCTCAAATCTGAGCGAACCTTATCCAGTCTGGTAAGCTTTTTATTCAGTCCCTGGATCACTGCTACCGTCACAATAAAATCTGTCAGATACACAGCATACAAAACTGCTATCACAATCCACTCCCAGGTTGCAGGTGTATGTAACGCATGTGCCTCTACATACTTCTGGAAAACTTTACTACCATAACGATAGCCAGTCCCCAGATCAGAGAAAACTCCAGGCAAATGTAGCATGAAAAATTAAAGGTTTATCTGAATAATCCCACCATCTTGCGTGGAAACACACATCCAGCAGCCAGCCTGCAACCAGCTCCACCGCAGTTGCCAGAACAATTCCAAACACAAAAATCATTCCATCACTCATCTGACGCCCGCTGCCCTGAATTGTATTGAGCAAAGCAAAAACAGAAAGCACCCCAAATCCATATACCGGGCAAACCGGTCCATTCAGGAAACCTCTGTTTATAACTTTTCCCAACGCTACTGCATGAAAAATAACTTCAAACAACCCAGCCGCCAAAAGAATAAATAAGAAAATACAGACATATCTGAAAATACGTCATTCCACAAATCATTCGTTGCTCCTCCTTGCTTTCATCAAACCACTTTTCATATCCCATTATCACAGTTCAAACAGAAAACTTACCCCAGACTGTTTTGTAATGTACTGATCAGTTCCTCTATAACAATTGGTTTGGATAGAAATCCATTCATACCACATGCCAGTGCTTTCTTTTTGTCTTCGTCAAAAGCATTGGCAGTCATGGCAAGAATTGTAATTCCCGCCAGTGAAGGATCATCCAGTGAACGGATCCGCTCAGTAGCCTCATATCCGTTCATTACAGGCATCTGCACATCCATAAGCACCAGATCATAATCACCTGGTGTTGAATTCTTAACTTTCTCCACAGCCTCTGCTCCATCTTCCGCTGTATCAACCCGAAAACCATATTCACTAAGGAGCGCTACTGCAATTTCACTGTTCAGTTCATTATCTTCCACAAGCAGTATGCGCCTGCCTCTGAAATCTAAATCTGCTGCCGGAAGAATATTATCCTCCTGCCCCGGCCTGCTTCTGGCCGATTGCAGCCATCAGAGTCTCTCTGATATCTGACATAAACATAGGCTTGGCACAGAACGCAGTCACCCCTGCTGCCCTGGCTTCCACTTCAATATCTGACCAGTCGTAAGCAGTAGGATAATGATCGGCGTATCATCACCAAGACTGCGAATCTGACGGGTAACTTCAATGCCGTTCATATCAGGCAGACGCCAGTCAATAATATAAGCATGGAATGCATCCCCCATTTCCACAGACTGCCGTGCACGGAGAACAGCCTCCTTACCGGAAAGTGTCCATTCCGAACGCATTCCAACCTTCACAAGCATCTTTGTCACACTGTCACAGGTATTGAAATCATCGTCTACTACCAATGCTTTCAGACCTTCCAGCTCTGCGATTTTCTCTATACGGTGGTTCTCAGGCTGAATCCGCAATGGCAGACGGATAATAAATTCAGTACCTTTGCCCTGTTCTGTCTGAACCTCAATGGTTCCGCCCATCATATCCACGATGTTCTTGGTGATAGCCATACCCAGTCCTGTACCCTGAGTCCTGCTTACAGTGGAAGTCCGCTCTCTCTCAAAAGGAGAAAAGATCTTCTGTACAAATTTCTGACTCATGCCGATTCCGTTATCCTTTACCCGGATTTCGTACAGTTCACAGCCTCTCTGTGTACCCGGATACTCTCTCAGCCGGACAGAAACGGTTCCGCCTGCAGGAGTAAACTTGATCTGGACAATTGGACAAAAGATCAGCAGTACCTGATTCAGCCTGATTGTGATAGGGTAATCCGCCGCTTTTGCCATATCTCCCGATATGGTAGTCAGGACGGATT
>ENA-OQMZ01001066-OQMZ01001066.1-human-gut-metagenome-genome-assembly--contig:-NODE-1066-length-10502-cov-1.214169_pt1 | contig 10502 bp, 17 predicted proteins | sample MGYA00242621_ERZ504862 | MGnify/ENA primary metagenome ERZ504862 (study PRJEB26092, sample SAMD00036393) | human gut metagenome | host: Homo sapiens | study: EMG produced TPA metagenomics assembly of... | reverse complement strand
GTAACGGTTGATATGGCGAAAAGACCGAATAAATTAAACCGGAACGTACGCAGTGAAGGTTTAAAAGTGAATACGTAGAAGATGAGAAATTTTTAAAGAAATTCGAGACAGAGGCACAGGCAGTTGCAAGGCTGTCTCATCCTAATATCGTGAATGTATACGATGTTGGAATTGAAGATGGGATCAATTATATTGTTATGGAGCTTGCAGAAGGGATGACTCTGAAAGAATATATCCGAAGAAAAGGGTATTTATCTCCGAAGGAGACGGTAGAGATTTCCCTGCAGATCGCGTCAGCGATCTCACATGCCCATAAGAATCATATTATTCATAGAGATATTAAACCACAGAATATTTTAGTTTCAGAGATCGGTAATGTAAAGGTCACAGACTTTGGAATTGCGAAGGCAACAAGCAGCAATACCGTTACATCAACAGCAACAGCGATGGGATCTGTGCATTACATTTCTCCAGAACAGGCAAAAGGAAGATTCTGTGATGAAAAAGTGATATTTATTCTTTAGGTATCACGATGTATGAGATGGTAACAGGACATGTGCCATTTGATCATGAAAATGGTGTAACGATCGCATTGATGCATCTGCAAAATGAGATCACACCGCCAAGTCAGATCAGAGATGGAATACCAGACAGTTTAGAGAAGATCATTTTAAAATGTACAATGAAGAAGCCAGAAGACCGCTATCAGACAGCAGATGAATTGATCGCAGATCTGAAACTCGTGTTTGAAGATACTTCTGGTGAATATGTGGGAATTGTTCCAACGATTGATGATTCTCCAACGATCATGATCGATCAGAACGAACTGACACAGAGAATCCAGACAAATGATGACACACAGCCTGTGGAAGATTCAGATAGCAATGCATATCTGGAAGAGGATGATGAGGAAGAAGAAGCAGGAATGAACTCAAAGATCGAGAAACTTGTCATTGTTCTTGCAGCAGTGGTAGGTGCGATCATTTTGATTTCTATTGTCGTATTTGTTGTCAAAAGTTCTGGATTATTCAGATCAGGAAAATCAACAACACAAAGTACGATCGCAGCAACAACAGAAGCCAAACATCACAATACTACAGAAAAATACACAGTTGATAATTATATCGGATTGTCTTTAGAAGCAGCTAGAGAGGCGATTGATAACAAATTCAAGATCAACGTGACAGAAGAATATTCCGATACGTATGCAAAAGGACTGGTCATGCAGCAAGATCCAGAAAGCGATACGGAATTAGAAGAAGGAAAAACGATCAAGTTAGTTGTGAGCAAAGGACAGAAGATCGAGGATAAAGTTACAGTACCTGATGTGCGAAGTAAGACAAAGTCTGGTGCACAGAGTGAATTAAAAGCAGCAGGACTCAAAGTCTCAATAAAAGAATCTTACAGTGATGATGTTGCGAAAGGAGAAGTTATCTCTCAGACTCCATCACAGGGAAGCAAAGTTTCGAAAAATACAACTGTTGTGATTACAGTCAGCAAAGGCAAGAAGGAAGATCAGACGGTCAGCGTTCCATATCTTCGTTATTACACGGAATCTGAAGCAAGTCAGGAACTGCAAAGAGTCGGATTATCATTGGGAAGTGTTTTAACAGAATATAGTGACAGTGTGGAAAAAGGACTTGTCATTCGTCAGAGGATCAGTTCTGGAAGCAAGGTTAAGAAGGGAACAGCCGTTGGGATCTATGTCAGTCTTGGACCTCGTCAGACAGCGACAACAGCGGATGAAGAATCAACAACAACAGGTGAAGAATAAAGGAAAAGCAGGTGCAGGAGATATTTCATGCAAGGAAAGATCATAAAAGGAATCGCAGGATTTTATTACGTACAGACAGAAGATAAATTATATGAATGTAAGGCAAAGGGAATCTTCCGAAACAAGAAGATGAAACCGTTAGTCGGAGATAATGTAGAAATTGATATTTTAGAGAGACAGAGCAGGAAGGAAATATTACAAAGATCTATGAGAGACATAACGAGCTGATCCGTCCGGCTGTGTCAAATGTAGATCAGGCACTGATCATATTTGCAGCAAAGAATCCAAAGCCAAATTATAATCTGTTAGATCGTTTTCTGATGATGATGGAGAAACAGGATGTTCCTGTAATCGTCTGCTTTAACAAGGTAGATCTTGCAAAAAGAAAAAGAACTGAAAATTATTAGAGAAGTCTACGAAAAACTGTGGACATATCGTTCGTTTTATCAGCGTTAAGGAAGAAGAAGGAATTGACGAGATCAGGGAACTGATCCACGGTAAGACGACGGTTCTTGCTGGACCATCGGGGGTCGGAAAATCATCTTTGATGAATCTTCTGCAGCCAGAGGCACAGATGGAAACAGGGGAAGTCAGTGAGAAGATCAAGCGAGGGCGTCATACAACAAGACATTCAGAGCTGATACGTATCGAGAAAGATACGTATGTCCTAGACACCCCAGGGTTTAGTTCTTTATTCATTCATATGTTTGAAGAAGATGAGATCAAAGACTATTTTCAGGAATTCGCACCATATGAAGATGAATGCCGATTCCAGGGATGCAGTCATACACATGAACCAGACTGTGGAGTGAAAAAGGCATTGGAAGAAGGAAAGATCTCAAAGATCCGTTATGATAATTATGTAAATATTTATACAGAACTAAAAGAAAAGAGAAAATGGTAATGCGAGTATTGATTTTAACAGGCGGAACAGTCGAAGAAAATTCGCGAAAGACTATATCAGTAAATGGAACCCAGATCAGGTTATTACAGCTGATAAAGGACTGCTTTAATGCTAAGAGACTGAATATAAAACCAGATATTATTTTAGGTGATTTTGACAGTTGCAATAAGGATATAATGCAAGAATTTTCAACAGACAAGAAGATTATCGTACCATGTGAAAAAGACGATACTGATACAGGACTTGCAATACAAAAAGCAATTGAAGACAGGTGCAGATGAAATCCTTATGATAGGCGGAACTGGAACAAGACTCGATCATGTTATGGGCAATTTCGGACAGTTGTTTTACGCACACAGCAAAGGTGTGAAGGCAGAACTTGTAGATGCGAACAATCGTATCAGGGTTTTAAATCATGAAGATACAATATCAAAGAAAGACCAGTTTGGTAAATATGTATCTTTGATACCAATATATGAGGCACGAGGTGTCACACTAACAGGATTTAAATATCCATTAAAAGACCATACATTAGTGTTTGAGCAATCGCTCGCGATCAGTAATGAATTAGAAGCAGAAGAAGGAATCATTCATTTAGTGAAGGAAAACTGCTTTTGATAGAAAGTAGAGATTGAGGTTATACAAGATGAAGAAAGAAAAAAGTAACAACAAACAAAGTAACAAGTAAACTTGAAAAGGTTCTCTGGCTGTTCTGATCCTGATGTTTATCGTATCATTGATCGGAATGTTTTAGGACAATATATGGATGGTAACGTATTCTATAAAATGTGTGTGATCATGACAGTATTAGCTGCCGCCATTTTATCAGCAGAACTGGCATTTTTACCATTTTTAATGGAACTTGAATACAGAGTATTATGGGTAGTGGTTCCAACGGTCAGCTTATTATGGATGACAAGATATATCTTCGGAGACAACCTAGACTGGGATAAGACAGACAAGAAGGGTTGGAAAGAAGGAAGAATGAACTACTCTCAGAAGAGCAATAAGAAGAATATCGGGAGATAGAACATGAATTACAAACAGGCAAAGATCGCTGATTCAGCAAAAGTAGCAAAAGAAACTGTTTTAGTTGGGAATATTACTATAGGAGAAGAATCTACGGTACTGTTCTTTACAGCAATGCGCTGTGAAGGAGAAGAGTCCATTGTGATCGGAAATCAGAGTAATATACAGGAAAATTGTACGATCCATGTAGATGAAGGGAATAGTGTAAAAATCGGCGATGGAGTGACAGTTGGACATAACAGCGTGATCCATGGATGCCAGATCGGAGATAATTCCATGATCGGGATGGGATCTGTTGTTATGAATGGAGCAAAGATCGGTAATCACTGCCTGATCGGGGCAGGAAGTCTTGTAACACAAAATACAGTGATCCCAGATAGATCTTTAGTTATGGGAAGTCCAGCAAGAGTCAAACGTACATTGACAGAGGACGAGATCAAATATCTTGAGGGAAGCAGAGAAGAATATGTAGAAGTAGGAAAGCTGCTTCGAGAAGATGGGATACTTTAAGAATCAGTTAGAAATGGAAGGTATGGAATGAAACCTGGAATAAAAGATGTGGCAAAAGTAGCGGGAGTTTCTCCCACAACAGTATCCAGGGTATTAAATAACCGAGGATACATCAGCGAAGAAACAAGAAAAAAAGTATATGATGCTATGGAAGAGATCAATTATTATCCAAATGAGATTGCCAGAGCGTTGTTAAATAACAGAACGTATTTTGTCGGGGTTATCGTTCCTACTGTAACATCACCATTTCATGGAGAAGTTGTAGAACAGATAGAATATTATTTATCACAGAAAAATTATAAGATGCTTCTGTGTAACAGCAAAAATCAGATGGATACAGAGAAAGCCTATATTGATATGCTAAGACGCAATCAGGTAGATGGAATGATCGTTGGAACACATAACGCAGTCGTAGAGACATACTCCAAGTTAAAGATGCCAGTCGTAGGAATTGACCGTTATCTTGGAGAACATATTCCAGTCGTTTCATGTGATAACTATGCAGCAGGGCAGATGGCAACTAGACATTTGATCGATAAAGGATGTCAGCACATTTTTATGTATCCGAGGAAACAGTAAATTAAAGATGCCAGGTAACAATCGAAGTCAGGCTTATATTCAAGAGATGGAGAAAGTAGGGCTTCCTCAGATGATTTTAGAAGTACCGTTCATCATGGAGAATGTGGAGAAGCAAAAACTTATTTATGATATGTTAAATGCACACCCTGAGATTGACGGTATTTTTGCAGGAGATGATTCGCTTTGCAGTGATCGCACTTCATGTCGCAAGGCAAAAAGGAATCAATATTCCGAAAGATCTAAAGATCATCGGAGTAGATGGAACAAAGCAGATTTTAGGATTTGTTCCAGAACTGACAACGATCCAGCAGCCAGTTAAACAGATTGCAAAGGTAGCGGTGGATAAGCTGATCGATCTGATTGAAGGAAAAACAGCAGAAAGCTGTATGGATCTTCCAGTAAAATTACTGGAAGGACAGACAACATAACAGAGAATAAAAAAGGAAGAGAAAATACTACTCTTCCTTTTTTGATGCCTAAAAATATGCTAGAACGTACAAAATAAAATGAGTTTTGTGCAAAACTACCAAAAATCTTCCTAATATTTTATGCAAAAATAAATGTGGTAACGATTGACATATGAAAACGTTTGACATATAATAAAGCCATAGAAAGCAACAAGGTAAATCAAAGAAAGGATTAAATTATGTATCAGTTATATTATCAGCCAGAAGGTATTTGGGTAGGAGATATTATGCCTTATGGAAAAGAAGGTCAGTTTTATGTATATCATCAGAGAGATACAAGAAATCCAGGACCTTTTGGAGAACCATTCGGTTGGGCATTAGCAACAACAAAAGATTTTGTAGATTACAAAGACTATGGAGAAAGCTTAATGCGTGGAACGGATGAAGAAGCAGATCAGTTCATCTATGCAGGAAGTGTTTTTGAAACAGAGGCAGGATTTCATGCATTTTATACAGGATATAATAGAGAATTCTTAAAGGCAGGAAAGACATCACAGACATTGCTTCATGCTACAAGCAAAGATGGGATCACATGGGAGAAATCGAAAGAAGCATTAGAGATTCCTCCACAGGAAGGATATGATAAGAGAAACTGGAGAGATCCATTTGTCCTATGGGATGAGGAAAGAGAAGAATATCTGTTGATCCTTGGAGCAAGAAAGGGAGAAGATAAGAGAAAACAGACAGGACGTCTCGTACATTTCACATCAAAAGATTTAAAGAAATGGGAATTTAAAGGAGATTTCTGGGCACCAGGAATCTACACAATGTTTGAGATGCCAGAGATCTTTAAGATGGGAGACTGGTGGTATCTTGTATTCTCAGAATACAGTGAGGGTAATAAAATCCATTACAGAAGAAGCAAGAACCTATACGGGCCTTGGGAAGCACCATTTGATGATGCATTTGACGGTAGAGCATACTATGCAGGACGTACAGCATTTGATGGAGAACGAAGAGTACTTTTTGGATGGGTGCCAACAAGAATCGATAACGATGACAAGAACGCATACTTGTGGGAGGAACTTTCGTGCCACACGAAGTATTCCAGAAAGAAGATGGAACACTTGGGGTAAAACCGGTAGACCAGATGATGGAAGCATTCGATGGTTGGAAAGATTTATTTAACCCTTGTATGAAAACGATTGACACAAAAGAAGAAACACTTCTTTGTGAAGATACAGGAAGCATCGCAGCATTCAAAACAACTGTAAAATTTGAAGAAGGAACGAAAGAATTTTCTATCAGATTTTACAAAGATGAAGAAACAGAAGTTTCATATGAATACAGATTCTTTGTGGAAGAAAATAAAGTTGTCTTTAACAAATGTCCAAATTATCCATGGTATCAGTGCTTTAACATTGGACTTGAGCGTCCGATCAAATTGGAAGCAGACAAAGAATATGAAATCTGTCTGATCATAGACCAGGATATTTCAACATTATATATTAATGGAACGGCATTAAATGCAAGATTATGTGATCATCCAGGAAATGGATTGGCACTGACAGTGACAGATGGTACACTAGAAGCGAAAAACACAAAAATAGCAACAAAAATAAAACAAATAAAAAGAAGAGAAATAAAGGAGACAAGTATAGATGGATTACAAAAAAATATCACAAGATGTGGTAGATCACGTTGGTGGGATCAGTAACATCAAAGGTGCGACACATTGTGTGACAAGACTTCGCCTGATTTTAAATGATGAAACAAAATATGACCGTAAAGCATTAGAGAATATCGAAGGTGTTAAAGGTGTCTTATTTAATAGTGGGCAGCTGATGATCATTTTCGGAACAGGAACAGTTAACAATGTCTATGATGCATTTATTGAATTAACAGGTGTCAAAGAAATGTCTCAGTCTGATGCCAAGGCAGAAGGAATGAGCAAGATGGGAAAATTACAGCAGGGATTCAAAGTATTCTCTGATATATTTATTCCGATCATTCCAGCATTTGTTGCAGCAGCGATCCTGACTGGTGTCAAAGCATTATTGACAGCCAATGGATTATTTGGATTAGAGGGATCCTTAGCAGATCAGAGCAAACTTGTTGCAGATATTGCAGAATTCTTAGCGATCATGCAACAACATTTAATTATCTGCCAATCCTTGTAATGTATAGTGCTGTCAAACGATTCGGTGGGAATCCGATCCTTGGTATCTTAGTCGGAATCGTTATGGTACATCCAGATCTTGTAAACCGTAATACATTCGTATTAGACCCATCTGCCGCAAGTTACTGGCATTTTGGACCATTAGCAATTGCAAAAGTTGCATTCCAGGGTGGAGTATTCCCAGCAATCTTAACCGCATGGTTTATGTTCTAAGTAGAAAAGATCGCACAGAAATATGTACCAGCTGTGGTATCATTTGTATTCGTACCAACAATTACTATTTTCTTTGCAAACGTAGCATTATTTACAGTATTCGGACCAGTTGGAAATATGATCGGTAACGGATTAGCAGCAGTGATCGATGTTTTATACAACAGTTTCGGAGCATTTGGAGCATTTTGTCTTTGCAGCGTTATTACAGCCATTAGTAGTTACAGGAACACATCAGGCGATTCAGGGAATTGAAGCAAATCTGATCGCTACGACAGGATTTAACTACATTCAGGGAATCTGGTCTGTATCAATCATTGCACAGGGTGGTGGAGCCATCGGAATGTACTTGTTAGCAAAGAAACATTCTAAAGACAGAGATATCGCAATGTCAAGTTTCATTCCAACATTAGTAGGAATTTCAGAACCAGCCATTTTTGCTGCAAACTTAAAATATTCCGTGATCCCATTTGTATGTTCTTGCTTAGGAGCTGGATGTGGAGGAGCATTCATGAAACTTGCAGGCGTAAGAGCCATTGGACAGGGATTAACAGGAATATTAGGACTTCTGATCGTAGTACCAAATAAATTAGTATTTTATGTCATTGGAAACCTGATCGCATTTATCGTACCAATCGTACTGATCGTTATTTATAATAAAACAAAAGGTGTTCCACATGGTGAAGAAGAGGAAGAAGCTGAATCTGCATTAACAATTGATGAGACAGCGAAAGTACCAGTCAAAGCAGTTGTTGACGGAAAAGTTATTGCGATTGAAGATGTAAAAGATGGAATCTTCTCTGAAAAAGTATTAGGAAACGGGGTGGGGATCATCCCAACAAGTGAAACAGTCTTAGCGCCGGCAGAAGGTGAAATCTGTACAGTGATGGAAGGTTCAAAACATGCCATCGGTGTCCGAACAACAAACAATAGTGTATTTCTGATCCATGTAGGAATCGAAACAGTATCCATGAATGGAGAAGGATTTGAATATCTTGTAAAGAAAGGACAACACGTGAAGGAAGGTCAGCCAATTCTCAAATTTGACAAAGCAAAGATTGAAGCAAAAGGATTAAATCCAGTCGTCGTATTTGTCAAAACGGATGAAGGTAACCAGACACCTGTGGCATTTAAGACAGGAATCAATGTCAAAGCAGGAAAAGACGTGATCGGGGAATAATATGAAATTTTTAGATGTAGAAAAATATACACCGATCCAAAAAGCCATGAAGCATATTTAAAGGAGCTTATGGAGTATTGTAAAGATACTCCACGGCATCCATCCTATCATATTCATCCCCCATGTGGACTAGTGAACGATCCAAATGGACTGGCGTATTTTGGAGGAAAATACCATGTGTTTTATCAGTGGTTTCCATTTGGACCAGAACACGGAATGAAACACTGGGCACATGTGATCTCGAAAGATCTCGTAAAATGGGAATGGTCTGATCAGATGCTCATTCCAGATCAGGAATATGAGAAAAATGGATGTTATTCAGGAAATTCCATAGAAGCAGATGGTAAGCTTTATCTTTATTACACAGCAAACTATAAGACAGAACAGGGAAAGATCCCAAAACAGGCAATGGCAGTTATGAACAGTGATGGTACAATTCTTAAATCTCCAAACAATCCGATCATCGATGAACAGCCAGAAGGACTGATCGGGAGATCAGAGACCCATTTGTCTTTGAAAAAGAAGGAGCATACTGGATGCTTTTAGGTGGTGGAAGCACCGATGGGCAGGCAAGATTGATTTTGTATAAGAGTACAGATCTTGAAAACTGGGTATATCAGGGAAATATTGAACTGACAGGAATTGACCTGGAGCTTGGTTATATGTATGAATGTCCATCTTACATTGAAATAGATGGAAAAGATGTTTTATTCTTATCATTAATGGGACGTACACCAATGGGAGAACGTTTTCACAATGAGTTTTCCAGTGTATATTTTATCGGAGAGTTAAATCTTGAAGATAAAACATTTCATGTGGAATCATTGATGAGATCGACAAAGGATTTGATTTTTATGCACCACAGGCATTCTATGGAAAAGACAGACAACCAATGATGTTTGCGTGGCTTGGGTGTGGGGCACAGGAACTCCCATATGCAAAAGAAGATATGTGGATCCATAGTCTGACAATGCCAAGGTTCTTAACGATCAAAGAAGGAAAGTTATGCCAGGAAGTGCCAGAAAATATTAAGAATGAATATGCACATCTTGATATAGACAGTAAAAGAATTAAACCAGAAGAAGATACATGGTATATCAATCTGACAGATAAACAGATCTCAGAAATTCAGATCGGAGATCAAGAAGATCATCTAAGTATTAAGATTGACTGGGCAGCAGGACATATAGTTGCAGACCGAAGTACGCTTAAGCATCAGTTAGTACAGAATACGGAATTCAAAGAGAAGTTTCCATGTCAGAAGAACTCAAAAACATTGAGATATATTATGATAATACATTTATTGAAATTTATCTAAATGATGGAAAAGATACAATGACCCTTCGTGCATTTCCAGAAAATGTGGAAATTAATTTAATTTAGAAAAGATATGGTGGAGAAATCTGCCATATTTTTGTTGATATATAACAGATAAAGTCGAGCAATTCTTGAAAACACTAAGATTATATGATACCATTTCCATAAGATAAAAACGAATCAGTAAGAAAGCAGGGCCTATGAAATACGAGAAATGTCCAATCTGTGAAGAAAAGTTAAGAAATGGTGTCTGCCCAATGTGTGGTTATGATTTTAATCGCTTAGATCGGTCAAGAATATTAAAAGATGGCCAATTGGGATATATTAACGACTGACAAAAGACTTCTCAGCCAAAATATATTCATGATGAAAAACGACATCCAGATTTTAAAAATATCAAGAATACAAAGACG
>ENA-OQMZ01001065-OQMZ01001065.1-human-gut-metagenome-genome-assembly--contig:-NODE-1065-length-10502-cov-1.354120_pt1 | contig 10502 bp, 20 predicted proteins | sample MGYA00242621_ERZ504862 | MGnify/ENA primary metagenome ERZ504862 (study PRJEB26092, sample SAMD00036393) | human gut metagenome | host: Homo sapiens | study: EMG produced TPA metagenomics assembly of... | reverse complement strand
CTAAACTTGAACTTCAAAAACTTAAACTTGAAAATTGAAAAACTCAAAATCTCAAAGTTGGTGAAGATGAGGGACAAGATGAAAAAATCGCTGGTTTCCTTGAAAAAGTTAAGGAGATTGTGACAGATGACAGTTGATTTAAGCAGTCTGTACACGCCTAAGCAGCTTTCCGTGCTTAAATACATCTGGACGCACGACTGGTTCATTTGTGGGCTACACGGCGCTAAGCGAGCAGGCAAGACAGTAGTCAATAATGACACATTTATCTCTGAATTGAAACGCGTCCGCAAAATCGCCGACAAACTCGGCATTGATGAACCAATGTACATTTTAGCTGGAACATCTAGCACATCTATTCAAAACAACATCTTGCAAGAGCTATACAACAAGTATGGTTTTGAACCAAAATACGACAAACACGGTTCGTTTACATTTTGTGGTGTTAAGGTCGTGCAGGTGTATACTGGCTCTATTTCTGGGCTCAAACGTGCTCGTGGTTTCACAGCGTTTGGCGCTTATGTCAACGAGGCGTCGCTTGCTAACGAAGTTGTGTTCAAGGAAATCATCTCTCGTTGTTCTGGTGAAGGCGCCCGCATTGTTTGGGACAGTAACCCAGATAATCCAAATCACTGGTTAAGGCGTGATTACATTGGCAAGAATGATGGCAAGATTATCGATTTTAGCTTTAAGCTTGACGATAATACGTTTTTAAGTCCTCGCTATATAGCCTCTATTAAAGCTGCTACGCCGTCTGGCAAGTTCTATGATAGAGACATAGACGGTAAGTGGACAGTGGCAGAAGGCGCTATATATAGCGATTATGACGCAAATATTCATGAAGTCGACGAGTTACCTCAAATGGTTCGCTATTTTGGCGGTGTCGACTTTGGTTATGACCACTTTGGTTCGATTGTAATTGTCGGTGAAACGTCTGACGGAAAACAATATTTGCTCGATGGTGTTTCCGAACAATATAGAGAGATTTCTTGGTGGACGGATAGAGCTAACGAGTTCAAGACTAAATACGGTAACATCACTTTTTGGTGTGACTCAGCTCGACCAGAACATGTTGTGCATTTACAAAATGCTAGGCTTGACGCAAGGAATGCGAACAAAAACGTTATAGCTGGTATTGAAGCGGTTGCTAAGCGTTTTAAAGAAAAAACATTGATTTATCAAGCGAGGTGTGATTCCTCGCTTTTTGATGAAATTTATCAATACAAGTGGAAACCAAACAGTACGAAAGACGAACCGTTAAAGGAATACGATGACGTACTGGATTCACTTCGGTACGCTATTTATTCGGATGAAGTAATGAAGAAACAACGAAACAAAGGAAACCAGTTCGATACACTTCGAGCTGGTTTTGGCTTGTAGAAAGGAATTTAAATGGCTTATACAGAAACATTCGTTGACAGTACAGGTGAAACACATACGTTAAAACCTCGCTTTCATCGACAAGCAAGGATGCGCTATCGAGCGGAAAGTTTAGAGGAATTGTTTGCAGAGGATTTTAAACTTTTAAAGCAATATATTAATCATCACCAAACAGTGCAGCGTCCACGTATTCAAGAGCTGCTTGATTACGCAGAGGGAAACAATCATACAATTCTGGAATCTGAACGACGTAAAGACCAAGACATGGCAGATACACGCGCCGTTCATAATTTTGGTGAATACATTGCTACATTCAAACAAGGTTATCTCGTTGGAAATCCTATTCAGGTTTCTTATGACGATTCAGACAATGAAAGTGTTGTCGAATTCTTAGACGAGATTTCAAAAGATAACAGCTTCCATCAGTGAACCGCTCACTTGTCCTTGACCTATCTAAAACGGGACGAGCTTATGATTTAGTTTATCGCACGCAAGAAGACGAAACAAAAGCAGTTAAGCTAGATCCGACGTCGACTTTTGTTATTTACGACATGACAAAAGAGGAGAACAGTCTTGTTGGTGTTAGATATTACGACAAAAACCAATTTTCAGATAGTCAAAAGATTATCGAGGTGTACACACCAGATGAAGTTTTAATCATTGACTCATCTAAAGATTTCAAAGTTGTCGATAGAGCACCTCACTTTTTCGGAACAGTGCCGTTGACTGAATACCTAAACAGTTCAAATGGCATGGGTGATTATGAGTCTGTATTGTCTTTAATTGACTTGTATGACGCTTCACAGTCAGACACAGCTAAAATTATATGCAAGACTTGTCAGACGCGATTCTGGCTATCATAGGACGTGTTAGCTTTCCATCTGATTGCGACACCGCCGAGAAACAAATCGCGTTCATGCGTAAAATGCGCAAAGCTCGCTTGCTGAACCTTGAACCGCCAGTAGACGCCGACGGCACTGAAGGTAGTGTTGACGCTAAATATTTGTACAAGCAATACGATGTTAATGGCACTGAAGCTTACAAAAACCGTGTCATTGATGACATCCAATAAATCAACAAATACGCCAGATTTAAGCATGATAATTTTTCTGGAACACAGTCTGGTGAAGCGATGAAATGGAAAATTTTTGGTTTTGATCAGAAACGTGTCGATATGCAAGCACTGTTTGAAAAATTCGCTAAAAACGTCGTTACAAGTTAATTGCTCGAATCAGCGAGACTTTGAAAGAAATTCAAGATTTTGATTTGTCGAAAGTTCGCGTGACATTCGTTCCGAATTTGCCAGCGGATACTTCAAGCGTCGTTGCAAACGCTAAAAGCTTGTATGGCGTCGTTAGTGACGAAACAGTATACAGCATGCTGCAGTCAGCGACTGGTGTCGACGCTAAAACGGAAATGGAACGAATTCGAAATCAACAAGAAAATTCAAGCTTGCTGTCGGTTCAGTTAGAGAAAAATAGTCGTTTGTCCGACAATGATTTAAATGGAGGAGACGATGGTAAACGAGTACTGGAAGAAGAGGATTAAGGCAGAACAGCTAGCTAAAATCGAGCGTGACGCGTCTTTGGGCGATGAATTTAAAACGTCTGTACAATTATCATTACAAAGAAATTGAAAAGGAAATACAAGCCTTTTACAACCGCTACGCAGACAAGAACGCTTTGCCAATTGAAGAAGTGCGAAAACGGGTCGATGAAATGGACGTTAAGGCGTTCGAAGAGAAAGCTAAACGTTATGTAGCCGAGAAGAACTTCTCGCAAGAAGCCAACAGAGAGCTTGGGATTTACAATCTCAAAATGAAAACAAATCGACTAGAGTTGCTGCAACGTCAGCTTGATTTAGAATTAATTGCTTTAGGCAACGATGAACAGAAACGCACTAAAGAGTTCATCACAGAAGATTATATGCACGAAATCAAAACGCAAGCTGGATTGCTTGGTAAGTCAGTACTGACCAAAAGCGAAATCGCGCAAACAGCTAAAACGCTGCTTAATACACCTTTCAAAGGCGCAACGTGGTCAGAGAACATTTGGAAACGTCAAAACGCTTTGAGACAAGTTGTTGCAAAAATGACGGAAGATTACATTTTGAAAGGGAAAAATCCAACGACGTTCATCGGTCAGCTTAGACAAGAATTTGATGTTTCTGCTAGTCAAGCCAAACGTCTGGCAGTGACAGAGGGCGCGAGAGTGTCGACAGAAGCGCAAAAACAATCGTTGACCGCAAACGGTTATGACGAGTATGAATACATAGCAGAACCAAGCGCTTGTCCGCATTGCGCTGCTCTAAGCGGGAAGATTTACAAAGTCAAGGACATGATGCCTGGCGAAAACGCAGCACCTATGCACCCACATTGTAGATGTTCGGTCGCTGCTCATTACTCAAAACCAAAAGAAGAATACGAGGCTATGCTTGATAATTCAAGGAATACGCCACTAGGAGAGAATAGATGACTTGTGATATTGAAGATTTTCATGAAGAAAACAGAAAACGCATTGAGAAAAATAAACGCGAACTGGTGATTTTAAAAGCACGTTTAGCAAATTTAAGCGGGTACGCTGAACTGTTAGAACGAAAAATAGAAAGTTTACAAGCAGATTTACGTAAGGCTTTCTTACTTATCTGGTTAATGCTTATTTTGCTCTTTGGCGTTCTTTGCTTGTGAGGTTGATATGGTTAGTTTACTTGCGATTATTTTTAGCATGCTGCTACTGACAGTTTTAGCAATACCGCTTTACCTGATCGTGGTAATTCCTATTTGGTTCGTTGTAGGAATTGTTAAAGGCATTAAAAAGGTTTTAAAGAAAGATGAATAAAAGTCGTATTTGTTGCGGCTTTTTTATTTTGGGGAACATAGCAAAGGGGTTAATGCGGCAGACTTTTAATCTGCAGGCGCAGGTTCGAATCCTGCTTTCCTCGTTGACTTGGCTAGTCGTTAAATAAGCCAAATAAACATCACTAGCGTGGCTTGTTTAAGTCCCGAATAGAATTACATTCAAGAGAGACTAGAGAACGTGAGACGTCCGTTCTCGTGGCTCTATGAATGCGCTGGAAATTTAGGGCTGCACGAGACTAGCATGGGAGGAAAAAATAATGGAAAAACAACAACTTTATGGCGCTCAACGCACGTAACTTGCAATTCTTTGCTGAAGGCGGCGAATCTGGCGGAGCAGACGCTGGCGGAAACGATAGCGGTTTGAATAATGAAGCAGGAAATAATGACGCGCATGAAACAGACCCAGCGTTTGAAGGGCCTAAACCCAATCAGAGCTCGATAGCATTATCAATAAGGCTAACCAAAAAGCTTTGGACAAATTACAAAAAAGGCGAAGCTCAACGCATTCAAGACGCGATTGCCGAAGCTCTTAAAAAAGAAAAAGACTACTCACAATTATCTGAAGAGGAACGTGCTAAACGTGAATTTGAAGACAGCAAGAAAGCTTTCGCTGAAGAAAAAGCTAAATTTGAACACGACAAATTAGTCGTACAAGTTGAGAAAGATTTGGTTTCTAAAGGTTTACCAGCTGAATTCGCAGAATTGTTTGCTCTAGACACCGCCGAGAATTCGTTGAAAAAAGTAGGAGAGTTCGAAGCAGTCTTCAATCAAGCGGTAGCTGAAGCTGTTAAGGTTTCCTTGCGCCAAAAAGCGCCGGGTATTGGCACTTCAAGCGTAAAACAAACAAATTATGGTGCTAGCTTGGCTCAACATGCTAACGCTAGCGGCAAGAAACTATTTTAAAAGGAGGGGCATAATATGCCAAAAACATTTTTCGGTAACGCTGAAATTCTTCACAACACACCTTACGAAGCAATTTCAGTTTTGGTTGACAAAACAACAACAGGAACAGTCGTTGAAAATGGTCGAACTGTTCTAAAAGCTGGAGCAATTCTCTCTGGTGTTGGCGGTTCAATCTTTGAAGACCGCACTAAAAAAGTAAAAGTTGAAACTAATCAGTCTGAAGCAACATACATTGACGGAATCTTGCTATATGACGTTGATGTTACAGATAAAGACGCAGTTGCTTCACTTGTTTATCGCGGTACTTTGCGCGAAGACAAAATCGGCGCAGGCACAGTAGACGCTAACGTTAAAGCGAAATTACCTCATATTCAATTCGTGAAAGGAGCTTAATAATATGCCATTAATTTATGATACAGTAACAGCCTCAAACCTTGCAGGTTATTGGAATGCACGTCAACAAGAAGTTGATGCAACTATTGGTGAGAAGTTCTTCCCAGCTCGCAAACAGCTAGGACTTAAACTTGCACTTGTAAAAGGTTCTGCAGGTCTCCCAGTTGTTTTGAAACCATCTGCATTTGACACTAAAGCAACACTTCGTGAACGTATGAACGTCACTCTTGACGAACAAGAAATGCCATTCTTCAAAGAATCATTGCTTGTTAAAGAACAAGACCGTCAACAATTGAACGTTATCGCTCAAACTGGTAATCAAGCGCTTGTCGACACAATTGTTTCTGGTATTTTTGACGACAATGCAGCATTACTAGCTGGTGCTCACGCGCGACTCGAAGCTATGCGCATGCAAGTTCTTGCCACTGGTAAAATCGGCGTTATCTCTAACGGCGTAGCGCAAGACTTTGATTATCATGTAGATCCAGCGCACAAAGGAACAACCAAAATAGCTTGGACAGACCTAGCAACATCAACACCGCTTGCAGACATTGAAACTGCAGTCAGCACTTTGGCAGAACTTGGTTCAACTGCAGAAGTGATTATTCTTAACTCAAAAACTTTGAGTCAAATTAAAAACGCAAAAAAGTACTCTAGCTTTGATTAAACCGACTGCACCAGACGCAGCAGCGGTTAAAAAAATCAGAGCTTTTTGATTATCTCGAAAGTGAACTTGGTTTGACAGTGGTTGTTAAAAACCAAACTTACAAAGATGTTGATGGCGTTGTTAAAAAATACTACCCAGACGGACACATTACACTTGCGCCTAACACTGAACTTGGTGAAACAGTCTTTGGTACTACACCAGAAGAAAGTGACCTTCTTGGCGGTAGCGTAACAAATGCTAAAGTCGAAATCGTCGACACTGGTATTGCAGTAACAACAACTACTAAAACAGACCCAGTCAACGTTGAAACTAAAGTCTCAATGATTGCACTTCCATCATTTAAAAACCTCGATGATGTTTACATGCTGACAACAGTGCCAGCACTCTAATTGTGAGGTGATAACATGGCAAAAGTTATCGCAGGTTTTCGAGATAAACTCACTGACGTAATCTACCCAGCAGGGTCTGAATACGTTGGTGAACGTGTCGAAGAGTTAACAAAGGCAGGTTTTTTGAAAAAAGAAACCAAAGCTAAACCTAAAAAGAAAGCTGAATAGAGGTGCTTATGGCTGATTTTGAAGACACAGTTTTGAACAATGTTAAAGAGGACTTAGATATAAGTGACGATGTGCAAGACAGAGTATTAAAACGATTGATTTCAAAAGTCTGTGACCATTTCAAATTGGCTTACAGTACTGATGTTATCGAAGATAAATTTAGTTTTATTATCGAAGATTGCACAATTTAAACGTTTCAACCGCAGAGGAGCTGAAGGAGCTAGCTCTGAAACGATTGAAGGACACTCAGTATCTTATGAAGATATCAAATACGAGTTCTTGCCTTATGATGACCTTTTACAAAAGGAATTCTCGACAGGTAAGGCGAAGAACGGAAAGGTGTTTGTATTATGAGAGAGGCAAATAGAGCAACGCTTGTTTTAAAGGGGAGCAAGCCAGCTTACAACCCAGAAACAGGCAAAGTGGACAAAGGGACGGCACAAGAAGTTGTCGTTCCTTGTTTTGTGTCTGAAATGGGACTGGAACTTAAAAATCAACTTTTGAACAATAAACTAAATGTTGAGGCTTGGATTATGCGAGTTAATAAGCCGATTGCTGGCTCTGTAGAGAGCGTAAAGCTACACGAAAAGAAATACTACATCATCAATCGAAAAAACGTTTTACAAGCGACGTGAGGCTATCTATTTGAGCGAGGTTAATCACGAATGAGTGTTACTTTTAGCGGTGATAAAGAGCTATTAAATGCTCTTGAAAAAATGGCTCGTACAGAGGTTTACAAAGAGGTTGTTAAGAAAAATGGTGCAGCACTTCAAAGGACAGCTCAACGCAAAGCTGTGTTTAAAAAAGGGTATTCGACTGGAGCGACTAAGCGTTCCATCAAGCTTGATTTAGCAAGTAATGGCTTGCGTGCGGTAGTTAAAGCTAATACCGACTATTCTGGCTACCTTGAAGTCGGAACTCGAAAAATGGAAGCTCAACCATTTATGCAACCAGCTTTTAACGAAATACAACCAAAATTTATTGACGATTTAAGGAGAGCAGGCATTGTCAAATAAACAACCAGACCAAGAAATACACGACGAATTAATTAAACGGTCTATTGCTCTAGGTTTGCCAGCATTTCCATTTCTGCCAGACGATAACGAGCCTTATCCGTTCATGGTCGTGGCTTATACGCAGATTATCCCACAGCCAACCAAGACTAGACTGATTGGTGAAGTCGCAGTTCAGTGTGATGTTTGGGGGACTGCAGATGACAGGAAACTTGTTTCTGATTGGGTTGGCAAACTTATGGAAGAGTTCAGCAACATTAAAAAAATAGGCAGTAGGCAATGGTTTATGGAATATGAAAGTTCCAGCCAAATTATCAAAGACGATTCAACTCCAGAACTGCTATATCACGGCATTTTGGATTTGAAATTTAAATTTATTTAAAGGAGGAATATACAAACATGGCCAATCGTGGTAAAGATAAAATCTTGATGTTCCGAAAATTAGGGGATAAAAAAGCAGCGGCTAAGCTAGCTTTGCAAACAGAACACAAATGGAAATACGAGCGTAAGAGCGATTCAACCGCTACTAAAGACGGCTCAATCATTTCCGACAAAGGATTGGAAGTCACTCTTTCAATCGAAGCGGTGGCGACACGAGACGAACTAAACTTGATGTTGAAAGATTCCGTTGTTAATGGCTACAAGCTCGAAGTATGGGAAATTGACCTCGCAGGCGATAAGCAAGGGAATAAATACCCAGCGCTTTATGCTCAAGGTTCGCTCAATTCTTGGGAAGTACCAGAAAATGTTGAAGACCTTGAAACAGTCTCAACAGAAATGGCAATCGAAGGAAAACCAGTTACAGGTTACGCAACGCTTTCAGATGCGCAAATTGCAGAAATCAATTACGCATTTACTGATACTACTGAAATCGCTGGCAGATAATTATTAGGAGTTAGGGCTAAACAGCCCCTTATTTTTTAGGTAAGGAGTACAAATATAATGAAATCACTTGAAATCAATGGCAAAGAATATGATTTGCATTTTGGTATTGACTTTATCCGTGAAATGGATAAACGTTACCAAATCACAAACGAGGCAGGGGCTACTTTTGGCATGGGTTTGTCTAGCGCTGTTATTTACATTCAAGACAAGAACCAGTTATTTTGGCAGATATTATTTTGTCAGCAACACATACATTGAAACAAATTCCACGCTTGGCAGATATTGAGGCATGGCTCGAAAGTCAAGAAGACTTGGATAAGTGTTTGATGATTTTTATCAGCATTAGCAACTGCACCGTTGACGAAATCAAAAGTCAAAGAGATGTTAACAGCGGTAGCGGAAGCTTAAGCAACAAAACAACGTTAGCAAATAGCAGCAAGGAAGTATACGAAGACATGCTTGCCTCTGCTATTGGTTTATACGGCGTTAGCTCACTAACTGAAGCCAAACGCATGACCATCGAAGAGTTTAACGTGCGCAAGCGGGGCTACTTAATGCGACGATTGGATAGAGAGCGTGAGTCATATTTGCAAGCCTACCTGAACAGATTAATCAAAGCCACGGATAAGAGTGGCAAGCAATACGTGTATGCCAAGTTTGAAGATTTTTACAACGAGGCAAAACAACGAAATGCCGTGCTCGGAAACGGTCACGGAAACGTGGTAAATAGTGATTTAGTAGCAATCGCTAAACGCCGTCAAAAATATCTAAAAAAGGAGGTAGCAGATAATGGCAAGTAACTCTTATACTGTCGAGGCAGTTCTTAAAGCGGACACGTCCAATTTTACAAGCAACTTAGACAGGGCTAGCAGTTCTTTTAAGACGTTTACCAGCAACGCAAAAGACAAAACTTGGCGCGATAAGCGATAACTTTGAAAAAAGTCGGAAGCTCGATGAATAAGAAGCTAACCGTGCCGATAATGGCAGGACTAGGAGCTTCGGTTAAAACGTTTACGACTTTCGATGATTCAATGCGCAAGGTCGCAGCGACGTCTGGCATAGCGGCTGATTCATCTAGTAAAGCTTACATGCAAATGCGCAAACAAGCGCAAGATTTAGGCGCTACCACGCGCTACAGCGCCTCTGAAGTCGCTGAAGGTATGAACTATATGGCGATGGCTGGTTGGAGTGCTGAACAAACTATGGCAGGTATTCCAGCTGTGCTAGACTTAGCAGCCGCTTCTGGTGAAAATCTTGGTACGACTTCCGACATCGTAACCGATGCAATGACTGCGTTTGGTATGCAAGCCGAACAAGCAGGAGAGTTCGCTGATATTTTAGCAGCAGCAAGTTCAAACGCTAATACTAACGTTTCTATGATGGGTGACACATTCAAGTATGTAGCCCCAGTTGCTGGTTCACTTGGATTCAACGCAAAAGACACCGCTATTGCTATTGGTTTAATGGCGAACAGTGGTATTAAAGGTTCTCAAGCTGGTACAGCATTGCGTGCAGGTTTGGTTAACTTGGTTCATCCGTCCGAAGCTGCTCAAAAAGCCATGGATACATTAGGAATTTCTGTGACTGACAGCGAAGGTAACATGAAGAGCTTCCGCACCATCATGGGCGATTTACGTGAAAAAATGGGTGGGCTTTCAGAAAGCCAAAAGGCCTCAGCTGCAGCGACCATCTTTGGTAAGGAAGCCATGTCTGGTTGGTTAGCAATTATCAACTCATCAGACAAAGATTTTAACAAGCTAACTAATGCTATTGATAATTCTCAAGGTGCCACTAAACGAATGGTTAATACTATGGAAGGTGGCATAGGTGGTTCATTCCGTAACTTAAAA
>ENA-OQMZ01001063-OQMZ01001063.1-human-gut-metagenome-genome-assembly--contig:-NODE-1063-length-10522-cov-1.374026_pt1 | contig 10522 bp, 14 predicted proteins | sample MGYA00242621_ERZ504862 | MGnify/ENA primary metagenome ERZ504862 (study PRJEB26092, sample SAMD00036393) | human gut metagenome | host: Homo sapiens | study: EMG produced TPA metagenomics assembly of... | reverse complement strand
ATCAGATCTCCGAATTTCGTCTTTACTGCTGTAAGAGTAGTTTCCAGATCAGAAGAGTCCTGCTCACAAAGGGTGTGAAAATGAATACCATCCAATAATCCGATCAGCTCCGGATGCTTTCTCACAGCAGTCTCCCATTGTGCTCTTGTGGTACCATGCGGCTGCCTGGGGCACAGGGATCATAAATAGCATGTCCCTCCTGGGTAGAGCATTCCGGATTGATCCGAAGCCCTGCATTTTTCCCGGCCTCCTTCACTCTTTTTCCAAGCGAAGAAGCTGAGAAGGAGAGTTAAACACTATATGATCTGCAAAGCTAAGCAGCTCCTCAAATTCATCCTCACGATATCCGGCGCAAAATACATGTACCTCTTTTCCAGGCATCTCCTGGGCACCAAGCCTGGCTTCGTACAGTCCGCTTGCTTCTGTTCCCGTCAGATAAGGTTCCAAAAGATGATAGCAGTCATAATTACTGAAAGCCTTCTGTGCCAGGAGCATTTTGCAGCCTGTTCTTTTGGCAATATTCCCCATTAATTCTGCATTTTTTATAAAGCGCCGCTTCGTCGAGAACATAACAAGGTGTTTTGATCTTCCGCAGCTCCGGCGGAATAATTCCGCCGGACGCTGCAAAGGGTGGTCTTGTATCTGTTCTTTCCATTAATCCACCAGCTCCGGATCATGATTTTCGCTGCGTGGAAGTCCATATTTGTCAAGTGCTTCCAGGAACGGATCCGGGTCAAATTCTTCTACTGTGTACACTCCCGGGCGGATCCATTTTCCGGTAAGCATCATTAATGCTCCGCACATAGCCGGAACGCCTGTCGTATAGCTGATTGCCTGACTTCCAACCTCTTTATAACATTCCTGGTGGTCACAAACATTGTAAATATAATAGGTTTTCTCTTTTCCATCCTTTACCCCGGTGAAAATGCAGCCAATATTAGTTTTTCCCTTAGTCCGTGGACCCAGGCTGGCCGGATCCGGGAGAAGAGCCTTCAAAAACTGGATAGGAACGATTTCCTGTCCATTATAGTTGATCGGAGTAGTAGAAAGCATTCCCACATCCTCCAGACAGCGCATGTGATCCAGATAGCTCTGTCCGAAGGTCATAAAGAAACGAATTCTCTTTACACCCGGAATTGTCTGGGCAAGGGACTCGATCTCCTCGTGATGCAGAAGATACATATCTTTATCGCCGACCTGATCAAAATCATATTCCCGCTTGATCGCCATCGGAGGGATTTCCACCCAGTGTCCATTCTCCCAGTAGCTTCCGGGCGCACTTACCTCACGAAGATTGATTTCCGGATTAAAGTTGGTTGCAAATGCATATCCGTGGTCTCCTCCATTGCAGTCCAGAATATCAATGGTATCGATCTGGTCAAACTCATGCTTTAATGCATATGCACAATATGCCTGGGTAACACCCGGGTCAAAGCCGCAGCCAAGAAGTGCTGTAAGTCCTGCCTCTTCAAATTTCTTCCGGTATGCCCACTGCCAGGAATAATCAAAATATGCGGAAAATCCCGCTTCCTTGCAGCGTTTTTCGTAAATAGCACGCCATTTGGGATCATCCGTATCCTCCGGCTCATAGTTTGCCGTATCCATATAGTTTACACCACATGCCAGACATGCATCCATGATGGTCAGATCCTGGTACGGAAGCGCAATGTTCATTACCAGATCCGGTTTGTAACTATTGATCAGCTGGATCAGCTGGTTTACATCATCCGCATCCACCTTTGCGGTGGTAATAACTGTTTTTGTTTTTCCTTCCAGTTTCCGGGCAAGTGCATCACATTTTTCTTTTGTCCTGCTTGCTATACACAGTTCTGTAAATACAGTATCTGCCTGACAACACTTCTGAATTGCTACACTGGCTACTCCGCCGCAGCCGATTACAAGTACTCTGCTCATGTTTTTTGTCTCCTTTTTTATACTCAATTCTCGTAACTGTTTTTATTTTGCCACCGCCAGCAGCAGTTCCCTGACCACCTTACATGCTGTAGCTGTGGAAACACCGCTTGGATCCAGCATAGGTGCCAGCTCATTGACATCTGCTCCCACAATATTTAATTCTGATACCTTCCGGATAGCAGCGAGCAATTCAAGGAAGCTTACGCCTCCTGCCTCCGGTGTACCGTTCCCGGAAATACAGATGGATCCAGACAGTCCAGATCAATGGTAAAATATACCGGAACCTGCTTCCTGGCCAATTCCTGTACGGTTTCTTCCAGGCATTCAAAGGTAAAGGGATGAAAATCTGTATGCTCTTTTGCAAACCGGAATTCTTCTCTCTCCCCGCTTCGAATACAAAACTGATGTATCCTCCCATCTCCCAGAATATCATAGCATCTGCGGATAACACACGCATGACTTAAATGGGCACCAAGATAATCGTCTCTTAAATCTGCGTGCGCATCAAAATGAATAATATGAAGTCCCGGATATCTCCCGGCGGCAGCTCTCACAGCAGCCAGTGTCACCAGATGCTCTCCCCCCAGAAGCAACGGTATTTTTTCCTCTTTCAGGATTTCCTCTGCACGATCCTGTATATCAGCAAGTGCCATTTCACTGCTGCCGAAGCAAAGCTCCAGATCTCCACTGTCAAATACCTGAATATCTGTAAGGTCGCGGTCCTGATAAGGGCTGTAGGTTTCCAGTCCAAAGCTTTCATGACGAATGGCAGAAGGACCGAACCTGGCTCCCGGACGAAAGCTTGTGGTCGAATCAAAGGGAGCTCCGTAAAGAACAATTTCTGCTTCCTCAAAACTGCTGTCACAACCGATAAAATTTTCAATATTTGGTAAGATCATAAATCAGTCCTCCACCTCCTGAAGCATTTCCTCCAGAAAAGCCGGAAGATAAATGCACCTTTGTGAAGCCTTTGTAGTATAGTAACGGGTGCGAAGATTCAGTGAATTCCATGCCTTCGGATCCAGGTCATCCACCGGATGATATTTCTTACTTGCAAAGCCAAACAGCCAGTAGCCGGCAGCAAAGGTAGGAATATGAGCCTGGTAAACACGGCTGATCTGGAAAGTACTGGCAATTCTTTTGTGACTGCGCTGCATGGCATGCGCATCTTCGGAATAAAAAGGACTTCCCTGCTGATTAACCATGATTCCATCCGCCTTCAGCGCATTATAGCAGTTTCCGTAAAATTCACGGGTAAACAAGCCTTCCGAAGGGCCAAAAGGATCGGAAGAATCTACAATAATAAGGTCATATTTATTTTCACAGCGTCGGATAAATTTCAACGCATTTTCATAATGAAGATGCACTCTCCTGTCATCAAGCCTGCAGGCATTTCCCGGAAGATAAGCACGGCAGGCTTCCACTACCATGGGATCCATCTCTACCAGATCAATATGACGGACACGGTCATATCTGGTCAGTTCACGTACAACTCCGCCGTCTCCTGCTCCGATCACAAGAATATCTTTAGCTTCTTTGTGAATAGCCATAGGTACATGAGTGATCATTTCGTCATAAATAAATTCGTCACGCTCTGTGAGCATTACATTACCGTCCAGTGTGAGCACCCTGCCAAATTCCGGTGTCTCAAAAATATCAATTCTCTGATAGTCACTCTGCTTTGAATAAAGCTGACGGTTTACCCGGATACTATGCTTCACATCCGGTGTATGAAATTCCGAAAACCACATTTCCATTTTCTTTACCTCCCTGCCAGTACGTTTAAACGCAATATATCCGGATCTTCAGGGCCTGTCATATTGCATCCTTTTGCCTTGGCATATTCAATATAATCCAGGATTTCCGGAGTGATTCGTTCCCCCGGAGCCAAAATCGGGATTCCCGGAGGATAACACATTACAAACTCGCTGCATACCTTGCCTTCGGTTTCTCTGAGAGGAAGGCTGCATTTTTCTGCATAAAAAGCTTCCTGAGGACTTGTCACTACCTGAGGATCGATATATTCCTGATCCAGCAATCCTGATTTATCCTTCTGGAATCGCCTGCGGATCTCCGCAAGAGCACTTACCAGCCGCTCTATTTCCTGGGCACGATCTCCGATCGACAGATAAGCCAGAATATTTCCAATATCACCAAATTCGATCTGAATATCATATTCATCTCTCAGTATATCGTAAACCTCGATTCCTGCAAGTCCGATATCCAGGGTATGTACACTTAATTTCGTAATGTCAAAATCAAAAACCGAATCTCCATTCACCAGCTCTTTTCCAAATGCATAATAGCCGCCAATAGCATTGATCTCTTCCCTTGCATACTCTGCATATCTGCTACCTGATGAAAATCTGGCGTCCTCGCTGTGCAAGATTCCGGCGCGAAATGTCAAGACTTGACATCAGAAGATAGCTGCCTGAAGTAGTCTGAGTCAGATTGATGATCTGACGGACATAACCGGCATGAACACCTGGTCCTGTAAGAAGAAGGCTGGACTGGGTCAGGCTTCCGCCACTTTTATGCATGGATACAGACGCCATATCTGCACCAGCTGCCATTGCCGAAACCGGCAGACCTCCGCCAAAATAAAAATGGGTTCCATGTGCCTCATCTGCCAGACACAGCATTCCTGCTTCATGAGCCATGCGTACAATTGCGCGAAGATCACTGCAGATTCCATAATAGGTGGGATTGTTCACCAGCACAGCCACCGCATTTGGGTGCTCCTTAATTGCCTTTGCCACCTGTTCACGGCGCATTCCAAGAGAGATTCCAAGTCTCTGATCTACTTCCGGATTCACATAAACCGGAATTGCTCCGCACAGAACCAGCGCATTCAGCACACTTCTGTGGACATTTCGGGGAAGAATGATCTCATCTCCCCTCTTACAGGCAGTTAGCACCATAGTCTGTACTGAGCTTGTAGTTCCTCCAACCATAAGAAATGCATGAGCTGCTCCAAAGGCATCTGCTGCCAGCTCTTCCGCCTCCCGGATCACGGATACAGGATGACAGAGATTATCAAGCGGCTTCATGCTGTTTACATCCACACCTACACATTTTTTGTCCCAGAAATCAGTAGCTCCGGATTCCTCTTCCTCTTTTATGTCCCGGCACATCGAAAGGTACTACTCTCATACGCAGGAATTTTTCAAGAGCTTCATGAATTGGAGCATGATTCTGGTCCAGTTTAAAACGACTTCTGTTCATTGCTTCTCCATTTCCAGTTCCTTTATCCGCACAAAAAAGCAGGCCGATACAAAACCGTAAACCTGCTTAGATCATTCTTCCTGATTTTATTTTCATCGCATATAAATATGAGAATCCCCATATTTACATGAGATCAGAATCCGGATGATATATGTCAGAGTCTATATAGCAATCATACTTTTACTACTCTTATTGACCGTTTCACAAGTCTGCGCAACAGGCGCATGACGGTTATCAAAGGAACCAACTTATAAAATTTGAGCTTCTAACTCAATCAATAAGGCAACCAAAGTTACCATCAGCGGCAGTGGACCCGGCTGTCCGTATGGCCTTGACCCCAAAATGGAGTGGTCCAAAATAATTGCTTTGAAAAGACTCTTTCTTGTCCTTCAAAATCTTCATAAGCATAGCATATCTGAAAATTCATGTCAACTATCAAAATCGTTTAAATACTTATAGTATGAACCATTTATAATAATGTCAGAAGGATATTCTTTTCTTGAATCCCTCATATTTTCATGCTAATATGTATAATTAGGTCAAAAACTACAAAATACAAAATGGAGGAAATATGAATCAAAAAAGTACATCTGCTCCCATAGCAGAAAACAAAATGGGGACCATGCCCGTAGGAAGGCTTGTACTAAACATGTCTCTGCCAATGATGATCTCCATGCTGGTGCAGGCATTGTACAATATTGTAGACAGTGTTTTCGTTGCCATGCTTTCCGAAAATGCTCTGACGGCAGTTTCCATGGCTTTTCCACTGCAGACACTTCTGATCGCAGTAGGTGCAGGTACCGGTGTGGGTATGAACGCACTGCTTTCCAAATCCCTTGGAGAAAAGAATTTTAAAAAAGCTGATCAGACAGCCAGCAATGCTGCTTTCCTGTATGGCTTAAGCTATCTGGTTTTCCTGATCCTTGGATTTACAGTAGTAAAACCATTTTATGCCAGCCAGGTACATAACGCAGACCCTGAGATCCTTAAATTTGGGATTGAATATCTGAGCACAGTTATGATATTCTCCTTTGGTCTGCTTTGGACAGTTTTTCTTTGAACGTCTGCTCACATCCACAGGAAAAACCATATTCAGCATGACTTCTCAGCTGTGCGGTGCCATCACCAACATCATCCTTGACCCGATCCTGATCTTTGGTCTGTTCGGTGCTCCGAAAATGGGTGTTACCGGAGCTGCTGTAGCTACTGTGATCGGACAGTGTGTAGCCTGCATCGTTGCCGGAATCTGCAACCATAAATTTAATCATGAAGTCCGGCTCAGCTTCAGGGGCTTCCGTCCTGACCTTAAGATCATCGGCCATATTTATGCAGTAGGTATTCCATCGATCATCATGCAGTCCATCAGTTCTATCATGACCTACTGCATGAATCTGATCCTGGTACAGTTCACAGTCACTGCAACTGCAGTATTTGGTGTTTACTTCAAATTACAGAGTTTTTTCTTCATGCCTGTATTTGGACTTAACAACGGCATTACACCGATCATTGCTATAATTATGGTGCACGCCACAGAAAGCGTATGCTTAAAACTGTCAAAGTCAGCATGTTCATCGCATTCTGTTTTACATTCATTGGTTTTCTTGCCTTTGAATTTATTCCGAAAACACTGCTGGGGCTGTTCAGTGCTTCCGAAGATATGCTTACCATCGGAATCCCTGCACTTCGTATCATAGGAATCCACTATCTGATCGCATGGTTCTGTATCATTGCGGGAACTGTATTCCAGGCACTCGGAAAAGCTGTATTCAGTATGATCGTATCTATCATGCGTCAGCTGTTTGTCCTGGTACCTGCTGCTTATATCCTTGCTTCCATCGGCGGACTTCACGCAGTATGGTGGTCTTTCCCCATTGCGGAGATCATTTCTCTGATCGTGTCCGTAGCTTTCCTGGTTGTCATAAACAGAACGATCATCCAAAAAATTCCGGAAGCATAAGGATATCAAAGCTTCCCATTCCAATTTATACAAAAAAATGACAGAAGATTTCCTTTTTTCTCTTCAGGATATCTTCTGTCTTTTTTATTGTTATTTATAGATCCGGTAGCCATCCCTTCCGGAGCGTTTTTACCTGATAAAGGGCAAAATCTGCTTTTTGATACAGTTCCATAAAGGTATCTCCATCCTGTGGTGCAAAAGCAATTCCTGCACTAAAAGTAAATGTATGCTCTCCCATGCCTTCCATACGGATCTCCCTGAGCTTTTCATGAAGTTTTTTTATTCTGCTCTCCATATTTTCCCGTGAACCGATATTACAGAGCAGGATCACAAACTCATCCCCGCCGATACGCCCGATCACATCCTGTTCCCGGAACTGCTCTTTAAGAAAACCTCCCAGCATTTTTAATACATTATCTCCCATGACATGTCCGTAAACATCATTCACTTCTTTAAAATGATCCATATCCAGGATCAGGAAGCCATGAAGCCTTCCGGAGCTTTTTCTCTCAGAATAGCATCGATCACCTTCTGCGTATTCTCTCTGTTATAAACGCCTGTAAGCGCATCCTTCTGGGCAGAACGCACCAACTCTGCTTTCTCTTGGTTATTTCTTACAACAATATACAGGAGCAGGAGAAGCACCAGAATACAGAAGCTTCCCATAAATAGGATTTCATAACCGGAAATGAATTCATAAGCTGCTGTGCACTTTTTTACAGGAATTGCATAACAGATCATCCAGTCGTTGTATCCAAGAGGCATATATGCCAGATACCGGTCTGCTTCTTTTCTCTCTTTGAGACTAAGCTTCACCAGACCACTTTCGCCAACTTTAAAATCTTCCTGAATATCCTGAAGAGTATTCTTTCCTTTGAGATTTTTTTCTCTGCAATATTTAAAAAGATTGATTCCATATGTGATCTCCGTACCAGACGCCGAACCACTGTCAAAGGCAATGATCTCTCCATCACTTGTAGCCAGAAAACTGTTTCCCGCTCCGTCAAAAAGATCATTAAAAAGCATATGGCTCAGCGCTGTAACATTACAGGATCCGCCCAACACACCGATCACTTTATGGTCTTTGTATACCGGCACACCTAAAACCACCCGCACCTTATGGTCCACACTGCTTTCCAGGGGATCGCTGATGGTCTGCTCTCCACTGATAGCCTCCTGAAAATATCTGCGATGAGAAATATTCTTGGTTACTCCATTGTCGTAGTATGCATCTCCATTCTTATCAATAAGAGCAGCCCTCTCCAGGTCTGTCTTTTCATAAATGGATATCAGTCGTTCTTTATTTTCTTCTGAAAAAAAAAAGTTCTTCTGATCTTCCCATTGCAGAGGCAATCTCATTCAGATATTGATAATTAATATCCAGTATCGTCCGCAAATGTTCACTTTGTCTCTGCACATTTATCTTCAATGTATTCTGAGAATTCACCTGTACAGCCCTCTGCACACACTCGAAAAAAATAAGAATCCCTGCTATAACCGCCAAGATAAAACGCCGGTTGCCATAACATAATTTTTTAATTCAAAGTGATTCTTTTTCATACGTTTTCTCCTGATCTAACCTTTTTTGTCCTGCATTTTTATTTTACCATGATTTTTGTTTTTTCTCTATAACAAAAATCTGCAGATTCCAATCATAAGATTGAAAAATGCAGATTTTTTACAACGATATCTGATTATTATGCCTTATTATGCCGCCTTCCGCAACTCACGTCCGGCTTATATTGCTGCAATAAGAACAACGTTATTTATTTTTCTTTGTGTTTACGATCAGCGGAACAATTTCTCCTTTTTTTACATCCACCAGTCCCTTATCAGTCAGCTTCAGTGCCGGGCTTACCGGTAATCCAAGTGTTGCCACTGACATGATCGGATTATTATGCACATATCCCAGATCTGTAAGGCTTTTTCTTACCGCCTTCAATGCAAGGCCATTCTCCCTGATTGATTTTTCGGATAAAAGCCCACATACCGGAAGTGCAAGTTCAGAAAGGATCCTTCCATCTTTTACTGTCAGAAATCCCCCCTGCAGTTCCCGGATCCTATTTACAGCAAATAACATATCATCCGGAGAGCTTCCTGCCACAAAGAGATTATGATGATCATGAAAATATGTTGTTGCCACAGTTCCCTTTTTCAAGCAGGAGCCTGTAAGAAATCCATAGCCGATATTTCCGTTCTTCCCATGACGTTCCACCACCATAGCCAGAAGACATCCGCTGTTTTCCCAGCAGATCTTTCCAGCTTTCACCGGCATTTCCACCAGTTTTTCAGTAGTATGGGTACGATCCGGATTGATCTCTATCACACGAACCGTTGCATATCCTTCCTGAAAAGGAGCATTCACCTGAAAATCCTTCAGAAAAATCTCCGGAAGCTGTACACTCCGGTAAAAATCTGCCGGAAATTCATATGTGGAAGCAGACAGCGGCAACTGCGGTTCATCCTTTGCATAAATCGGAACACCATTTTTGAATACAGCTTCCGGTTTAAGAACGGACGGATCTTTAAGCAGCATAAAGTCCGCAAGTTTTCCCGGTGCGATAGCTCCTCTGTCATAAAAATGCATTCGCTGACATGGTGTATATGTGGCACAGTAGATTGCCTGTTCCATCGGAAATCCCATATCGATCGCTTTCTGTACCACTGCATTCAGCGGTCCCTGCTCATACAAAACATCTGCCATAGTATCATCTGTTACAAAGGAACAATACTCGTAGAGCTGGTTCTGGCAGATATATTCCAGGATTTCCGGTTTCAGCATTTTATCCTGGATCTCAAAAACATTCCGTTTTCGATCCGCTGCTTTACTTCCTCAAGAGTATGTTCTGTATGATCACCATTAATACCCAGATAAAGAAACTTTGCAAGATCCAGATCCAGTAATGACGGACAGTGTCCCTCGATCACATATCCCGGATGGTCTTTTTTCAGATATTCCAGAAACCGGCTGATCTCCAAATCATTTTCCCGGATGATCTGTCGGTAATTCATGATTTCGCCTACACATACCACATCTTTTTCTTCCAGCAGATGCTTCATTGCACTGCAGTCAATGATCCCGCCTGTTGTTTCCAGCTTTTCACTGGTTGACGGAACGCTGCTTGGAATCCCGTAAAAAATATCGATAGGTGCATTCTTTGCCGCAGAGATCATCTCCAGAATCCCTCGAATCCCTTTGACATTGGCCATTTCGTGAGGCTCTGAAACCACCGTCGTCACACCATTTTCTCCTGCACATTTTCCAAAAAAAGCCGGTGTGGCCATAGAACTCTCAATATGCATGTGTATATCTGTCAGTCCTGGAATCATGTATGATCCTTTGACATCGATCACATTGTCAGTCTGAAGATCCGTATCCTGTTTTCTGCTATGTAATAAATTTTCCATCTTCACCGCAACATTGGC
>ENA-OQMZ01001062-OQMZ01001062.1-human-gut-metagenome-genome-assembly--contig:-NODE-1062-length-10530-cov-3.495722_pt1 | contig 10530 bp, 13 predicted proteins | sample MGYA00242621_ERZ504862 | MGnify/ENA primary metagenome ERZ504862 (study PRJEB26092, sample SAMD00036393) | human gut metagenome | host: Homo sapiens | study: EMG produced TPA metagenomics assembly of... | reverse complement strand
CTCGTGCGCCGCGCGTGCCGCCGGCGGAGCTGGTCAGGTCATGCGCTTGAGTCGGTTGCCGAGAGGCTGCCGCGCGAGTTGGTAGAAAAACGACCTGCTAAAAAAAGATTGCCCACTCCTGGGCGGCGCTGGTTCCGGCACATCGCGTTGGCCTTGTCATCGAGGATGACAAGCGCGACTGGCATGCTTGCTGCTGTCGAGTGGTGTCTGCGGCATTGCCTGACTGTCGTATCGCTGTCGCCCATCGGCTTTGTCCTGGGGCTGCTCGCACCGTTTGGCGTAGGTGCCGCTCGCGACACCTTCGACCGTCGCCGCGAGCAACACGATGTGGAAGAAGCCATGCCCGAGGCCTTTACGGCGCTCTCTATGTCGCTCGCCTCGGGTCATTCGCTGGCCCAGGGCATGAGGTTTGTGGGAACTCACGCGCAAGAGCCGGTGCATACCGAGTTTTTGCGCGTTGCGGCGGCGATCGACTGCGGCGTCTCGGCGACTGATGCGTTGGATGACCTACTCGACCGTATCGATGCCCCCGGCCTTTCGCTTGTCACTTTGGCGCTCAAGGTGTCGCAGCGAACCGGTGCCCCGCTCGCTGACCTGTTATCCGAGGCGTCGAGCATGGTGGGGGAGCGCATTGAGCTCAAGCGCCGCCTGGACGTTAAGACATCGCAGGCTCGTATGTCGGCACACATGGTCTCGGCTATGCCGGCGGGTATGTGTGCGGTGCTGGCGCTGCTTTCGGCCGATTTTCGCCGCGGCCTTGCAACACCGGCGGGTGCCGGTGCCGTGGTGCTGGGTCTTGCCCTCAACGCCGTCGCGCTGATGGTAATCCGGCGCATTATGCGGGTGGAGCTATGAGCGCCTGGTCGGGGTCGCGGCGTGCCTGTGCGCGTTCAGCGTGTTTGTCGCGACGGGGCTCAATCGTGCGGACGCATACAAGATCGTCCGGGTCTGCAAACGCGAGATGCTGCTGGTTGTTGCGGCTGCCCGCTCGGTAACCGATGCCCTGGTAGCACGGTTGAAGGGCATGCTCGGCACGGGTGGTACGGCGCAGGTGTCGCTTGGCGAGGTGTCCGAGATGATCGACGTGGTGCGTCTGGGGCTTTCGGCCGGCCTTTCGTTCGATGCGGCGCTTGAGGTTTTTGCGCCAATCGCCGATCGACGTTGGCGCTCCGCCTTGAGCGAGCCTGCATGGCATGGCGTGTGGGCGTAGGGACGCGAGAGGATGAGCTTCTGGCGGCCGCGCGCGACCTGGATGTGCGGGCGCTCGAGACCTTTGCCATCACAGCGGGGCAGGCGCTTGCCCTCGGTGCCCCGCTTGCCGAGACGCTGGCGGCCCAAAGTCGCGAGATTCGCGCGGCCCATCGCGCCGCGGTCGAGCGCGAGATTGAGCGTGCGCCGGTCAAGCTGCTGATTCCCACCGGCACGCTCATCTTGCCGGCGTTGCTTCTGTCCATATTGGGCCCGCTGCTGGGAGCAGGCGGGATGATGTAGGGAGGAATACATGAATACGATGACTGACGTTGTTGGCAAGGTCTGGAGCTTGGCGTTTTGCCAGCCAATTCACGCTCGCCAGCGTGCCGAAGAACTGCTGCGGGAGGAGAGCGCGCAGGGCACCACCGAGTACGCCATCCTAGTCGGTGTGCTCGTGGTGATTGCCATCATTGCCATTGTCGCATTTAAGGGCAAGGTCCAAGATTTATGGAGCGCTATCAGCGAGGGCATCAACAGCCTGTAGAGGGCGCCCGTCCCGTCGGCGCGTTGCTGGTGCTCGCCTGTGCGGTCGTGGCGGTGGCAGTGGCGGTTTGGGGGCTTAACGCAGCACGGCAACAACGTTTAGGGGCTGCCGCGGATGCGGGATCGGGTTCGGCTGCGGCGTCTCAAATAGACGATGCGCGAGACGCGGACGATGCGAATGCCGCCGTCACGGCGCAAACGTTCTTGCAAGCACTCGACGAGCGAGCGGACGCTGCAACGGGTTCATCTGCAAACAATGCCGTCGCTGTTCGTCTCGCATGGTCCGAGTGCCGACCGATGACCGAGGCGGCGGCGGATATGCTGCGTGCCTATCGCGAGGTGCCCACGGCGCAACTTGCTCTGAGCGGCTATCTCGACATCAAGGGCAACGTGTGGGGCGCCATCGTGCGTGACGGACGCGGCTGGGTCGATATGGTGACGGTTGCCGCGGATGCTGGCGATACTTCGTGTCGTCTGCGCGTGGTCCGCCTGACCCCGCAGACAACGAACTCAAAGGAGGGGTCGTGAAATGCATGATGTCCTGCGTGAGGAATCTGCCCAGGCAACGGTCGAATACGCCATCGTCACGGTGGCACTGCTTTCCATCGTGCTGGCGATCGCAGGGCTTTGGCGTGCCGGTGCCGATGGGCGCTTGGCGGCGCTGGTCGAGCGGACGGCGTCTCACGGCGTCACCTCGACATCGATTGTCGACGCTGCTGCGGGTGCTAAGGACATCGTACTCTATTGATGTCACGCGCGAGGACAGGGCGCAGTCTACGGTCGAGGCGGCATTCCTGCTGCCGACGTTTCTGACGCTCGTCCTGTTGGCGCTGCAGCCGGTGTGCCTGCTCTATACACGCGCGGTCATGGAGTCTGCCGCCGCCGAGACCGCGCGGCTCATGACCACGACGACGGTGGGGGATGACGAGGATATTAAGGAGTTTGCCCGCCGCCGTCTTGCCGCGGTTCCCGACGTTTCGATTTTTCATGCCGGCGGGCCCCTGTCGTGGGATATCGAGCTTGGTCGGGCCGATGCGGGCGGCGTCTCGTCCGTTTCCGTTACCGGCGAGGTTAAACCGCTGCCCGTGATCGGTGCGTTTGCGCAGGCTATGGGTAGCGCAGGCCATAACGGCTATGTCGAGCTTAAGGTCGACGTCTCGTATCGATCGCGTCCCGAGTGGCTGGAGGGAGACTATGATTCATGGATTGCTGCATGGGATTAAACGCTGCCTGTTGAAGGTGACGAGGGGGCTTGCGTGCCGTTGCCGACCGCGTGCTCGCTGCAAGCGAGGCGGCTTTATGGGTCGAGCCGGGATCGACCTGTTTATCGAAGACGGTGCCTATACCACGCTCTCCTCTGCGGTGGTCATCTTGGTGGTGCTCACGCTGCTGTTTTCGTCGACGGCGGCGATATGGAGCATGTCGCGCGCGGGGGACACCCAGGTGGCTGCCGATAGCGGCGCGCTGGCAGGCGCCAATGTGGTGTCGTCCTATCACACGGCTGCGACGGTGGTGGATGCGAGCATTTTGAGTTTGGGCCTGGCGGGGTTTGCCACGATCGGCACCGGCTTGGTCGCCATCCTTATTCCAGGTGCCGAGCTTGCCGCGGGCGATATGGTCGACACGGGAATCGAGATCATTAAAACGCGCAACAAGTTTGCCAAAAGCGCCTCCAAGGCTTGCAGAAAATCGAGACGGCTCTACCGTATCTGGTTGCCGCGCGAGCTACGCAGTCCGTGTCGGCGCAGGATACCGAAGGTGCGACCTATACCGGTACGGCGCTTGCCGTGCCCAGGACGTCCGAGTCGGATTTCGTTGCGCTCGAGGGGTCCGAGATCTCGACCGATGTCATTAAAGACACATCGAAAGATCTGGAACGCGCGGCAGATGAGCTGCAGAAGGCCTCGGAGGAGACGGCGAAAGCAAAAGAGCGCGCCTGGCTTGCGGATTGCGGCGGGTCGGTTCCGGCTTCGGTCGGTAGCTGTTCATGCATGTGGGAACGCGCAGGCAGTTTGACTGAGCTCTCAGGTGAGCAGAACAAGCATTATGTCTCGAGTATTGACTGGGAACCGCAAATTGCCCTGAATCGTGCGAAGGCGTATTACCGAGAGCGCCTGGCGAATGAGAAACCGCTTGGCGAGAGTCCGGAAAAGCAAGCAGGTTCTGCTGCGCGAAAGGCGTTTTTCGCCTATGCGAGCGAAGAAGTTGAGCGGGCATATATAACTGAAGAGGACGGCAAGGTTTCCGCCTATATCCCCTTCCTTCCGCGAAATCCAGATGAGGCGCGGACGACTGAGCTCTATACCGACGCACGCTGGCCAACAAGTGTTAAGGGCGATGTTGCATATTTGCATTATGGAACAGACTGTCCTAATTACAAAAAGGGAACACCCGGCGGGTTGGCGTCTGTTTCGGCTTTTGATGGTCACGAAACGTGTGACGAGTGCCATTTTGGTGTCTCGTCTTTGGCTATGTTGCGATTGCAACGACTTCTATCGAGAGTGGCTTCGAGTACCACTTCGACGAGTTCAAAAATGCCCTAGAGAAATACGTCGAATGCCGCAACAAAGAGCTCGAGCTCATGCGCCAGACCGAGGACGAGGCAGACCGTGCGGGCAATGCGTTTGACGAGGCCATTAAAGCGCTTTCGGGCGAGCGTCCGCGTATCGCCCCACCCGGCCGCAATGGCGTGGTTGCCCTTGCGGTTTCGGGTGTTATCTCGAGCCCCGATGAGCTCAACTCTTCGTTTAACACGACAGTCAGGCTTGGCGATCGCGGCGCGATCTCTGCTGCGGTGCTGGCGCCCGATGACGCGACGGCGCAGAACAACGTTCTCTCGCGGTTTTTCTCGGCGCTGGAGGAGCGTTCGGGTGGCGTTGTCGGCGTACTCGATGGCGTCATGGATGTTTGGGGACGGCTGCTCGTGGGATACGGAGACATCCAAGGCTCGGCCGACGAGCTCATGGGCGAGATGATCGATGACCTGGAGGGGGCAGCGGTGCGTTGGGCTCCATTGCGTCGTGGCTCGGCGATACCGTTTCGGCGTCCGTGGCGGCGCTGGGCTTGGAGCCGTGCGACTTGCGCCTACGAAAGCCGGTACTGACCGACACCGCCAATGTCATCAAGAGCCCGGGGTCTGACATCACAGGTCTTTCTAAAGTGCAGGACAAGCTACGAAGTATTCCGCTGGGCGTGACCGACCCCAAGGCGCTTTGCGAGGCGCTGGAATATCAAGTCGAGCGCACCATCAGCGGCACGGTGTTCACGCTTGCGGAGATTCCGCTGCCCGGCGGCGGTTCCATCCCACTTACCGTCGATGTCGCCACACTGGCGGGTGCCTGGGCGGTGGGTCGTAATGGGCATCCGCACGCGCCTGTGCGAGGAGCGCGCCCAGGCGACGGTCGAGATGGCCGTGGTCACGCCCGTCCTGCTGGTTCTGGCGCTTATCGTGTACAACGTCATGGTCTTTGCCGACGCGGTCGCGCGCTTCGATCGCGTGGTGCCCGATATCGTGCTAGCGCATGCCGTGGCGCCGAGCGGGGAGGGCGATGACAGCTCCATCGATGCCTCCGCGACCGTTCAGGCTCAGATCCAACATGCCATGGAAGGCTATGACTTGCAGATTGAGGTCTCGAGCGAGCAGGGTGCGACGACATCGGATGGCGGTCTGCTTTCGCTCTCCGGCACGTTTAGGACCTATACCTGTACCATGCGCTACGAGCCGTGGCCGAGCTCGCTCAGCGTCGCCGGCGTTTCGCTGGGGGCACCGGCAAAGTTGTCGCACGAGCGCGCAGTGACGGTCGATCCGTGGCGTCCGGGGGTGGTTATGTGACCGCGGCCTCATCCTACATTGCCTACGCGCGGGCGCTCAACAGGCTGGGTTGGGCGCCTGCCGAGTTTGTGGTGGCGGAGTCGTTTGCCGTGCGCCTGCGCGGCATGCTGGGACGGTCTCCGATTGCGCCAACGGGTTGCCGCTCGTCATGGCGTTCCCACGCTGCTCTTCGGTCCACACCTGCTTTATGGCCTACCCCATCGACATTGCTTTTATCGACCGCAACGGCAGCATCCTCGCATGCTACGAAAACGTCCGTCCTTGGCGCATGTGTTCCTGTCCCGGTGCCTGGGCGGTGCTGGAACGCCCTTCAATCCTCGCTACACCTCCCGCCTTTCAACAAGTGCCGGCGTAAGAATTGGCGACAGCGGACTTTCGTCATACGAAATTGGGTAAGATGGAGGAGAAGATGCATGGATGTTGAGATCCATCCCAACGCCAAAAAAACACTTGACGGAAAAGAAAGTGCTTGGTGCCTGGTTCGCGGTTACTGAGTGCATTCGCCGCGAGTCGGAGGACGAGCCGCCGAGATGGCTTGCCATTGGATGGCTTCCAGATGGTCGAAGTATGGAACTTGTTGCAGTCGAACTAATTCGTGGATGGCTCATTATTCATGCCCTGTCTCCGGTTCAGAAGAAATTCTGGCAAGAGATCGAGCGAGCTCGGCAGAGGGGTCGATGATGAGCAAGGCGTATACGGCTGCCAATGGTCAGGTTGTAACGGATGAAATGATTGACGCGTGGTGCGAGTCGTACGAGCATGGCGGGTTTCCGGACGGCGAGCATACCGTTGGGGGGATCGTGCACGGGCGGCCTCCGCTCTCAAGCGAAGGGACGGCAACGCTATCGGTCAAGATTCCCCTAGGGATGAAGGAGGCGATTCGTCGTCGGGCGGCGGCTGAAGGGATGACGCCAAGTGAGTTTGCCCGTGCAGCCTTGAGCGAAAAACTTCTTGCGGTGGGTTGATGTCTCTAACATGCTGTTCTATAGGGTCGGCCTTGTGGCTGGCGCCGTGCTCAAAAACTTTTTTTCAAATTCTCGGTTGACCGGAGCGCGTCCTTGGTTATACTAATCAACCTTGAAACAAGGCACACCTCAAATGGCTGGGTAGCTCAGTTGGTAGAGCAGAGGACTGAAAATCCTCGTGTCAGGGGTTCGATTCCCTTCCCCGCCACCTTGAATTGACTAGGACCTCTGCAAAGGGGTCCTTTTCTTTTATGTGGACCCGCGGAAAGCGCATCCCATTATTGAGCGAAAGAATGGAATGCGCTTTCCGGCGCCTGCCCTCGGCGTGTATGCGCATCTCGGTACGTCATCTTGACCCCGCTCGCCCCAGACATTCCTCCGCTTTTGCGCCACTTTACAGACCGTTCGGTCGTCTGTCCGCACGCGCGGGTATACTCAAAACGATACTTTTCCTATGCAATACGATGCAGGTTTGGCCTGCACGATCCGAAGGGGGCAGTGATGGAGAGGATACTCGGCGTTAATCTCTCTGGCTGGTTTATTCCCGAGCTTGGGTGACCCCGTCGCTATACGCGGCGACCGGTGCATCCAACGCGGCCGAGCTGCAGGAGGCCATGGCACCGCCGCCTATAACGAGCGCATGCGCCGTCATTACGAGACGTTTGTGAGTGAGGACGATTTTCGCCGCATGGCGCAGATCGGTCTCAATGCCGTGCGTCTGCCGGTGCCTGGTATGCCTTTGGTTCGCAGGAGTCCGATGCGTCCTACATCTCGGTTGTCGACTACATCGACCGTGCAATTGAGTGGGCTGCCAAGTACGACATCCGCGTGCTGCTCGATCTGGCGACGGTGCCGGTGGCCAGGCGATTCCAACGATTCGCCCACCACGCCGGAGGCTGTTGCCGAGTGGCATTCGTCCACCAACGGCCGTCATGTCGCACTCGACGTGCTCGAGCGCTTGGCCGATCGCTACGGCGAGGCCGAGAGCCTGCTGGGCATTGAGCTGCTGGACACGCCGCAGATGAGCGTCCGCAAGAGCCTCTTTACCATGACGGATGGAATTCCGGCCCACTACTTGCGCAATTTCTATCGCGATGCCTACGAGCTCGTCCGTTCGTATATGCCCGAGGATAAGATCGTCGTCTTCTCGTCTTCGGGGCATCCCAGCGAGTGGAAGCATTTTATGCGCGGTGCCAAGTACAAGAACGTCTACATGGACCTTCACCTGTACCATTACCGCGACGAGTATGCGCTCGACATCACGAGCCCCCGCGGGCTGACGACGGCGATTTCGCGTAACAAGCGCGAGCTTAAAGAAGCGATCTCGAAAGGGTTCCCCGTGCTGGTGGGCGAATGGTCGGGCGCGGCGATCTTTGCCAACTCGTCGGTTACGCCCGAGGGCCGCAATGCCTACGAGCGCGTGTTTATCGCCAACCAGCTGGCTTCGTTTGCGCCGGCTGCCGGTTGGTTCTTCCAAACGTGGAAGACCGAGAAGCGCATTGCAGCATGGGACGCCCGCGCGGCACTCGGTACGCTCGAGCGCGGCATGATTGAATAGGTTGATATGACGCAAAACAGCGCCCATACGGGCAAACTCTATGTGGTCGGCACGCCCATCGGCAACCTGGGCGACCTGTCCCCGCGCGTTGGCGAGGCCTTTGCCGCCGCCGATGCCATTTGCTGCGAAGACACGCGTGTGACGTCAAAGCTGCTGATGCACCTGTGCATTTCCAAGCCGCTTGTCCGTTGCGACGAGAATGTGATCGCCAGTCGCGCCGCCGGCCTGGTCGACCGCCTGCTGGCGGGGGAGACCCTCGCCTTTGCCTCGGACGCCGGCATGCCGAGTGTGTCCGACCCCGGCCAGGTGCTGGTCGAGGCAGCGCGTGAGGCCGATGTGCCCGTAGAAGTTATTCCCGGGCCCTCTGCTTGCGTCACGGCGCTCGTTTCGTCCGGCATTCCCTGCGAGCATTTTTTCTTCGAGGGCTTTTTGGACCGAAAGCACGGCGACCGCGTGCGCCGTTTGCAGCGCCTTGCCGTAGTACCCGGCGCGCTCATCTTCTACGAGTCTCCACATCGCATCGTGGCGACGCTCGAGGCCGTGGCGGAGGTCTTTCCCCAGCGTGAGGTTGCCGTCTGCCGCGAACTCACCAAGCTGCACGAGGAGGTCTTGCGCGGGCCCGCTGCCCAGCTCGCCGAGGAGCTGCGTGCTCGCGGCGAGGTAAAGGCGAGATTGCGCTGGTCATCGCGCCGCCGAGCGAGGACGAGGAGGCTGGCATCGTACCGGTTGGCGCCGCGGCAGCGGATCCCGACGAGGCCCTGCGCGAGGATATCCGCGCCGCGCTCGAGGAGGGGGAGCCCGCCTCTGCGGTGGCTAAGCGCCTGTCTCAGAAGTATTCGCGCCGCAAGCGCGATGTCTATGCCATGGTGCTCGATATGCAATAGATGGAGGATATCCAGCCCTTGCGCTAGAATCATCCCTGTATGCAACGTTTTTCTGGAGGACAAACCCCATGGATCAAAGCAAGCCTTCGTTCTTTATCACGACGCCCATCTACTACGTCAACGCCGATCCGCACCTGGCACGGCTTATTCCACCATCATCGCCGACGTTCAGGCTCGCTATCGCCGCTCCGCTGGCTACAACGTTAAGTTCCTGACCGGCATGGACGAGCACGGCGAGAAGGTCGCCGAGGCCGCAGCCAAGCATGGCATGACGCCGCAGGAGTGGACCGACAGCCAGGCTCCGCACTTCAAGGAGCTTTGGAGCAAGCTCGAGATTTCCAACGATGACTTCATCCGCACCACCGAGCCGCGCCAGCATCATGCCGTGCAGTACCTGTGGGAGCGCATGAAGGAGTCCGGTTACCTGTATAAGGGCAGCTACGACGGCTGGTATTGCGTGCCTGACGAGACCTACTTCACCGATACGCAGGTCCAGAAGGGCGACGAGGAGTACGGCAGCGTCGGCCAGCACCTGTGCCCCGACTGCCACCGTCCGCTTGAGCGCGTGCAGGAGGAGTCCTACTTCTTTAAGCTTTCCGCCTTCCAGGACAAGCTGCTCAAGCTTTACGACGAGCACCCCGACTTTGTCGAGCCTGCGTTCCGCATGAACGAGGTGCGCAGCTTTGTCGAGGGCGGCCTTAACGACCTTTCCGTGAGCCGCACGAGCTTTGACTGGGGCATTCAGGTCCCGTTTGACGAGGGCCACGTGACCTACGTGTGGTTTGATGCGCTGCTCAACTATATGACGGCCGTCGGCTACGGCGTCGACACCGACGAGGCGCGTGCCGAGCTGGCCTATCGCTGGCCCGCGCAGTTCCACATCGTGGGTAAGGACATCATCCGCTTCCACTGCGTCATTTGGCCCGCCATGCTCATGGCCATCGGTGAGGCCCTGCCCGAGCACGTCTTTGCCCACGGCTTCCTGACCGTGCGCAATGCCGAGACCGGCAAGGCCGAAAAGATGTCCAAGAGCCGCGGCAACGCCATCGCTCCGCAGGACGTTATCGACATGCTGGGCGTCGAGGGCTATCGCTATTACTTCATGACCGACGTCGTCCCCGGCACCGACGGTGCCATCAGCTTCGATCGCATGGAGCAGGTCTACAACGCCGACCTGGCCAACAGCTGGGGCAACCTTATCTCGCGTTCGCTCAACATGAGCGGCAAGTACTTTGACGGTTGCGCGCCCGCCAAGCCCGCGTCGTTCGATGCGTTCGAAAACCCGCTGGCAAAGATCGCCGATGGCCTGGTCGAGCGCTACATGGCCAAGATGGACGTGCTCGATTACGGTGGAGCTAAGGACGAGGTCATGGAGCTCATCCATGCCGCCAACCACTACATCGAGGACTCCGAGCCTGGGCGCTTGCCAAGGACGAGACCAAGCTGACGAGCTGGCATTTGTGATCTACAACCTGCTCGAGGCTATCCGTATTGCCGCTCACCTGCTGATGCCGCTCATGCCCCAGACTTCTGCCGAGGCCCTGCGCCGCCTGTCGT
>ENA-OQMZ01001061-OQMZ01001061.1-human-gut-metagenome-genome-assembly--contig:-NODE-1061-length-10565-cov-3.207990_pt1 | contig 10565 bp, 17 predicted proteins | sample MGYA00242621_ERZ504862 | MGnify/ENA primary metagenome ERZ504862 (study PRJEB26092, sample SAMD00036393) | human gut metagenome | host: Homo sapiens | study: EMG produced TPA metagenomics assembly of... | reverse complement strand
TTTGGTGCTACCGCCATGGCTTTGGTCTGTGGTTCCGTTGTCGGCGCTCTTGCAGCGGTTTCGCGCAAGTCTATCTCTGAGGCGATCATGCGTATCCTGGGACATCATCATGTCCATCCCGGGTATCGCCCTCGCAGCCGTTTTCGTTTCCATCCTGGGCAATTCCGTGCCGTCGATCATCTTTGCGATCGGCTTTATGTACACCCCGCAGATCGCCCGTATCGTGCGCGCCAACATCGTGTCCGAGTACGGTGAGGACTATATCCGCGCGGTCATCGTGTCCGGCGCCAAGGCTCCGTGGATTCTGATCAAGCATGTTCTGCGTAACTGCATCGCTCCGATTATGGTCTTCACCGTTACCCTGGTCGCCGACGCCATTATCTTCGAGGCCTCGCTGACCTTCATCGCGCCGGCATCCAGGAGCCCACCGCTACCTGGGGCAACATTCTCGCCGACGCACGCGGTGGCGTGCTCGCTGGCCGTTGGTGGCAGGCACTGTTCCCGGGCCTGGCCATCATGATCACCTGCCTGGCGCTCAACATCCTCTCCGAGGGCATTACCGACGCCATGGCCGCTGCTCCCTCCGCCGCCCTGGATCCGACCGATTCCTCCAAGCGCCGCGAGGCCGACCTGCTGGTTTCCGACCCCGTTCGTGCCTACAAGGAGCAGGCTCAGTCCCTGTCCGCCCGTCTTGGCGCACTGCGCGATGTCGAGCTCAAGCGTAACGACCGCCATGTGCCCGATGAGTCCGTTGAGCCGATCCTTTCGGTCCGCGATTTCTGCATCCAGTTTGAGCACCACGGTGATATCAACGTCGTCGACCACGTTAACTTTGACGTCCGTCCCGGCCAGACCATGGGCCTGGTAGGCGAGTCCGGCTGCGGTAAGTCCATCACCACGCTGGCCATCATGGGCCTGACCGACGATGACGAGCATCTTTCCGGCGAGGTTCTCTGGGAGGGCCGCGACCTGCTCAAGATGAGCAAGAAGGAGTGGTTCGGCCTGCGCGGTACCGATATCGCCATGGTCTATCAGGACGCCCTGTCCTCGCTCAACCCCTCCATGCTCATCTCTGCCCAGATGAAGCAGCTCACCAAGCGCGGCGGCACCCGTAGCGCCGAGGAACTCCTGGAGCTCGTGGGCCTCGACCCCAAGCGTACGCTCGAGAGCTATCCGCACGAGCTTTCCGGTGGTCAGCGTCAGCGCGTTCTGATCGCTATGGCCCTTACCCGCGACCCCAAGCTGGTTATCTGCGACGAGCCCACGACCGCTCTGGACGTTACGGTCCAGAAGCAGGTCATCAAGCTGCTCAACGACCTTCAGGCCAAGCTCGGCTTTGCATGATCTTCGTTTCGCACGACCTGGCGCTGGTCGCCGAGGTCGCCCACAACATCACGGTTATGTACGCCGGCCAGGTTATTGAGCAGGCGCCCACCAAGGAGCTGCTCACCAACCGATTCACGAGTACACCCGCGGCCTTCTGGGTTCCGTCCTGTCCATCGAGAGCGGTTCGGGCCGCCTGCACCAGGTGCCCGGCGCCGTTCCGAGCCCGCGCGATTTCCCCAAGGGCGATCGCTTCGCGCCCCGCTCGAGCCATCCGCGCATTGGCCTGGACACCCGTCCGGTCTTCAAGCGCGTGCCCGGCACCGAGCACTTCTATTCCGAGCTCCCCGACGAGGTGCTCAAGGCAAATGGTTTGACCCCTCACGCGGAGGTGATGTAGATGAGCGAGACCGCAGTCAACGGCGTCGAGCCGATCATCTTCCTTGATGACGTCCACGTCACCTTTAGGACCCGTACCGGCTCGATTCTGCACCCCAACCTGGTTCACGCCGTCCAGGGTGTAACGATTAAGCTCATGCCCGGACAGACCATCGGCATCGTCGGCGAGTCCGGTTGCGGAAAGTCCACCACGGCTAACGTCATGTGCGGCCTGCAGGCCCCCACGAGCGGCAAGGTCTACTTTAAGGCAAGGACGTCACCAAGCGTACCGCGAGGACCGTCGCCACATGGGTCGCGTCATCTCGGTCGTGTTCCAGAACCCGGCCACGGCGCTCAACCCTCGCATGGTCGTTCGCGAGCAACTGCTCGACCCCATGCGCGTCCACAACCTGGGTACCGAGGCCGAGCAGGAGAAGCGCGTCAAGGAGCTCTTGGAGCTCACCGGTCTGCCCTCCTCCGCCGCCGAGGTTCTTCCCGGCCAGCTTTCGGGCGGCCAGCGCCAGCGCGTCGCAATTGCCCGTGCCCTGTCGCTGAACCCCGATGCCATCATCGCCGACGAGCCCACCTCGGCTCTGGACGTTTCGGTCCGCGCGCAGATTCTCAACCTGCTGACCGACCTTAAGAAGGAACTCGGCCTGGCTATGGTGTTCATCAGCCATGACATCCAGACGGTCCGCTATATTTCCGACGACATCATCGTCATGAATGGCGGCAAGATCGTCGAGCAGGGCGAGGCCAAGCAGGTTTTCCAGCATCCTCGAGACCCCTACACTAAGATGCTGCTCGGCGCTGCGCCGTCGCTGCTGCATCCCAAGCTCGGCGAGTAACTTCGCTTTCCCTCCCGTGCGCCCGGTTCCCTTGCCGGGCGCACCTCCGTTGCGATTTCGAAAGGTTGGGTTCACGAGCCATGCCAAGTGCTCAGGAGCTACAACATCAATTTGGTGAATATCGAGGCGCTATGTCCCGTCCATCAGATTTCGATCTCTTTTGGAAGGATCGCATGGCCGAGCTGACGCCGTCGGGCTTGACTATGCGATCGAGGCGGCATCGGTCACCGATGCCGTGACCTGCCAGCTTTTCGATCTCTGGTATACCGGCATGTGCGGCGCTCGCCTGCACGCAAGTACCTTAAACCTGTCTCGGACGAGCCCGTGCCATTGGTACTTCAGTTCCATGGGTATCCGGGTGCAAGCCGCAGCTGGTTTGAGCAGGCGTCGTTTGCGGGCATGGGCATGGCACTCATCGCCCTCGACTGCCCCGGCCAAGGAGGTCCCTCCGAGGACATTGGTGGATTTGAGGGCACGACGGTCGCGGGCCATATCGTCGCCGGTATCGACGGCGACCCGGCCAACCTCTACTATGTCCGCTTGCACCAAGATATCCGCATTCTTTGCCGTATTGTTCGTGAGCTCGAGGGCATCGATCTTGCCCGTGTATTTGTGAACGGCGCATCGCAGGGCGGCGGTTTGGGCATTGCGACCTGTGCGCTTAACAGCGAGCTTATCAATCGCGCCGCCATCCTCTATCCCTTCCTGTCGGATTTCCGCCTGGTCTGGGATTTGGATGCCGACGACATTGCCTACGAGGGTCTGCGCTATTGGTCTCGCTGGTTTGACGAGGACTCGACTCGTATTGACGAGGCCTATGCCAAGCTGGCGTACTTCGATTCCAAGAACTTTGCCCCCATAGTCAAATGCCCCGTGCTGTTTGGCACGGGCACAGCCGATATCGTCTGTCCTCCGGCGACGCAGTTTGCAGTCTACAACAACCTGACCTGTGAAAAGCGTCATGAGTTCTTTGAAGCTTCGGTCACGAGGAGATTCAGGATTTTGACGATCTGATCATTCCATTTTTCTGCAAGGGAGGGGAGGCTCATGTCTAAGTGCGAGAGCAATATCGATGAGCTGATTGTCCCCGAGCTTGCGGGAATTGCTGGGACGGTTTCGTCAAGGCTCTCTGATTTCCGGGATTGGCGCGGCGATGCTTCTGCGGATGTTTCCGAGTTGGAGACAGCCGCTTCGGACCTTGAGGTTTGCGGGCTGACCGTTACGGCGATTGATTTCGCCAATCCGTGCGCGCGCTACTCCGAGGTTTCCTTTGAGCTCGGCGGGTATGTCGTGCACGGCCGTTTGATTGAGCCTCTGGTTGCGCCCGAAGATCCGAGCTTGTTCCGCTGTGCCTGATGTTCCATGACATCGACCGACCCGTGCGGGGATGGCATCACATGACGCGGTTTGCCGCCATGGGATATGCCGTGCTTGCGCTGGACGATGAGACTATTGGATCCAGCGATCTGCAGCAGGGGATTACCTCGCCTGCTTTTGTCGAGCGTGTCCGTTGGGGCTGCGCGTTGGCGAAGGTTGCGCGCAACCTTGATGGCATGGATCCCGACCGCATCTTTGCATGGGGCGAGGGCCTTGGCGGCGGTGTCGCGCTGGCGGTTTCTGCTCTGGACGAGCGGGGCCTTGCCTGCACGGCGCTTGCCAATCCGCTTCCCAGCGGTCTCGAGACGCTGTCGCCTCGGGTTCGTGGCTCGGTGCTCATGGGCACATCGCTCATGGATACCGTGAGTGATCCCAAGGGCCAGTTTGCCGTATTCAACGGTCTTGAGTGTGACCGGAGGCATATCATCTATGCCAAATACGCTCACGAGCGCATCAATGCGTTCGAAAACGAAGTCGTCGACTTCTTTAACCAAACGTTCTATTCGTGTTCTTTGGCCTAGACGGCCTGGACACCGCCAACAAGAGTGGGCGGCATAGGCTGCCCGCCAGACAACTAAGGAGATTCTTGTGGCAACTCAGAAATTCACCGGCGTTATCCCTCCCGTCGTTGTTCCCGATACCGAAGACCACCAGCTCGACGTTGCCTCCTTTGAGCGCAGCATCAACCGCATGATCGATGCCGGCGTCGATGGCCTGTTCTTCCTGGGCTCCTCGGGCGAGGTCGTCTTCTCCACCGACGAGCGCCGTCGCCAGATTGTCGCAGAGGCCGTCCGTATCGTCGACCACCGCGTTCCCGTTCTGGTCGGCATCATCGACACCGAGACCGAGCGCATGATCGAGCACGGCAAGGTCGCTCAGGAGCTGGGCGCCGATGCGCTCGTCGCCACCTGCCCGTTCTATGCCCTGCAGGGCATGACCGAGGTCGAGGAGCACTTCCGCATCCTTCACGAGGAACTCGACCTGCCCATCTTCGCCTACGACATCCCCGTGTGCGTCCACCACCAAGCTCCCCTGGAAGCTCCTTGCTAAGCTCGGCGCCGAGGGCGTCCTGGCTGGCGTCAAGGATTCCTCGGGCGATGACATCTCGTTCCGCTACCTCATTCAGGAGAACGAGAAGAACGGCCATCCGATGAGCATCCTTACCGGCCATGAGGTCGTCGTCGACGGTGCCTATCTCGGTGGCGCCGACGGTTCCGTTCCGGGCCTCGCCAACGTTGAGCCCGAGGGCTACGTTCGTCAGTGGAAGGCCGCTCAGGCTGGTGACTGGGCTACCGTCAAGGCCGAACAGGATCGCCTCAATGAGATTTCGCACATCTGGATGTCACCTCGGGCGTCCAGGGCTATGCCGGTGGCGTCGGCGCCTTCAAGACCGCTATGAACCTCATGGGCATCTTCGACAGCCCGACCATGCCGCGCCCGGTGAAGGCCATGACCGGTGAGAACGTCGAGGCGATTCGCAAGGTCCTCCAGGACAACGGTCTCCTTTAAAGCTTTCCCAGGCACCCGACCTCGCCGTTCAACCGTGCGGCCATGACCCATTAGGCCAATGGCCGCACGGTTTCTCGGCGATCTCGGGCACCTGGAAAACCTTTACCGCGCTGTGACGGCTAGCCTGACGGCGCATTTCCTGTAGTTGTTTTGTCTCCGAAGGAGAACGACATGGAGAACAAGTACGTCTGCTCTGTCGATATCGGCGGAACTAAGATCGCGACTGCATCATGGAGTACCCGGCTGACGGCGGTGTGCCCCATCCCGTTTTTGAGGCTGAGGTTCCCACCGAGGCCCAGGAGGGTGGCGAAGCGGTCTTCCAGCGCATCGAGGCGTCTATCAAGGCAGCTCTTGAGGCAAATCCCGATGTCGAGGTCCTCGGAGTTGGCATCGGCGCTGCCGGTGTCGTCGACCCCAAGACGGGCGCCATCGCGTATGCCAATGAGATTATGCCCGGCTGGTCCGGCGTTCAGTTGGGGCCGCGTCTGCGCGAGGACCTCGGCCTTCCCGTTGCCGTTGTAGGCGACGTGCAGGCTCATGCTCTGGGCGAGGCCCACTGGGGCGTCGGCAAGGGCAAGTTCTCCGTCTTGTGTTTGGGCATCGGTACGGGCATCGGCGGCGCATATGTCGAGAACGGCCGCGTGATGCAGGGCTTCCATGGTGCTGCCGGCCATATGGGCCACATCGAGTGCTCGGCTGCCGCCGGCATTCCCTGCGCCTGCGGGCGTTCCGGCCATCTGGAGTCGGTTGCTTCCGGAACATCAATCGGGCGCATGTACGATGAGCGTTTTGGCCGCGTCGACCCCAGCCGTCCTTCGGTCGGCCGTGACGTGAACGACCTGTGCCGCGCAGGCGACGCAAAGGCGACCGAGGTCATTCATGACGCCGGCTTTGCGCTGGGCGCCAGCCTGGGCTCGCTCGCTAACATCCTGGACCCTGAGGTCATCGTGCTTTCGGGCGGCGTGATTCACCAAGGTCCCGATTGGCGTTCACAGACGTGGAAGGACTCGGTGCACGAGGCTATGCCAGCCAGGCGCTCGACCCGCTTCAGGACACGCCGATTCTCATCGGCTCTCTGGAGGGCGACGCGCCGCTCATCGGTGCCGCCGAACACCTTCTTGCATCGTTGAAGTAAACATAACTACCAAGTGCGCCTTCTGAGGTGCCGCAGATTGACGTGAAAGAGGAGCGAAGCGTACTTCGGTACGCGAGCGACGGTTTGAGTCAAGGTGCGGTGTCTCAGAAGGCTGTTTTGAGAAAGGTTGAGTCGAACATGACCGTTGATCCTTTGATCCAGTCCCTGAAGGGCAAGCTCGTCGTGAGCGTTCAGGCGTATATGGGCGAGCCGCTTCGTACGCCCGAGACCATGGCTCAAATGTCTCGCGCTTGCGAGCTTGGCGGCGCCGCCGCCATTCGCTGCCAGGGCCTTGCCGACATTGCCGCCATTAAGGGTCGCTGTGAGGTTCCCGTCATCGGTCTGTGGAAGGACGGGCACGAGGGCGTTTACATCACGCCGACGCTGCGTCACGCTCGTGCCTGCGTTGCTGCGGGTGCCGATATCGTGGCGATCGACGCCACCGATCGTCCGCGTCCCGATGGCAAGTCGGTCGAGGATACCTTCCGCCCGCTGCACGAGGAGGGTGTGCTCCTGATGGCGGATTGTGCCACCATCGAGGACATTCGCCGTGCGGTTGATATGGGCTTCGACCTGGTATCCACCACACTCTCTCACGGTGTCGCCGCCATCGACTGCACCATGGCCGATGGCCCCGACCTGCCGCTCCTGCGTCAGGCGACCGAGGAATTTCCCGGCCTTCCCATCATTTGCGAGGGTCGCGTGCATACGCCCGAGGAGGCTCGCGCTGCAATCGACGCCGGCGCGTGGGCCGTTGTCGTCGGCACCGCTATCACGCACCCCACGAGTATTACAAGTTGGTTCAAGGCTGCGCTTGAGGCGTAAGACGGGCCTTGTATCCGCTTGGGGCGGTATACTCAATAAAGGCAATTGATCGCGCGGGATCCGCTGGCCGGGTCCCGCGCTTATTTTAGGAGGCACACATGCAAAAGGGAGATGCCATGGATGCGGCGGAGCGCTCGGAGCGTATCCCCGATATCGTTATCATCACCGGAATGTCCGGCTCGGGCCGAACGCAAGCCATGCATGTGTTTGAGGACATGGGCTATTTTTGTATCGACAACCTGCCCCCACGCCTGATTGCCCAGCTTGCTGAGCTCGTTGGCATCAATACGGGCGTGGGCAGGCACCTTGCCGTTACCTGCGACCTGCGTAGCCAGGGCTTGTTCGATGAACTGCTCGATGCTGTTGCCGCACTGGAAGAGCGCGAGATGAGCTGCGACATTGTGTTTCTCGAGGCGTCTGACGAGGTGCTGATTCGCCGGTATAGCGAAAACCGTCGTCGCCATCCCATTGCAAAGCCGGGGGAGACCACGGCCGACGCTATTCAGCGTGAACGTCTGCAGCTGCAGGGCGTTCGCGATCGAGCCGATATGATTATCGACACGAGCCGCTTGCGCACTTCTGCCTTGCGCAACAAGCTGCGCATGGCTTTTTCCGAGCTGTCCGACCAGCAGCTTATGGATGTCCACGTGTTCTCGTTTGGCTTTAAGCATGGCATGCCCATCGAGGCGGATATCATGATCGATGTTCGCTTCTTGCCCAATCCTTCTACGATCCGAGATGCGCACCATGACCGGTCTCGATAAGAAGGTCTCCGATTTTGTCTTGGACCACCCCAAGACCCAGGAGTTCTGGAAGGCCTGGACTCAGCTGCTCGATACGGTCATGCCGGGTTATATCGCAGAGGGCAAGCCGCAGCTTTCCATTGCTATCGGCTGCACAGGCGGACAGCACCGTAGCGTCGCCATTGCCGAGGCCACGGCCCGCTACCTGGAGGGTGCTCAGTATCATGTGAGCATCTCCACCGTGACCTGTCGCGTGCCAACACGAAGGCATAGGTTTACATGTCGTTTACCGCTGAGGTGCGTGACGAGCTTGCGCGCTGCGAACCAGAATGCGAATACTGCGATTTGTCGACGCTTGCTGCGCTAACGCGTGTGAGCGGCACGCTTTCGCTGGCGGGCTCGGGACGGTACCGCTTGACGGTCGCGACCGAGACGGGTGCTGTGGCGCGCACGATGATTGCGCTGACGCATCGTATCCTTAAGCTCAAGACCGAATTCACGGTTCGTAAGTCGGTCCTGCACAAGGTACGAAACTATCTCATCACCTTGCCCGATCAGCCCGATTTGGATAAGGCTCTGGTGCTGCTGGGCATTCTCGACCGTAGGGGAGGGCTCGTCGCGGGTGTGCCGCGCCACATCGTCGCCCGTCCTTGCTGCAGGCTCGCCTATATTCGCGGTGCGCTGATTGCCGGAGGCTTTGTTGCCGACCCGCGTGGCGATTTTCATTTGGAGATCGCGGTTCAGGGCGAGGAGTATGCAAAGGGACTTTGCGACCTTCTGGAGCAGATTGGAGTTCACGCCCGCGTCAATGCGCGTCGCGGCTCGTATGCCGTGTACATCAAGAGTGCCGAGGAGATTAAACGTCTGTTACAGCTGATTGGCGCCAAGCGCAGCGTTGCCGAGATTGAAGAGGCCCGCGCGGTTAAGCTGGTGAAGAACGACGTGAATCGTCGCGTGAACGCAGAGCTTGCCAACCAGACCAGAAGTGCCGGTGCCGCCCAACATCAGCTTGCGCTCATCGATGAGCTTGATCGGCGCGGTTTGCGTGAAACGCTGCCGGACGCTCTGGCAGTTTTTTTGTGACTTACGCGAGCGTTACCCCGATCTCTCACTGCGAGATTTGGGGGAAATGGCCGACCCTCCTTTGTCGAAGTCGGCCTTGTATCACCGTGTTTTGCGCCTTGAAAAGCTCATTGAAGCAAGCGGGTAGTTTAACGCAATAGCTTTTATGGTGGTTTAACTGCTGTTTTATACGTTAAAGCGTTTTAACGCAAATTTGATTTTCAATTTCGAGCATTCTCGTGAAATTCAAGCCAAAAAAAAGGTATATTAGGCGAGTGGTTAGTTTGTGGGCCTCAACGGCAGGCGCTGTAGCTTGCGGGGGCCTTACGAAAGGAGACACAATGGCAGTAAAGGTTGCTATTAACGGCTTCGGTCGCATCGGTCGTCTGGCCTTCCGCCAGATGTTCGGTCATGAGGGCTCCGAGATCGTCGCTATCAACGACCTCACCTCTCCCGATATGCTCGCTTACCTGCTGAAGTACGACTCCACGCAGGGCAACTATGCTCGCGATCACGAGGTCGTCGCTGGCGAGGATTCCATCACCGTTGACGGCAAGGAGATCAAGATCTACAAGGAGGCCGACGCCAACAACCTGCCTTGGGGCGACCTCGACGTCGACGTCGTTCTCGAGTGCACCGGCTTCTACACCAGCAAGGCTAAGGCTCAGGCCCACATCAACGCTGGCGCCAAGAAGGTCGTCATCTCCGCTCCGGCCGGCAGCGATCTGCCCACCATCGTGTACAACGTCAACCATGAGACGCTGACCGCTGAGGATAACATCATCTCCGCTGCTTCCTGCACCACCAACTGCCTCGCCCCGATGGCCAAGGCCTGAACGACTTCGCTCCCATCGTCTCCGGCATCATGACCACCATCCACGCCTTCACCGGCGACCAGATGCCGCTCGACGGCCCGCAGCGCAAGGGCAACTTCCGTCGCTCCCGCGCCTGCTCCGAGAATATCGTCCCGAACACCACGGGCGCTGCCAAGGCCATCGGCCTGGTTCTCCCCGAGCTCAACGGCAAGCTCATCGGTGCCGCCCAGCGCGTCCCGACGCCGACCGGCTCGCTGACCAACCTCTACGCCGTCGTTGACAAGAAGGTCACCGTCGACGAGGTCAACGCTGCCATGAAGCCTACGCCGAGACCATCCCCGATACCTTCGCCTACAACGAGGACCAGATCGTCTCCCGCGACATCGTCGGCGAGACCCACGCTCCATCTTCGACGCCACTCAGACCATGTGCTCTGATCTCGCAACGGCCCAGACCCTCGTTCAGGTCACCTCTTGGTACGACAACGAGAACTCCTACACCTCTCAGATGGTCCGCACCATCAAGTTACTTCGTAGTAAGTTCTGATTGA
>ENA-OQMZ01001060-OQMZ01001060.1-human-gut-metagenome-genome-assembly--contig:-NODE-1060-length-10570-cov-2.851192_pt1 | contig 10570 bp, 17 predicted proteins | sample MGYA00242621_ERZ504862 | MGnify/ENA primary metagenome ERZ504862 (study PRJEB26092, sample SAMD00036393) | human gut metagenome | host: Homo sapiens | study: EMG produced TPA metagenomics assembly of... | reverse complement strand
TTCATAGTCCCAGATTCCGGCACGGCACTGGCCGCGGCACGGCAAAGCTCCCGCACGCTGCCGGTGATCCGGTGGTCACATTGTCCAGCGTTTGGCGTTCCTGCGCCAGCAGGGCCGGGCCTGTGCTGAGAGTGCCAGATGATACTTTTCGGCAACGGCAAGCGCCTGGGCGCAGGTGGAGGTATCCGGCACCGCCGGGCCGCTGGCAATCATATCCAGCGGGTCCCCCAGAATGTCGCTCAGCACGATGCTGAACACCTGCGCAGGGGCACAGCGCTGCGCGAACCGCCCGCCCTTCACACCGGAGAGCCGCTTGCGGATGGTATTCATCTCCACAATGTCCGGCCCCGCTGGCCAGCAGCTGGTTCGTGATGTCCTGCAGCTCTGCCCCGGGAACGAGCGGCTGCTCGAACAGCGCACTGCCGCCGCCGGAAAGCAGGAACAGCACCGTATCCCCGGCGGTCAGCCCCTGCACCAGCTCCAGCGCCTTTTGAGTGGCCGCAAAACCGTTTTCATCCGGCACCGGGTGGCCCGCCTCATAGCAAGCCACACCTGGATCTCACCTTTCACATGGCCGTACTTGGTCACGACCACGCCGCCATCCACCCGGCCCAGCGTTTCAACCGCCGCGTGTGCCATCTGCCAGGCCGCCTTGCCCGCCGCCACCAGAAGCACCCGGCCCTTCCCGGGCCGGAGATCCCGCAGCGCGCGGCGCACCGCCTCATCCGGCAGAACAGCGTTCAGGCTGGAACGAAGGATCACATCCGCATCCCGGCGCAGTGCAGCATTCATAGACTCGCCCTCCTTGCAGCGGTGCCTGCCCTCCGGGACAGCGCACCAGAAACAGCCGAATAAAAAATCAAGACCGACGATCTCTTTTGAAATCGTCGGTCTTGTTCCAATCCGAGTGGCGAGAATCGAACTCACGGCCTCTTGAACCCCATTCAAGCGCGCTACCAAAACTGCGCTACACCCGGACATCTGATCGAGCTTGTCGCTCACAGCTCAATCAGTATACCCGAAGAATGGTGTTTTGTCAAGCACTATTTTCAAATTTCTTCTTCATTTTCGGCAATGGCCGTTGTGCTGCCCACCGGCTGCGGAAACTCCACCGTGGCCAGCGCCACAGCGAACACGCTCTGCGCACCGGCATCCAGCAGAGCCTGCGCACAGGCCGAGGCCGTGGCTCCGGTGGTCAGAACATCGTCCACCAGAAGGATGCGCTTTCCCTCCACAGCCTCCGGCCGTGCCACCCGGAAGGCACCCGCCACATTGGCCAGCCGCTCGTCAAGGGAAAGCCCCTCCTGCCGCCGGGTGGAGCGGGCACGGGTCAGCGCGTCCGTGACCACCGGCACGCCCACTGCCCGGGCAAGGGGCTGTGCCATCCGCTCCGGCACATTGTAGCCGCGCTTTTTGCTGGAGGCCGGTACCGGAAGGATGCAGTCGTAACCCCTGTCAAGGCCCGGCACCGGTTCGGGCAGGGGCTCAGAGCCGCACATTCTGATCTCGCTGCCAAAGAGCAGGCGGGCCATCTCCACGCCAAGCTCCACAGCTGCCCAGGCGCGCCCTGATATTTCGCCCGCAGCACCGCGCGGCGGACAAGGCCGGTGTATCGGTAGGGCGCGGCTGCCCCATCCAGCCGCCCCAGGTAGTGCTCGGAGCCGCGCAGCCGCATGGAGTGCACGGCGCAGCTCTGCCAGCCATCGGTGCAGTCCGGGCAGGCAGGCCGGCCTGCCCAGCACCGGTCACAAAAGGGCAGCGGCGCGGGTAAAGCACCCAGCGCAGCTGCGCAGTGTGCGGCTCAGGCCGCTGTAATAAAGCATCAGTCGTTCTTGACCGCAATGATGACGCGGACCTTTTTTTCCGGCAGCGCAGCCGAAATTATCGTACCAGCCGGTCAGCTGGTAGCCGTCCGCATCCACCTGAGCCAGCTTGGTGGGGTAATACTGGCCCTTGTACCACAGGTAGACCTGCACATTGTCTGCCATCTCGTAGCGTTCATTGCCCGAGAGCACCGAGGCCGCGCCGACCTTGTCGATCTTCAGGGGCATCAGCTGCATCATGGCCTTGACAGAGCCGGTGGTCTCCCGCCGCACGGCAATGCCGCCCGCCAGCACCGGATACTTGATGGCCGTGGTGTAGCTGGCCGCCGCGCCGTTGACGTAGCAGATATAGGTTGCACCGCCGCCGATGTAGTTGAAGATCTGCTTGAAGGGGGTGCCCGTGATCTCCGCGATCTGCTGGAAGCCAATGCTCATCAGGAGCCGGTGTTGCTGGTCAGCTTCTGCCAGGCCGTGCTCAGGATATCGCCCGAAACGATGCCCCACAGGATCTCGCTGGTGGTGGGCACCAGAAGGTTGGACAGGCGGTCTGCCGCCGTGGTACCGGTCACAGTGGTGGTACCCGAGGCAGAGCCGGAGCTGTCGGTGCCGCCCGTGGTCGATCCGGTGGTGGTGCCTGTCGTGGTCGTGGTGCCGGAGGCGGAGTCTCCCGCCACAATGCCGGTGACGAGGCTCTTCAGGTCAGAATAATTCATGGCCAGATTTTTCACATCGTCCAGCACGCCGTAGCTCCACAGGTCGCCGGTCACATCGTTCAGGATAAGCCGGTCGATCTGTCCGGCATCGTTGACGGTATAGTAGCGGACATCGAGGTCACTCAGTGTTACCCCCGATAGGCGGCTGGGACGAACCGTCCCAGCCACACCCTCCGAAGTTGTATCCAGAATCTCTACATCGTCGGCCAGGGCGGCAGCGCCCAGCGCAGTGGCATTGGTATTGATGGTGCCGTTGACGCGGCGGTCCTCGATGTGCTCCACGCTCTCGCCCTCCGGGGTGACCTTGATCTCTACCAGCACCCCTGCGGAAAGTTCAGGCTCTTGTCCACGTTCACAGTGCGGGCAATGCCATCGGTGCACATGACGGAGACTTTCTGCAAAACATCCGCGCCGTTCTCTTCCACCAGACTGCGGGTGCGGTCTGCACGACACCGTAGAACACGCTGTCGGCTTCCTCGCCGGTCACGATCCCGGCAGCCTCGTTGTTCATGCCCAGCAGCAGGGTGACGACCTCGCCCACGCCGCCGCCGTTGAGGGAGGACACCTGAGAGGCCACAGCAGAGGAGCCCAGCGTATAGCTGGTGCCTGCCACCGTTACACTGGTGGGGGCACTGGCACTGGGCGAAACCGCCGTGATGCGGCCAGCGGCGCGGCGGGTATAGACCCACAGCGTCTGTAAACTCTCGCTGTAATAATACACGTCGTATTTGTTCAGTTCCGCAGATTCCGACGCTTTATCGTTGCGGTAGACCATCTTGGGGACAAAGGGCAGCTGGACCGTATCGCCTGCCACAAAGGGGCCTTTCAGGCTCTTGAGCATGACGCTGGAGGTATCCACCTGACCATTGGAGACCGTGAAGCCCAGGCTGCTGCCGTAGGCACTGCCGCTGGCAGCGTTGGCTGTCAGGGCGTTGTAGAACAGCAGGGCGCACTCCTCGTAGTTGAGCACTTCGCCCTGGCTGCGGTCCACCTGATTGCGCAGGCCCAGCTCACTGGCCTTGTTCAGCTGTGCGTTGGGGAAGGAGCCGCTCAGGTCGGTCATCTTATAGCCCATCAGCTTGAGGATGGCCGTGACCGCTTCTTCCAGTGTCACGGCGTTGTCGGGCCGGAAAGAGCCGTCGGTGTAGCCGTTCATCCAACCGTTCTGCACCGCAATGCGGACATAGGGAGCATAGGGCGAAGTGCCGGGCAGGTCGGTGAACAGGTGCCCACTGTACCCTGAGAGCCCACGCTCTCGCGTAGGTGGAGTAGGACACCAGCATCCGGGCCAGCGCACCGCGGGTGACCACAGCGTTCAGAGCAGCCTGCTGGCTGCTGTCCATCGCGTTCAGTGTGATGGACAGCTGGACCGCCGTGTTGGCGTTGCCCGCTGCCGATGCCGGCAGCACCAGCATCGACACGGCAATGCTCACCGCCAGCAGAAATGCAAGGATTCGCTTTTTCATGGAAGATCCTCCTTAAATAAGGGTTTCATCTATACCTGGCTCCCCTATCAGGGGAGCTCCGCAAGGCGCTGGCAAAGCCAGACCGAAGCGGTAAGAGGTTTAATCATATCTCAGCGCTTCAATGGGGTTGAGCCTTGCGGCGCGCTTGGCGGGCAGGTAGCCGAACAGCACGCCGATGCCCACCGAGATGCCAAAGGCCACCACGATGGAGTTGAACGAGGGGCTGACGGTCACATCAATGTCGCTGGAGATCATGGGCAGAATGCGGTTTGCCGCCATGGACACGATATAGCCAAGGACGATGCCCAGCACGCCGCCCAGTGCGGAGGTGGTGGCAGCTTCCACCACGAACTGCGACAGGATCACCCGCTCCTTGGCACCCAGTGCCTTGCGGATGCCGATCTCCCGGGTGCGCTCGGTCACCGACACCAGCATGATGTTCATAATGCCGATGCCGCCCACCAGCAGCGAGATGCTGGCAATGCCGGTAAGGATAATGATGACCATGTTGATCATCTCGTTCATCTCCTCCAGCCACTCGCTGGCGCTGTAGATATAGTAAGCGTTGTCGCTCTTGAGCAGGTCGTGCAGACCGCTTTCCACCACCGCCTTGGCTTCGTTGGCCCGGCTCTCGTCCTTCATAATTGCAACAAAGTTCTTGGCGCTGGACTGGTTGGAGAGCCGCATGGCCGTGGTGTAGGGCAGATAGATGCAGTCATCGTCGGAGCCTGCTGCAGGTTCTTGTCCGTCACCTTGGCGTTCAGCACGCCCACGATCCGGAACTTGTAGCTCCCAGCTTGATGGTCTGGCCCACCGCGTTGCCGCCGTAGGCTGCCCGGTTGAGGTAATCGCCGATGATGCAGACCTGCTTATTGTCCTTGATGTCCATGTACTGCAGGCCGCGCCCCTGGGCGAGGGTATAGTTTTTCATCTCAGTGTAGTGCTCGTCCACACCGTAAACACTGGTGCCGTAGCGGTAGGTCGTGGTGCCCACCTTGGGGGTGTTGTTGCTGAAATCGATCTGGGGCGAGACTGCGGAGATGAGCTCCTTGTTCTTATCCGCGATCTTATACACATCCTCCACCGAGGCGGTGCGGGAGCCGTAGCCCCAGACCTGAATGGACAGGGCATTCGTGCCCAGTGCTGAAAAGCTGTCCCGCATGCTCTGGGTCATGCCGTTGCCCAGGCCCACGATAACGATGACCGCCATGACACCGATGATGATGCCCAGCATGGTCAAAAAGGTGCGGAGCTTGTTGCTCCACACGTTCTGGAGGCCTGACGGAAGGTCTCAATGATCATTTGTTCCCCTCCTGTTCTGCCGGTTCAAAGTTCAGCGTCGGCTGGACGATGGCTTCCGGCGCGCGGGAGTCGCCATCGTAGACCACCTGACCATCCTCCAGCCGGATGATGCGGTCGGCCTGCACGGCAATGGAGTTGTCATGGGTGATAAGCACCACCGTATGGCCCTGCCCATGCAGGTCCTGCAGCATTCCCAGCACCTCGCGGCCGGTGTGGCTGTCCAGCGCGCCGGTGCTCATCAGCCAGAATGATCGCCGGGTTGCGCACCAGCGCCCGCGCGATGGATACGCGCTGCTGCTGGCCGCCCGAAAGCTGGTTGGGCTTGTTTTTCAGCTTATCGCCCAGCCCCACCTGCTCCAGCACCTCGCGGGCCCGGCGGTGGCGCTCGGCGCGTGGGATGCCCGCATAGACCAGCGGCACCTCCACGTTTTCCAGCAGGTTTAATTTGGGCAGAAGATTATATTGCTGGAAGATGAACCCCAGCATCTCGTTGCGGATGGAGGCCAACTCGTTCCGGCTCATCTTGCCACATCCCGGCCGTTCAGCCGTAGGTGCCCGCCGTGGGCACATCCAGGCAGCCGATGATGTTCATGCAGGTGGACTTGCCGGAGCCGGACTGGCCCACAATGGCAACAAACTCGCCTTTTTCTATTTTCATGGTGATGTGGTCGGCAGCTTTTACCGTGGTGTCGCCCATCTGGTAATACTTGCAGACCGCATCAAATTCGATCAGAGCACTCATTCCATCCTCCCATCAGAAGATCATCATGCCGCTGCCATCGTCATAGTAGCTGTCGCTGCTGACCGAGTTGGGATCGTAACCAATGGTGTCCCCCTCCTGGATGCCGCTGACGATCTGGGTGTAATCATCATCGCTGACACCGGTCTTGACGGCCACATAGACAAAGCCCTCGGGTGCCTCCATGGTGGTATCCGCCTTGGAGGCGCTGGGGGAATCCTGGGTCACCAGCACATAGCCGCCCCGGACGATGGCCGCATTGGGCACGGTCAGGGCATTGGCGGCCTCGGCCACCACGATCTCGGCATTGGCGTTCATGCCGGGCCGCAGGCCGTCGGTCTCGTCAATGCGGATGGTCACCGGGTAGGTGGTGGTGCCGCCGTTGGAAGTGCCCTTCATGGAGACGCGGGTCACAGTGCCCACATAGTTCTTATCCTGCACGGCATCGGCTGTGATCTGCACCTTCTGGCCCACAGTCAGGGAGCTGATCTGCAGTTCGTCCACGTTGATGACCATTTCGAGATAGCTCAGGTCGTAGATGACGCAGAGGGTATCGCCGGATTTGACCGCATCGCCCACCTTGGCATCCTTTTCAATGATGGTGCCGCTGATGGGAGAGGTGACGGTATAGTTGGCCATGGTATCCTGCAGGTTCTGCAGGGAGATCTCAGCGCTGCGCAGGGTCTCAGAGGCAGACTGGATGCTCTCGGTCAGGTCATCGCCGCTCAGCTCGATCAGGATATCGTCCTTGGCAACGGTCTGACCCTCCTGCACATGGATGGAGGTCACAGTACCTGCAGCCTGTGCGGTCAGGGTACGCTCCGCCTGATAGCCAAAGGTGGCAGAGCCGATGGAGCTGACCCCGTTGATGGAGGCGGTGGCCGCCTGCGCGGTGGTCAGGCCGCCTGCATTCCGCACGGCAATGGTCACGGTGCGGGTGAGCAGGTTGCCGGTACTCAGTGCATCCGTTCCGGTCACGCTGGTCACGGTGCCGTCCAGCTGCTCAAAGGTGCCGTCCAGCGTCACCTGGGCGGTCTGGCCCACGCTGAAATTGGCGGCATCAGCGGCGGGGAATTCCAGCGTCAGCAGCATTTTGGAGCTGTCGCGGATGATGGCGACCTCCTGCCCGCTGGTCACCTCGTCGCCCTTGGCGACCTTCAGGTGCTCACGGTGCCATCCACTTCGGCACGCACATACTGGCGATCCACCACCTTGTCATAGCTGCGCTGTGCCTGCTGCATGGCGATCTCAGCCTTTTCAAAATTGGTGGAAGCGTCCGAGCTGTCCAGCGTGTAGAGGATGCTCCCCTCATCCAGCACGTCGCCCTCCTCAAACTCGCCGGTGAGCACCTTGCCCTCCACCAGAGATTTCACGGTGTAGGTGTTGGCAGGGTTCAGGGTGCCGGTGCCGCTCAGGGTGTTGGAGACATCCCGCACTTCAGGGCTGGTCTCCAGATAGCTGGGGTCCACGGCTGTGGTGCTGGCGCTCTTGGCTTGAGCAAAAACACACCGCCCGCGATCACCACACAGACCACCGGCACGAGCCATTTCCAGTTCTTCTGCAAAAACAGCACCGGGGCCTTGGTTGTCTGTGCCGCAGGCGTTTCCGCACCCGGGTTCTCCGCGCCGTCCTTCTTCTTGTTCCAGATCATCATGTTCCTCCTATCAGATTCAGGCTCGCCGGGGGCGGCCTGTCAGATTCCTTTCCTATGTATAGGTGTAGTGTATCGCATTTTGCCCGGATACACAAGCGTCCAAATTTCGTTTGAACGCTTTTCAGCAAATTTTCACAGATTGTAAACCTTTGCGCAAATCGCAAGTTGACCTGTCTGTCGCTTTCTGGTTTAATCGGGACGTTGTTTGTACCAAATCAGAGGAGGATTTTTTACCATGAATCAGACCAGTAAGTTCTCGGTGCGCGATATCTGCTACGCGGGCCTGTTTGCCGCTGTCATCGCCGTGATGGCACAGATCTCCATCCCCATGCCGCTGGGCGTGCCCATGACCATGCAGACCTTCGCCATCACGCTGGCGGCTGTGGTGCTGGGCTCCAAGCTGTCCGCCATTGCCACGCTCGTTTACCTGCTGCTGGGCGCTGTGGGCGTGCCCGTGCTGGCCAACTTCTCCGGCGGCATCGACAAGTTTGTCGGCCCCACCGGCGGCTTCCTGATCTCCTTCCCCATCATGGCCTACATCATCGGCCTGGGCGTGGAGCACAGGGATGCCTTCAAGGGCGCTTTCCCCGTGGCGGTTGTCGTGGGCACCGTGGTCAATTATATCGTGGGTGTTATCCTGTTCGTGATCGTCGCCCACAGCACCGTGTCCGTGGCTGTTTCTGCCTGCGTTCTTCCCTTCATCCCACCGCCATCATCAAGGCTGTGCTGGCCTGCGTGCTGGGCCTGAACATCCGGAAGCGGATCCCGGGGGTAAAAAAGGCATGAGCATCGTACTGCGCCCGCATCACCTGCTCTGCACCCAGGGCTACTCCGGCCATGGCTACAGCGAAGCCTTTGTGGAGCACATGAACGATGTCGTCCACCAGTTGCGGGAGGTGCCCGGACGAAGATCCAGCTCACCTTCTCCACCGACACCCTCTGTTCCTGCTGCCCCAACAAGCTGGGCACCGACCTGTGCGACACACAGGAAAAGGTCAAGCGGTACGACCGCAAGACCGTGGAGTATTTCGGGCTGGAGGAAAAGGAATACGACTACCAGGCCCTCATCCGGGAGATCGATGCCAAAGCCACCCCCGAGATGCTGGCCGATATCTGCCGGGACTGCTGCTGGTTCCCCATCAGCGCCTGCTGCAAGAATATCTGCGAAGGCAAATACGTGAAATAATATTTTCCCCTATACAACAGGCCGCCGTGCAGGATCATCTCCTGCACGGCGGCCTGTTTGTTTTATTCTGTTTCTGCGGCCTGCACCGTTACATAGACCCCGGCGGGGACACAGGCGGCCCAGGCATCCTGCTCGCTCAGCCAGCCGAATTGCTCGCACACATGTCCGGGCACTGACTGTCGAGGAAGGCGATGGCCCCATCCTTTACCTGCAGATGCACGATGTAATCGCCCACATCATACAGATAATCGTGGTCCTCGTCCAGCGGGATCGTCTCGGTAATGCCGTCGCCGAAATCGACCACAGCCACCAGCGGCTCCGCTTTGGGGGCGTTGGCACGGTACAGCACGAACAGGAGTGCTGCCGCGGCCAGCACCACGGCCGCAAAGATCAGGTTTTTCTGCCAGCTTTTCAGGCGTTTCATGCAGCGTACTTGCTGGCAGCAGCACCGGCAATGCGGCCAAAGACAACGAAGTCAGAGACAGCAGTGCCGCCCAGACGGTTTGCACCGTGGACACCACCGGTCACCTCACCTGCTGCGAACAGGCCGGGGATGACCTCGCCGTTCTCGTTCAGGACTTCAGTGTTGGTGTTGATCTTCAGGCCACCCATGGTGTGATGCACACCTGCGGTGACCTTGATGGCATAGTAGGGAGCGGTATCCAGCTTGTTTGCAAAGCTGGTGCGGCCAAAGTCGGGGTCATTCTTGGCCTCAACATAGCCGTTCCAGGTGTTCATGGTCTCGGCCAGAGCGGCGCCGTCCACGCCGATCTGCTCAGCCAGCTCCTCGTAGGTCTTGCCCTCGAAGGTGTAGCCCTTCTTGATGTAGCCCTGAATGACACTGGAATCATCGACCATCTTCTGGTCAATGATCAGCCAGCTGTAGCTGCCGGGCTGTGCGATCTCAGCGGCAGAGACCACGTCACGGGTGCCGACTTCATCAATGAAGCGCTTGCCCTCGGAATTGATCAGAACAGCGCCGTCGCCGCGCAGGCCCTCGGTGATCAGAGAAGCGCTGTCGTACTGGACAGTGGGGTGGATCTGGATCTGGTCCATATCCACGGTGTCAGCACCGATGGCCTGTGCCATCTTGATGCCCTGGCCCAGGATGCCGGGGGCGTTGGTGGTCATAAAGCCCTTCAGCTCGGGCTTGTACTCAACGACCATATCCATGTTTGCGCCAAAACCGCCGGAGGCAGGATCACGGCCTTGGCGTTGATGGTGATGGTCTCACCGGAAGCGCCGGTGGCTTGATGCCAACAGCAGCGCCGTTGTCATCGGTCAGGATCTCGGTGGCGGTGGTGTTCAGCATCATCTGGACACCAGCTTCTGGCAGTCCTCCTCCAGCAGGGGCACCATATAAGCACCCACGGAGACGACCTTGCCTCCTCATTCACAGGGCGGTGGATCCGCTTGACAGATGCGCCGCCTGCAGAGGAGACGCTGTTCAGGGTAATGCCCTGCTCACCCAGCCAGTCGATGGCATCAGCGCTGTTGGAGCACAGGGTCTCCACCAGCGCAGGGTCATTGACACCCTTGCCGCCCGATCATGGTATCCAGCTCCATCAGCTCAACGCTGTCAAAGTAGCCGGTGGGGTTGGCCTGGTTAGCAGCCCACTGCTCAGCACGGTAGCAGCCAGAGCGGTGATGGTCTCGTTGTCAGCGTACTTTTCAGCAGCGGTCTTCA
>ENA-OQMZ01001058-OQMZ01001058.1-human-gut-metagenome-genome-assembly--contig:-NODE-1058-length-10571-cov-1.908273_pt1 | contig 10571 bp, 13 predicted proteins | sample MGYA00242621_ERZ504862 | MGnify/ENA primary metagenome ERZ504862 (study PRJEB26092, sample SAMD00036393) | human gut metagenome | host: Homo sapiens | study: EMG produced TPA metagenomics assembly of... | reverse complement strand
CCGGTCATGGGGGGTACGTCCGGAAGGTACAAGCAGTGGGAGGAGATCTCCTATGAGAATGCCTGGTGCTTGGCGTGATGGGTATTACCAGCTGATTAGGTTGTGCGATTTGTGAGATTCGTATGATTCATGCTTTTCGTGTGTTTCGTACAGGAAAGCGGCATGGAGTGTCCATTAGTTGAGCGTTACGCGTCCACGTGCTGATTCGTTGACTAGAGTCGCGTGCTATGAGTGATTCTGCAAAGAAGTACACCATCGCCGTCATTCCGGGCGATGGCATTGGCAAGGAAGTGACTCCGTGGGCTCAGAAGGCTCTGGAGAAGGCGGCCGAGGGCGTCGCCGAATTCGATTACGAGAATTTCGATCTTGGTGCTGAGCGTTATCTGCGTGACGGTGCAATTCTTCCGGAAGAGGAAGAGGAGCGCATCAAGAAGACCGACGCGATTCTGCTGGGTGCCGTCGGCGATCCGCGTATCAAGGCCGGCATTTTGGAGCGTGCCTGCTGCTCAAGCTCCGCTTCGATCTCGACCAGTACGTCAACCTGCGTCCTTCCAAGCTGTACAAGGGCGTGACCTCCCCGCTCGCCAATCCGGGCGACATCGACTTCGTTGTGGTGCGTGAAGGCACCGAAGGCCTGTACTGCGGTGCCGGCGGAGCGGTGCGTCGCGGTACTCCGAACGAGGTGGCCACCGAAGTCTCCATCAACACCGCCTACGGTGTGGAGCGCGTGGTACGTTACGCCTTCCAGTTGGCCATGAAGCGCAGGAAGCATGTGACCCTCGTGCACAAGAAGAACGTGCTCGTCAATGCGGGCGACATGTGGCAGCGCATCGTAGACAAGGTTGCCGAGGAATATCCGGAAGTCTCCCACGACTATCTGCACATCGACGCGACCACCATCTTCATGGTGTCCAATCCGTCTCGTTTCGATGTGATCCTCACCGACAACCTGTTCGGCGACATCATTACCGACGAGGCCGGTGCCGTGGTCGGTGGCGTTGGCTATTCCGCTTCCGGATGCATCAACGCTTCCGACGAATACCCGTCCATGTTCGAGCCGATCCACGGTTCCGCACCGGATATCGCAGGCCAGAACAAGGCCAATCCAACCGCCGCGATCCTTTCCGCAGCCATGCTGCTGCGCCACCTCGGTTTCGACGAAGCTGCAGCCAAGATCGATGCGGCCGTCGAAGCCGACATTGAGGAACTGGGATCCACCACCCGTTCCACAGGCGAGGTCGGACGCGACATTCTGGCCCGCATGTGACGGTCATGATCCGGATTATATGATTTTGCCGGATTTGTTTGCCTGTTGAGACGCCCGTCGAATCGAGTTTCACGCTTGATTCGACGGGCGTCACGCATATTCAGGGGGATTTCAGGGATTGCTTTCAGGGTGGATGAAGGAAATAAGGCAAATTATGGGATATTGTTGGAACCATGAGTGACAACAATGCCGGCTACAACGATTCCGACCAAGACAACTATTACGCTTCGAATAATTCGGCCCAAGCTGATTTCGGACAATTCCAGGATGGCCGCAATCAGCCTGCAGCGCAACCGTATAATCCCAACCCGTATGCATCGCAGCAACCTGCACAGCCCTTCTACGGACAGCCGACGTACGGACAGGCGGATTACACACAATCGGCGCAGCCCCCCTATTATCAGCAGCAGGCGCAGCCCCGATACGAGCAGCCCTCATACAATCAGCCGCCAATCTACGCGCAGCAGACCTACTATCAGGCGGCCCAACAGCAGCCCGGCTACGGTTACGCGCAGAAGTCGAAGATCGTCGCCGGCTTGCTCGGCCTGTTCCTCGGTGGCCTCGGCGTGCATAACTTCTATCTGGGATACACCGGCAAGGCCGTGGCTCAGCTGTTGCTGACCCTGATCGGATGGATCATCCTTATCGGACCGATCATTTCCGGAATCTGGGCTCTGATCGAATCCGTCCTCATCCTGTGCTCCAGTTACGGGTCTAACTGGCACCGCGATGGGCGCGGCCAAGAGCTCCAAGATTGATGAGCAGAGGCCTGTACAAGCAGCCGGGCGGAAAACTCGTAGGGGTTTCCGTCCGGCTTTCTGATGCCGTTCCAGCATATTCCCACGAATGCGCAAGTTCCACCCAATCCGTGGAACAATGCCGGATCGACGGCGATTTCTTTCTTGACGGCGATGACAAGGATTCCCGCCGACTATTGCAGGATTTGGAAAACTTGCTGCAAAGCCAGCGAAGCGCGTCTGCACGCGACATTACGCGACGATTGCAAGCGATTACCGCGAACTATCCGAACGTGCGATTGGTGGGTATGACGGAAGAAGGCATCGCCATCGCTTTCCTCCGCGCAATCACAGGCAGCGAATCGCGCAATGCGGAAGATGTAACGAACAACGGAAATATCGCGCGGTCTATGAAACAATATTCCGGGAAACAACCGGAAATGCATAATGCGCTGGCACAAGAGGAATATCTGGAACGCTGGCGGGCCCTGAAACCGACCGTCATCCACGACAAACCGCGAAATCCAAGCGAACAAATGGAAACCGACATCGCATGGGCGCGCGAAGTGGCGGCAGACAAACGCGAACCCACGCTGCGGATCTGGGAATGGGCCGCTCCGGCGGTGGTCATCGGCAAATTCCAGTCGATCGAAGACGAAGTCAACACGGCGGTCGCGCAGAAGGAAGGATTCGCCGTGGTCCGACGTTGTACTGGCGGCGGGGCGATGTTCATCGAACCGGGTAACACCATTACCTACTCGCTATACGCGCCGCTCGATTTCGCCCAAGGCATAAGTATCGAGGAATCATACCGGCTCTGCGATTTCTGGCTGGTGCGCGCGCTTAAGGAACTCGGGCTCGACGTACGATTCGCCGGCCTCAACGACATCGCCACGCAATACGGCAAACTCGGCGGAGCCGCGCAACGTCGCTTCACGCCAGCAGAGGGAGGGCCTGGCGCCATACTGCACCACGTGACCCTCGCCTACGATATCGACGCGGAAAAAATGGGGCGGGTGTTGAACACCTCACGCGAGAAAATGTCGGACAAAGCGGTGAAATCAGCGGTAAAACGAGTCGATCCAATGCGCTCGCAGACGGGCATGAGCCGTGAAGACGTGGTTGAACGGCTGCTCGACGCCGCCAGGCGAGTTACAATGTAGCCCGATGGTCGAAGCCGCCCTGATGTCAAGGGCGATGAGAACGTTACGAAAGCTTGGTGTTCCGTGAGGGCATGTGGAATCGTAGCAAGCTTTCGAAGCCGCGGCAGCGCGCCTGGCAACACGCCTGTCGGCGTGCCAGAGGATGTGCCTATGAACGGAGGTGCGACAAATGGCTACGCCAAACGAGACCAATAGTGGACCCAGTGGCGAAAGCGCGACGTTGCTGCACACCGCGTTGTTCAAGCAGGTTTCTTCCGAAGAGGCGGAGGAACTGCTGCCGCATCTGCAGCATGCCGAATATAACAAGGGCGACTATATTTTCCGCGAAGGCGACACCGATCATCGCATGTATCTGCTGGAACGCGGGCGAGTCAAACTGATTCGGCAATCGTCCGACAGACGTGTGCAGTTGTTGAGCATTCATGCGTACGGCGAAGTGTTGGGTGAGATTCCGGTGTTCGATCCGCATGGTGGGCCGCGCACCGCGTCCGCCGTGGCCATGACCAATGACACGAAAGTCGTGTGGCTTGAGCATGACGCCCTGTTCGCATGGCTTGACGAGCATCCGCGCGTGGCCGTCGACATGCTTCAGGTGCTCGCGCATCGCATGCGTGACAACAACGAGCGCATTTCGGAACTTGTGTTTATGGACGTACCGGGACGTTTGGCAAAAACGCTGCTGAATCTGGCATCACGTTTCGGTGAGCCGGTCGAGGCGGGGCTGAGGGTGCCGCATAATCTGACGCAGGAAGAAATGGCGCAGCTGGTTGGTTCGTCACGTGAGACGGTGAACAAGGCGCTGATGGATTTCGCCAACCGCGGATGGATTGCGCGTGAGGGCCGTTCCATCATCATCTACCAGCCGGGTATGCTTATTCGGCGATCGAGACGATAATTTTCGACTATTTTCCAGCGTTTTTCAAGTTTTACGGTTGTTTGTGAGAAACCCGTGACACCTGCTGACGAGCGGTTGATTAGTAGACCCACCACTTTAGAATGGGCACCATGCCCGAAAAGAAGACTTTGACCGTTCAACGTGTGCTCGCACTCGTGATTGCCTACATCACGCTGAGTGTGGGTGGCGGCGTGGCCGCCAGTTTGTTCCTCCTACCGGCGGTTTTCGGCGCGAACAGCGTCGCCAAGGCGGTTATTCCGTCGCTGTCGGTCGAAGGTATTGATTTTGATGTGACCAGCCTGCCGCAGAAGTCGACCATGTACGCTTCCGATGGCACCACGAAAATCACCGAATTCTGGGATCAGAATCGTGAAGTCGTGCCCTTGAAGAAGATTTCCAAATACATGCAGCAGGCCGTGGTCTCGCGTGAAGACAGACGATTCTTCACTCACGGCGGCGTTGATGTACAGGGTGTGTTCCGTGCGTTCGTCCAAACATACATGAAGGGCGACCATCAGGGCGGTTCCTCCCTTACCCAGCAGTATGTCAAAAACGTGCTGATCCTGCAGGCGCAGCAGGATGACGATCCGATTGCGCAATACCATGCGTCGGAAGATACCATCGCACGAAAATTGAGGGAAATGCTGATTTCCGTGCAAATGGAGAAGCAGTATTCCAAGCCTGAAATTTTGCAGGGATATCTCAATATCGCACAGTTCGGCGGCAATAGCCTCTATGGCGTGCAGGCGGCTGCGAAGCGGTATTTCAACACCACCGCAGACCAACTGAACATCGTGCAGTCCGCCACCATCGCGGCAATCACCAAGAATCCGAACGCGTACGATCCTTCCGTCGAATCGAACCAGCCGGAATCCGAGAAACAACGCAATATCGTGCTGCAGCTAATGAACGAGCAGGGCTATATTTCGGATGCGGAATATCAGGAGGCGGCCAATACTCCACTCGCGGATACACTTGATGTCCAGCCTATTTCCACCGGTTGCATGGCCGCGGATTATGATGCGGGCTATTTCTGCGATTATGTTGTGCATAAGATTTTGAATTCCAAGGAATTCGGCAAGACCAGCGAGGACAGGGAAAGGCTGCTGAAAGAGGGCGGTCTGAAGATCGTCACCACGTTGGATATCGATGCCAACACCTTGTTGAACGAAACCGCGCGCAACACCATTCCACCGGAAGATTCCTCCGGCATGGAAATCGTGATGGCGTCCGTCAAACCGGGCACCGGAGAAGTGTTGGGCTTCGGTCTGAATCGAACGTATGATGCCACCGAAGCGGCGCAGAACGACCAGACCAGGGATTCCATGAACTATGCCGCGGACCGAGAAGACGGCGGTGGCATGGGCTTCTCCATCGGCTCGTCGTGGAAGCCTATCAATCTGGTGGCATGGATGGAAGCGGGACATTCCGTCAACGAGAACCTGCAGACGACCACGAGGTATTCGACCTCGTTGTTCGCATGCGATCGTTATACCGGCGGCACTGATTCGTGGAACGTCACCAACGCAATAACCAATGGAACGGTGAATCCGGAAACGCCGGCATTGGCTTTGGCAAGGTCTCATAACACCACGCAGGCTTCCATGGGATCCATCATAGGCTTGTGCAAGATTGCCGATACCGCAACTGAACTTGGCTACCATGATGCGAATACCGGTGAGACGCTCGACAAGACCTCATCGTTCGTGCCTGCCATGATGGTCGGCAACGTCAACGTGTCCCCGCTGACGATGGCAAGCATCTTCGCTGTATATGCGTCCAATGGCGTGCAGTGCAATCCGATTGCGCTGAAGCAGGTGACTGATGTGGACGGCAATGATATCAAGGTGCCTTCTGCGAACTGCCATCAGGCGGTTGATCCGGAAATCATTCAAACGCTTGCTTGGGCCATGAATCAAGCGTTGTTCGTCCTGACGGCGCAGGCGGTGTGGCACAGCTGGCCAATGGACGTAAGACCTTCGCCAAGACCGGTACCCACGAGGATCAGCTAGTTACGACAGGTGGTTTCATTCCGAACCAGATCGCTACATTCGTGCTCGTCGGTGACGTGCAGAACCCGGTTGGACACCCGATTGCGAATATCGCTATCAACGGCCAATACCACAGCTATTGGATGGTTCTACCATCGCGGCCCCGGCATGGCGTGACTTTATGAATGCTTATGCTGAACGCAAACAGCTGCCGATTGACAATGATTATGGGCAGCCTGCGGCCAAGTATTCCGCAACATCCAGCACGGTCACCAGGATCGGCGGTGGAAGGCAGAATGCCACGCAGCAGCAAAGCACAATCATTCAGCAGCAGAACCAGTCGCTTCAGCAGCAAAGCCAGCAGAACGACCAGCAGGATGATTAGGATCAGCAGCAGACTGAAGATGAGTGACGCTTCCGCAATTCAGTGAATGGAAGTGAACAATCAATGAACGCCCGCCATGTTCGGCGGGCGTTCTGCGTAGAATGCAGATAGTGCCGGTTCTATGGCACGAGATTCCCAGAGAAGCACAAGGGAAATACAAGAAGAAGGTTCAGCTGATCGGCATGAAGCCAGTAGACGCGACCGGAGGGGAGCTACTACGATGAGCGAAAACGAAAAGAAAGCGAAGCGGTCGAAGAAGGTCAAAACCAATGGCACGGTTGGCCTGTTCGATCCTATGACCTTGCGTGGCGTGACCGTGCGCAACCGCATCTGGCTGCCGCCGATGGACACGTATTCCGCGTTGGCCCAGGATGGCCTGCCCACGCCATTCCACTACCAGCATTATGTGTCGCGTGCCATGGGGCGGTTTCGGCATGATTATCGTGGAAGCCACCGCAGTGGCGCCGGAGGGCCGTATTTCGCCGTGCGACTTGGGATTGTGGGCCGACGAGCAGATGGATGCATGGCGTTGGATCGTTGCCGATACGAAGGCCGCCGGCGCCACCATGGCGGTGCAGCTCAACCATGCCGGACGTAAGGCCTCCACCGGCTGCTTCTCCATTGGTTTCGAGCATGAGAGCGTGCCGGAGGAGCAGGGCGGTTGGAAGACCGTGGGGCCAAGCGCCAACGCGTTTGGTTCGCTGACTAAGCCTCGCGCGTTGACCGTTGACGAGATCCATGCCATTGTCGACCAGTTCCGCGATGCCGCTTGGCGTGCTTATGATATCGGCTTTGACGCGGTGGAAATTCATGCGGCCCACGGCTATCTGCTGTCTCAGTTCCTCGATCCACTGATCAACGAGCGTGAGGATGAGTATGGCGGATCGTTCAAAAACCGCATCCGCATGCTGGTCGAGGTCGTGGACGCCGTGCGTTCCGTCGTACCCGACACCATGCCGGTGCTGGTGCGCGTTTCCGCAACCGACTGGGCCGCCGGCGGTTGGGATCTCGACCAGACCGTCGACCTTGCCAAAGTGTTGAAGGAGCATGGCGTCGATCTGGTGGATGTTTCCACCGGAGGCATGATTCCGGGTGTGGCCATTCCGGTCAAGCCCGGCTATCAGGTTCCGTTCTCGGAGCAGGTGCGTTCGCGAGCTGGAATCCCAACCACGGCGGTCGGTCTGATCACCAACCGAAGCAGGCCAAGAAGATCCTCAAATCCGGTGCCGCCGATGCCATCGAAATCGGACGTGCAGCATTGCGTGATCCGAACTGGCCGTTGCGTGCCGCAGCCAAGCTTGATATTCCGACCGAAAATGCGCCCTATCAGCCGCAATACGTGCGAGGCGCGTATTAATGGAGCCGATAGATTGGATTATCGTCAGATAAATATCAGATAAAAATAGGCAGTATCGGCAATCGCAATACAATAATGCGCCCCGTACCATGGTATTGGTTGCGGGGCGCATTATTTTGCTGCTTTCGTTTTATCGGGAATCCGGCTGAAATCAGGCGTTCGATGCCGACGGCCTGGCTGACGTGGTCGAAACCGTCGCGCTTGAGCAGTTCGGCGAGACCGCGCTTCAACACGGTGATCTGCTGCGGGCCGCGGTACATCAGCGAGCTGATGAACATCACCAACGACGAGCCGGAACGGATCTTCTCATAGGCCTGCTGCGGAGTAAACACGCCGCCGATGCCTGCGATCGTGAAACGGTCGCCGTACTCGCGGTATACCTGCTTGATGCGTTCGTTGCTGGCCTCATAGCAAGGCGAGCCCGACAATCCGCCTTCCCAATCACGCGGGATGCTCATGCCGGTACGATCCTTCTGCAGGTTCGCGATCGACAGGCCCTGCACGTTGTGCCCGGCAAGCACGTCAAGCAGTTCCTTGAACTCTTCCCAGCTCTTGTTCAACGGCAGTTTCACCAGTGTGGGCTGTGGGCGTTCGATCTTGTCGAGTTCGGTGAATAGTTTGTCGAGCGCCTCCGGGTTTTCGTTGAACGGTTCGCCGGCCATGGTGTTCGGGCAGGAGATGTTCACTTCGACCATGGCGGTGCGGCCGGTGGCGCGACGCATCGAAATGCAGTAATCTTCGATGCCTTCTTCCAAATCGCCGGTTTTGTTGTCGTTCGTGCGTGCGATGGACACGGAAATCTGCATGTCGTGAGCTTTTGTCCAAGCCTGCTCCGCACGAGGAACCACGATTTCCGATCCCTCATTGGCAAGACCGACGTGCACCATCATCGAATCGTATTCAGGCAGACGATGGAACCATGGCCTCGGATTGCCGGGGCAGGGGGCCGAGACGTGGTGGAGCCGACTGTTTCGAAGCCGAAACCGGCATTGTCGAGCAAGACCGGCATCTCGCAGTTCTTGTCAAGACCGGCGGAAAGACCGAACGGATTGACGAAGTCGATGCCCATCACATTGGTTTCCAGCACCGGGTCGGAATAGTTGAGCATTTCACGCACGCCCACATCAGCGGAGGAATGTTCTTGGTGATCTTGCAGAACTGGATCATCTGGTCATGCGCCACGTCGGGCGTTTGATTGAAGATGAAATACGGCTTGATGATGTGTTTGTAGCCGAAGGTGAACAGATCGGTGGTGGCTTTGTTCACCGCATCGTGCCAAAAATTCTCAGAAACGTACGTCATGGTTCACCATTCTCGCACCGTTTGCCGCAAGAAAGCAACATGGTGATTGGTTGCGTTGACGGAACGTCGACGTTCGTTTTTGTGCGATTCGGAAGATTGTGGGATATTCAAGTACATTTTTTGCAAGTAAAACACGCGAAGCATCATCTCAGTTTTTATTTTGAGTGAACATGTGCGATAATGTTCGAATGATATCGTCACAACGTCAACATTTGATTTTGAGCAGGTTGCGTACCCGCGGTGCGGTGCGTATCACCGCATTGTCCAAGGAATTGGGCGTTTCCGCCATGACTATCCGTCGCGATATCGCCGATCTGGCGACAAGGGTCTGCTGAAACGAGTGCACGGCGGTGCCGTCACCACCAGCACGCTGCTGAGCGAGCCACTGTTCTCTGTAAAGTCGCAGATGGACATCGGCCTCAAAGACGCCATCGCGCAGGAAGCCATCAAATATGTGGCGCCCGGCGACGTGATCGCCGTCGGCGGTGGCACCACGGCATACGTATTCGCGCAACATCTGCTTGAATCGCAGCAGTCATCGGGCATCACCATTCTCACCAACTCCATTCCGGTGGCGGAACTGGTGCAGGCGCTGGAATCGAAAGACGTGGAAGTCATCGTGACCGGCGGCGTGACCACCCGATCCAACTCGCTCGTAGGCCGATCGCTGACAAGGTGGTGGCTTCCCTGCGCGTCAACACGGTCTTCCTGGGCACGCATTCCGTGTCCATTCCGCGCGGCTTCCTCATGCCGAACTCGCTTGAGGCCGCGACCGATATGGCAATGATGGACATTGCCGATCGAACTATAATTTTGACCGATCACACAAAGTGGAGCTGCACATCATTGTCGCTTTTCGCACGCTTCGACCAAGTGGACACGGTCATTACCGATGATGGACTAGACCCCGATTCGGTTGGGAAAACAAGGGATTTGGTTAAAGAGCTCGTGCTGGCGCACCAGACCGAGCCTATTCAGGAAGGTGAATAACCATAATGAGTGAATTCGCAAACTACACTCCGGGAGAGTACGCGAAGGAACACATTCGCATCACGCCGACCACGCTCGCCGATGGCCGTGCGTTCTTCTACCTCGACGATGATCCGGAATATGTTTCCGCGCGAAGATGCGCGAACTGAACGATCCTCGTCAGCTGGCATACCGCTTCTCCAACCAGCTCAACGCAGCCGGTGAGGAGGTGCCGTACGCCGCTCCGGAAATGCGTCGCGATCCACTGACCGGCGACTGGATTCCGATGGCGACCGCACGCATGAACCGCCCGATCACCGCAGGACCGGGTGCCACCGCCAAGGGCAACCCGCTGGCCGCACGCAAGCCGGGCGACCCGTACCAGGACGGCGAAGTACCGGACACCGACTACAACGTGGTCGTGTTCGAAAACCGCTTCCCATCGATGGTTCGCGTGCCGGGCCGTTCCGAACCGTGGAATCCGTCAATGGCACCCGCATGTGGG
>ENA-OQMZ01001057-OQMZ01001057.1-human-gut-metagenome-genome-assembly--contig:-NODE-1057-length-10576-cov-1.886305_pt1 | contig 10576 bp, 9 predicted proteins | sample MGYA00242621_ERZ504862 | MGnify/ENA primary metagenome ERZ504862 (study PRJEB26092, sample SAMD00036393) | human gut metagenome | host: Homo sapiens | study: EMG produced TPA metagenomics assembly of... | reverse complement strand
TCGTGCTATTCATAAAAGGTGCGACAATATGCTGTGCTCAAGGGCAAATCATTTACGTTGACAAACGGGGTGCAAATCCTCCAAAGGTGCAATCAAACTTAATCCTGCCTAAGACTATTGTAAGGCAAAAAGAGAAGTGAAAAAAGTAGTGGAAGTCAGTATCCTATTTCATTATAGGCTGAGATAAGCTTCATGATTCGTTGATAACTGAATAAAAGGTCAGGAGAGGATGAAAGCTCAGCTACGCATTTTGCGGCCAGTGGAAGTTCTCTTCTGATCGGAAATGCTCAATCCTTATTTTTGTTATGCCCGGTTCGCCGGGCGATGACAGTAGACCATGCGTCGGAGCTTTTGCTTTTGCAGGTTCCGGCGTATGACTGTGCTGTCATCAGTAATGATTTTGGCACAAATAATTTAAAATGGGGTGATGCCTATGATTTGATTGTATCAGACAGGTGAAAGCCTGTAAACCGGTAACAGAAAAAATAAAGCAAAGTGAGGTATTGAGAATGAAAGGGACATTGAAAAGAGTAATGTCTGGCGTATTATCTGTTATTACGATTGCAAGTGCTGTGGCACAGCCAATAACTGCTTATGCAGCAGAACCGGAAAAGGCAGCATCGTCTTTTGAAGCACAGTATCCGGAACTGGAAACAGTGAAAGATAAACTGGCTGAGGATGAGATTTTAATTGCCAATGATTACAGCATTGATTATGGTTCTGATTTTGACATTAAGGTGGATTTTTCCGGTATTGAAGGAATCAATGATGCCAAAGTGAAAGAGAGCTGTATGAAGCGAAGAATGAAGCAGGAGATGATTTTGACACATACCAGGCAGATACCTATAAAGCAGTTTATAAGGTAGAGCCGGTCAGTGGAAATCCTTCTTATCGTATCAGCCGAAATGTAACCGTAAAAGAGCCGGAAACGGAACAGCTGACAGAACCAAATACTTCTGAAAATACCGTCGGTGAAGGAAATGCTGGCGAGACAGAAGATTCTGGTAATGCGGAAGAAGATGCCGATGCAGAAGGGCAGACGGAAATAGTAACAGATCTGGCAGAAGAGGAGGAAGTCACAACAGATGAAGAGTCTGGATTAACTGTTTCTGAAGTAATGGATCAGGCAGAGGATAGTGGTATTGACCTTTATTCAATGGAAGAAGGGGAAGTGGTTACTTTTATGGCAAGGGAAGCATCAAGCCGAAGCACCAAGAAAGTAACAGTAACCAGAGGAAACTGCTATCATTATTCTGATTATGGATATGGAAGTTATCTGACGTATCAGTACACCGTGAAGTTCGGAAATGTTTCCGCAACCGCTTATTGTATCCAGCCGGAGAAATCCAGTCCTGGAACCGGAACATACGATATTACAAAGCTGAGTGACGGTAAGAAACTGGCTAAGGTTTGCTATTATGGAACGAAGGTGGCAGGTGATGAAGGATCTTTACAGAAGAGAACGGTTATGGCAATTTAAGTGCAGGTGCCAGATTTATTCTGGTTCATCTTGCTGCATCTTATGCAAATGGTGGAGATTCCGCTTTTTCCGGAGCAAGCAGCAAAGCAAAAACACTTGCTATGAAACTGTATAACTACTGTATTTCACAGCCGGAGATCCCGGATGTCGATATGAGTTTTTCGGATGCAAATGTAACTGCTTATGTAGATGCAGCAGCCAGAGAACAAAGGAGATTACATTTAAGGCAGACAAACTACAGAGTATCACGATGAAACTTCCAAGTGGCGTGAAGCTTCATAATGTAACAACCGGAAAGACAAGTAAAGCCGGGGAAGCCGTAGAGATCAGTGGTGGAACGAAATTTTATTTATCAGCACCATTGACACAGGTGCAGGATGTTGCAGGAAGCTGGTCAGCTACGATGAAAGGAAGCGTAACCAAAGACTATTCTGCTTATAAGATCAGCACAGGGTCAGGTTCACAGGACTTAGCACTGGTATTTGGTGAAGGTGTGGATGATGAGAAATATGTGGACTTTAAAGTAACCTGGGTACAGTATGCAAGCGTTAAGGTGATTAAGAAAGATGCCAAAGCGAATGCGAAGCTGTCCGGGGCGGTGTTTGGCTTATACAGCGATGCAAACTGTACGAAGCTGATCACAAAGTTACCGGCAACAGATGCAAATGGTGAAGCGTCCGTACAGCTTATCAAGACACAGGATACCGTATATCTGAAAGAGATTACAGCTCCAAGCGGATACCGTATCAATGCAACCGCTTACAATGTGAAACTGGAAGTCAGCAAGACCACAACTGTTACAGTTCCAGATGAAGAACAGCTGGGACAGCTTACCGTTTATAAAGAAGGTGAGGTATTGGTTGGTGCGGACGTGACAGAGAACGGTACAACATTTAAGTATGAGAAACGCAGACAGAAAGGTGCGGTTTACGATGTGTATGCCGGAGCAGATATTAAAACTGCCTATGGTACAAAAGTTTACAGCAAGGGAGATCTGGTAAAAGAAAATCTGACAACAGATACAAATGGTGCCATCGTTCTTAAAAATCTGCATCTTGGTACATATGTTGTAAAGGAAAAGCAGGCTCGACAGGATTTTATAATGCCGGAGAGGAGAAGAAGGTGACTCTTTCTTATGCCGGACAAAATGTGGATGTTGTTTTCTCAGAGACAACCTTTACGAACGACAGACAGAAAGCAGAAGTGATTGTTACAAAACAGGATGAAGATACAGAAAATCCTCTGGATGGAGGAATCTTTGGACTTTATGCTGCAAGTGATATTACCAATGCGGATGGTGCAGTTGTTGTGAAGAAAGGTACGCTGATCCAGAAAGCGACAACAGGAGCAGACGGTACAGCAAAGTTTACAGCAGACCTGCCACTTGGATTTTCTTATGATGTGAAGGAAGTGCAGGCTCCGGAAGGTTATGTGAGAAATACAGAAAATGTTTATACGTTTGCTTTCTCATATACAAATGATAAAGAGGCAAAACAGACATTTAAGCATACATCAAAAATGAACGTGTGACAGCTAAGATTTCTCTGCAGAAGCAGGATAAGGAAACCAAAAAGGCAGTTCCACAGGCGATGCCACTTTAGAAAAAGCAGTGTACGGACTTTATGCCCGTGAGGATATTGTGCATCCGGACGGTGCAACTGGTGTGGTCTATAAAGCAGGAGAACAGGTTGCCACTCTTACGACAGATAAGGATGGACAGGCTTCTGTGGATGGATTATATCTTGGTAATTACTATGTAAAAGAGATCACTCCTCCAACCGGTTATCTGGCAGATGAGGAAGAACATGATCTGGTCTGCAATTACGAGGGAGACCTTGTAGCAGAAGTAAAACGTGAGTGTCTGTCTCTGGAGCAGGTGATGAAACAGCCATTCCAGATCATTAAAGCGGCAAACAATGGAAAGACCGATGCAGACTTACTGAAAGGGGCAGGATTTACCGCTTATCTGGTATCTTCCCTGAAAGTAAATGAAGATGGCAGCTATGATTTTGATTCCGCCAAACCAGTAGTGATCGGAGAAAACGGTGCAACAGAAATCTTTACAGACGAGAAAGGTTATGCCTGCAGTATTGCGATCCCTTATGGAACGTATATTGTCCGTGAGACAACAACTCCGCATAACTATACTCCGGTAGATGATTTCATTGTACAGATTACAGAGAATCATCAGGCACTCCGCAGGTGTGGAGAGTGATGCTGGATAAAGAGTTTGAAGCGAAGCTGAAAATCATCAAACAGGATGACGAGACAAAGAAAGCAGTGCTTCAGAAGAATACAGAGTTCAAGATTTTCAACATGGACACTGAAAAATATGTGGAGCAGGTAACGACTTATCCGACTACGGTAAAACATAAATCCTATTTTACAGATGAGCAGGGATATTTGATCCTTCCGCAGAATCTTAAAATCGGACATTACCGCATTGAGGAAGTAAACGCACCTTATGGATATACTCTGAATGAGAATTACTATGAGGTGAATGTAGATTCCAACACAGCATACCAGATGGACGGAACTTCTGGCGATGTCATCATTGAGATCGCATATGAAAACCATCCGGTCAAAGGGGAACTGAACATCGTAAAACAGGGTGAAGTTCTGAATGGATCTAAGGACGATTTCACTTACCAGAAAGAAAATCTGGAAGGTGCAGTTTTTGAAGTATATGCAGCTGAGGATATTTACACAGCGGATTTCCAGAAAGATGATCAGGGCAACCGTATTCTGGAATATGCTTCTGGAGCATTAGTAGGAACGGTTACGACCGATAAAGACGGAAAAGCACAGATTGCTGACCTTCCCCTTGGAACGTATAAGGTTGTCGAAAAGACAGCACCAGAGGGCTTTGTGTTAAACGAAGAGGCACAGACCGTTACTTTCTCTTACAAAGACCAGAAAACACCAGTGATCGAGCAGACAGCTGCTTTTGAGAATGACCGCCAGAAGGTAGAAGTATCCGTAGTAAAACAGGATGCAGAAAATGAGACGGTTGTAGCAGGTGCAGAATTTGGACTTTATGCAAAGGAAGATATTCTTGCTCATGGAGAAGTAGCTGTGAAAGCAGACACTCTGCTTGGAAAAGCAGTCAGCAATGAAGATGGAAAGGCAGTATTTGAACTGGATCTTCCATTCGGAAGCTACTATATCAAAGAGCTTGCGGCTCCTGCCGGTTATGTATCTTCATTTGAGACATTGGAAGTAACTGCGAAATATCAGGGACAGGATGTGAAAGTGGTAAAACTGGAATCTATATTTAAGAACCAGCCAACAAAAGTAACATTCAAGAAGTCAGATATTACTACAGGAGTAGAACTTTCTGGTGCCACTCTTACAGTGCTTGATAAAGATGGAAATGTGGTAGATACATGGAAATCTGTAAAAGGGGAAGAACATCTGATTGAACGACTGACTGCAGGGGAGACTTATACACTTCGTGAAGAAATGGCTCCTTATGGTTATCTGATGGCAGAAGAAATCACATTTACTGTGGAGGATACTGCAGAAATTCAGAAGGTGGAAATGAAAGATGACGTACCGACTGGAACACTGATCATCAATAAAAAAGGTGAGTTCCTGGACAAAGTATCTGTACTGGATTCCGTTGGTGGCTGGATCAAGCACCTGTTTGAATATTTCTCTGGTTCCTTGAAAGAGGTTACTTTTGAAGTTTATGCCTTAGAGGATATTAAAGCGGCTGATGGTGAGAGTGAGGATTATTATAAAAAGGATGCACTGGTAGCAACCATTACAACGGATGAGACTGGTGTGGCAAAACTGACTGATCTTCCTCTTGGCAAATACTATGTCAAAGAGAAAGAGACAGCAAACGGTTATGTTCTTGATGGAGAAACCCGTGAGGTTGACCTGACTTACCGTGATCAGAATACTGCGGAAGTTACTTACTCTGCGGACTGGCAGAACAAACGTCAGAAGGCAGAAGTGAAAGTGCTGAAAAAAGCGAAAGATTCTGACCGTGTACTGGAAGGAGCCGTATTTGCTCTGTGCAATAAGGATGATATTGTCAATGCAAAAGGTGATGTATCCTGAAAGCGGATACGGTGATTGAGGAACAGGCTACAGATAAAGATGGAAAACTGACTTTTACTGCGGATCTTCCTCTTGGTCATACCTACTATGTGAAGGAAACTTCACCAGCACAGGGATTTGCGACCACAAGATCAGGTACAGGAGTTTACTTTGAGTATGGTGGGGCTGAAAAAGAGACTCTTTCCTATGAGTTTACTTTTGAAGATGAGGCAACAACCGTAGAATTTACCAAGACATCTTCTGACGGATGGAAAAGAGATTGAGGGAGCAAAACTGAAAGTGACCGATGAAAGTGGAAATACCGTGGATGAATGGACTTCCGGAAAAGAGCCACATATCATTAAAGAACTGACAGTTGGTAAGAAGTATACCATGACAGAGACACTTCCAGCGGATGGCTATGTTACAGCAGAGAGCATTACCTTTACGGTTGAAGATACCAGTGAGGTACAGAAGGTGGAAATGAAGGATGATGTGACAAAAGTGCAGATTTCCAAGACTGATATTTCTGGTAAGGAACTGCCAGGAGCAAAACTGACAATCCTTGATAAAGATGGAAAGACAGTAGAGAGCTGGACATCTGAGGAAAAACCACACTATATTGAAATGCTTCCGATTGGAGAATATACACTTCGGGAAGAGACTGCACCGGATGGATACCTGGTAGCAGAAGATGTGAAGTTTACAGTAAAAGATACAGGAGAGATTCAGAAAGTAGTGATGAAGGACGAAGTGAAGCCGACGGAAACACCAACAGAAACTCCAGAGGAAACACCAGAAACAACATCAACACCAGAAACAAAAGATACTGAGACAACAAAGACATCTACTTCACCGAAGACAGGAGATAACACACCGATTCTTTTCTGGATCCTGCTTGCAGGAGTTGGAATGGCAGGAGTCGGAGGTACTGTGATTCTCTGCAAAAAGAAGAAAAAATAAGAGATCCTAAGATTTCTTAAAGAGGAAGAGGGCATTTATGGACAAGTGTTTCATAGATGCCCTTTTTGCCAATACTGATAAAAAAGTGAAGGGAGAAGAAATGGGATGAAAACAGTATTGATCGTTGCAGGGATTATCGTATTCCTGGTATATGGGTTTGTTTTATACTGCTGCATAAGAGTTGGAAAGGAATCCGATGAACAGTATAACAGGCTGAGAGAAGGAAAGGAGCAGGAAGATGACAGAAGTAGGGTATGCAAGTGATAAGCCTTCGGACTGTGCGTATTGTTACTTCTTTAGTGCCGGGAGAAAGAAATGCAAAAGGAAAGAATGTTTTTATCGTATTTCTTCTCCGCCACTTCGCAGGAAGGTAACTCACTGGGAGCCATGTGAAGGCTGTCCTTATGGAAAACATACTCCCTGTCTGGGTTACTGCATTGTGAAGGCTATGAAAGAAGTGAAGGAGCATCGGAACACAGGATAATACATATGAATTTCCGTATCATTACGGTGAGGAAGCGGAATCCTATTCCTTTTACCGTGTGCCAAAAGTCCTTTTTACCAATACGCAGTTCAAGAGCCTTTCCTGTGAAGCGAAATTGCTTTATGGACTTTTGCTTGACCGTATGCAGCTATCTATAAAGAACCGGTGGCTGGATGAAGAGGGAAAGGTATATATCTATTTTTCCCAGGAGCAGATCTCCGGCATGATGGGATGTGGCTTGAAAAAAGGTAGGGAATCTGTTAGCAGAGCTTGACAGTCGGAAAGGAATTGGATTGATTACGAGGATACGGCAGGGGTTAGGAAGACCGGATAGGATTTATGTACGCAAATGTACGCAACAGGATATGTATAAAAGGAATATCCAGACACGTCAAAATGACATTTCTGGAAATGCCAAAATGACAGGTACGGATATGTCAGAAATGCCGGGTAATGATACTGAGGATAATAAGACTGAAATAAGTGACACTGATAGGAGTGATACTGAGTATCTTTCTTTCTATTCCGAAGAAAGTGAAGAAATGCACAGGAAACGAATGGAAAGAGAGGTATACCACCAGATGATCTTGACTAACATTGGGTATGAATATCTGGTTGATGTGTATAACCGGGATATGCTGAACGAGATTGTGGAACTGATTGTGGATACTGTCTGTTCCGAACAGGAAATGATACGGATAGGTGGGGACAGAAAGCCAAAGGATGTGGTTAAAAGTCAGTTTTTGAAACTAAATTCTGAACACATCCGGTTTGTCCTGAAATGCTTGAAGGAGAACACCAGTAAGGTAATCAATATCCGGCAGTATTTACTGACAGTTTTATATAACGCACCACTTACGATCAGCAATTATTATTCCGCACTGGTACAGCACGATATGTATGGTGACAGTGAAGAATAAAGAAAGGAGGAATGAGATAAGTGCAGGATGAAGTAAACGAAAAAACCGTATCGCTTTGTATCCGATGTGGGAAGGTCACTGCGAATCTGTTAAAGGCAGCAAATGAAAAAAGCTCTTGCTAAGATGGAACAGGAGAAACAAAAAGCTGCAGGGGGCAGAAACAGCCTAAGCAGGATAAAGAGGATAAACCTATAAGGGAAAGCAGAGTATGGATAAGCTGATGAAGCAGAATGTACAGCTTTCCAATATTGAGATCACAGATGGAAACATCAAATCGTTTGAGCGTGTAGCCAAAAAGTACAGCATTGATTTCAGCCTGAAAAAAGATGTGAACGCTGATCCGCCAAGATATTATGTGTTCTTTAAAGCCAGAGATGCAGATGTAATGACTGCGGCTTTTAAAGAATACACAGGACAATCGCTGAACAAGGATAAAAAGCCATCTGTAAGGAAAAAGCTTCAGCAGGCGATTTCCAAGTCGCTTAAAAGCAACAGAGAACTGGAGAAAACAAAAGGAAAGGAGAAAGAGCGTCATTATGAGCAGATTACAGAAGTTGCTTGGTGTAGGAAAAGGATACTTGGAGAGATTACCGCCGGTGGATGTACATAAGCTGCTTCGGATCATTCTGCTGAATCTTCCGTATATCATGATTTTTTATGTGGGGAATAAGCTGGCATGGTTGTATCAATACTGTGCAGGTAATTCCATGATAGAAAGACTGATAGTGTTAGTCCTGAATTTTCAGCTGGCATTTAGCAGGATTCTTCCAAGTATGCATAAAAATGAATTGCTGGTTGGGTTGACCGGAGCCATGGGAGTGAAGCTCATGGTTTATCTGAAAGGGAAAAATGCCAAAAAGTTTCGGCAGGGAGTGGAGTATGGTTCGGCTAGATGGGGGACAGCAAAAGACATTGCACCCTTTATCGACCCAATATTTGAGAACAATATTCTTCTTACCATGACTGAACGGTTGACTATGAACGGCAGACCCAAGAATCCGAAATTTGCAAGGAACAAGAACGTGATTGTAATCGGCGGATCTGGTTCCGGAAAGACCCGGTTTTATGTAAAACCAAATCTGATGCAGATGGGAAATATATCAGCTATGTGGTCACGGACCCCAAGGGAACGATCATCAATTGAGTGCGGAAAGATGCTGGTACGGCATGGATACAAAGTGAAAGTATTGAATACGATCAATTTTTCCAAGAGTATGCACTATAATCCGTTCCACTATATCCATTCTGAAAAAGATATTCTGAAACTGGTGAATACTATCATGGTAAACACCAAAGGGGAAGGGGAGAAGTCCAGTGAGGATTTCTGGACGAAGGCAGAAAGGCTTCTGTACTGTGCATTGATTGGCTATATCTGGTATGAAGCACCGGAGGAGGAACAGAACTTTGCGACGTTGCTTGAATTTATCAATGCATCGGAAACAAGGGAAGATGATGAGACATTTAAAAATGCAGTAGATATGCTGTTTGAGGAACTGGAGAAAGAAGAACCGGAACACTTTGCGGTACGTCAGTATAAAAAATATAAATTAGCCGCCGGCAAAACAGCGAAGTCGATTCTGATCAGCTGTGGAGCCAGACTTGCTCCATTTGATATTGCGGAGCTTCGTGAGATCATGAGCTATGATGAAATGGAACTGGATATGGTAGGGGATCAGAGGACAGCATTGTTTATCATTATTTCAGATACCGATGATACGTTTAACTTTGTTGTGGCAATGATGTACAGCCAGTTATTTAACCTGTTATGTGACAGGGCAGACGATGTACACCATGGACGATTACCTTATCATGTCAGAATATTAGCTGATGAATTTGCAAATATCGGACAGATTCCGAAATTTGACAAGCTGATCGCTACTATTCGTAGCCGTGAGATTTCAGCATCCATTATCCTCCAGTCGCAGTCACAGCTTAAGACCATCTATAAAGATGCTGCTGAAACTATTTTAGGTAACTGCGATACGATGTTGTTCCTTGGAGGCAAGGAAAGTTCCACATTAAAGGAGATTTCCGAGACACTGGGAAAGGAAACGATTGATTTATATAACACTTCTGATACCCGTGGGCAGAGCCGTTCTTATGGGATGAATTATCAGAAAACAGGAAAGGAATTGATGAGCCGGGACGAACTTGCGGTCATGGATGGCAGTAAATGTATCCTTCAGCTGAGAGGTGTCAGACCGTTTTTCAGTGACAAGTTCGATATTACCAAGCATAAACGATATAAGGAATTGTCGGACTATGATAAGAAAAATGAATTTGATGTGGAAGCGTATATGCGGCATCGGATGGAAGTGAAGCTGACAAGGACACAGGAATTTGACCTGTATGCCTTTTCAGAGGAAAGTCTGGCAGAAGAATTAAATACAGAAAACAAGGAAGCAGAGCATGTGAAAGATTTAAACACATAGCTCTTTTTTCTTTGCCCTTATAGGGAGGTGATGGATTTGAGAGATCATGAAAGGCCGCCCATAAGGCAGAGCCGGAAGAGACTTCTTAAAACATAAGATAGAAACTGATAAAAAGCAATGATTTGAAAGGAGACAACGACTATGGCGTTTTTTAATCAGGCAATTTAATATTTTACAGACTCTTGTAGTAGCGATCGGAGCTGGTCTTGCAGTATGGGGTGTCATCAACCTGCTGGAAGGTATGGTAATG
>ENA-OQMZ01001056-OQMZ01001056.1-human-gut-metagenome-genome-assembly--contig:-NODE-1056-length-10588-cov-2.937386_pt1 | contig 10588 bp, 17 predicted proteins | sample MGYA00242621_ERZ504862 | MGnify/ENA primary metagenome ERZ504862 (study PRJEB26092, sample SAMD00036393) | human gut metagenome | host: Homo sapiens | study: EMG produced TPA metagenomics assembly of... | reverse complement strand
ATGAGTTTCAGCCGCTGGACACCGTTCAGGGGCTTTGCCTGCACCCCCAGTCGGTGAAAGTTGTTGAGCAAATCGTTTTGGATGTGGTCAAGCCGGGGCTTGACCTGTGCCATGCTTTCGCCCTCCACACCAAAGGTGATGAATTTGGTCTTGGTCAGACCATTATTGCCCTTGGCAAGCTGCTGGCGCAGCATCTGGGAATACTCGGCGCGAACATCATCGAAACCGTCCTTCTGGAACGGAATGCGGATGCTCTTTTCAAACTCGGTGCTGTCGGTTGCCATGTTCACAAAGGACAGTTCAAATTTGATGCTGGAATCAAAGAAGTTCAGAAAACTGCACCATTCCTCAAAAATGGCGGTCTTGTCCTCCTGCTGCGCCAACTGATAATTGATGTCCCGATACTGGATGGTGCGGGTGTAGTAGTTGGGCTTCACCCGGCAAGTGCCGTCCTCAAACATCCGCTGCATGGGGATGGACTGCTGGGCGGTCCGGGGCACAGCAGGCTTTGCGTTCTGCCTGCGCTTCTGCGCAGACTGCGGCTTGCTGTGCTTACCGGTCTTTTTCCAAAACGGAATCATGGGCCATGCCTCCCTTCATAAGCAGTGCATAGTAGTTGTTGGTCTTGTAGGGGCGAATTTTCGGGCGGAGAAACCGGGACTGCACATAGTACGACAGCAGCTTTTCCATGGGCTGGCCGTTTTTCTCGTACATCCCAAGGAAGAACGCCGGCAGCATCACCGCCATCATGCCGAGGGTGGCAGCAGTGTTGCCGCCGGAATCCCGGAGAACAAAAAACAGCGGCACTCCAATGAGAGCCGCTGTGCCAAAGCAGACGAGCTGCCGTTTCGTCAGATTAAATGCGACCTTCGATTTCACTTTCGTCAGGTCACGGGGGACGGAAATATACGCAGCCAATAAAGCACCTCCTTTAGTGCGCTCCGAGGACGGATTTCGTCACGGAGCTGGTCTTGAACAGGCTGAAACAGAGCAAAACGGTGTAGCCACAATGCTCCAAATGGAGTTGATGGCATCCCCGGAAATCGCTACCGATTGTATCAGCACCGCATAAATCGCCACGCAGATGAGGATGAGAAAGCCCTGAAAACCCAGCGCAAACAGGCATTTCAGGTAATTCTGCCCCATGTGGCTCTGCTCATGGTTGCCGAAGGTCGCCATGGGGATGGGCGCAAGGCTCACCATGCAGTAAATTTCAATCATTCTTCCGTAGACGATGACGAAAATTACGATGCTCAATATCCGCATGGTGATGCCGATGAAGAAGGACTGCAAAAACAGCCCGAACAGGGGGCCTACGTCCATCTGCATCAGGCTGGCTTCCAACATCGACAAGCCGATGTCGTTGACACGGGTGTTTCCGGCAATGATGCCGCTGGAATCAGACACCACCTTCTGTGTCAGGTCAAAGACCGCCATCACGATGTCGAAAGTATTGCTGATGAGCCACACCGACACCGCCGTTTTGAAGATCCAACGCATGATGAGTGCAGGCTCAAATTGTGCCATGTTGTTGTGCTGGGTGATCATCTCAATCAATTCATAACAGGCGATGAAGGTCAGGATGATGCCTGCTATGGGTAACACCACGTTCCGGGACAACGCCTCAATCATTGCGAAAACGCGCGGCTCAAAGCTGGAGGCTTGGTGCCCACCTGCTGGGCGATGTTGCCTACTTGGGTGTTCACATCATCGAACAACCCACTGAGGTTTGACATAATGCCTGCCGTCAGGATGCCTTTGATCCAGTCGGCAATGGCTTTGAGAACGGTTTCCATTCAGCAGTCACCGTCCTTTAGGTGAAGTGGTTGATAAGGGTCTTGAGAAGGTTCAGAAGAAAAATAATGTGAGTCAAAAACTGCATAAAGCACCGCCTTTCGTTGATGGGTGGATAAAAAACACGGCTTGGAGTACGGACATTCAATAAAACTGCAAGCTGCAGAGGCTCCTTTGTTGCTCAAGCCGCCGTATGGAATAATCGACTCAGAAGCCGATGAAAACAAAAATGCCGACTGCTTTTGGCAATCGGCAATGGCAATAATATTTATACAAGTTCTTCCCAAGGCTCTAGTCCCATTTCTTCCCATGTGACACCATAAGGGGCACCGCCAGAAGTATAACCAGCAATAAAGAAGAAATCATCATTCTGTTCCACGAGTGGCTCGAACACCTGTTTCTTTTTCTTCTTTCTGTGGGGCTTTGTCATTTTTACAGCAGGACGATTCAGTTTTTCCTGTCTGCGTTCCTCACGATGAAGCAGATGTTCCGGCAATCCTTTTTCTGCGAGACGCTGTTCAATAGCGGAATGCTTTTTATTATATACGGCATAGAACTCATCGAAGGAAACATGGTATGGAATGTGCGAAAAAATTTGACGAGCAAGCAACTCATGTTCATCCGGGGTATCAGGAAACCGTTGATTATCGGAAAAGAACTGATGAAGTTCTTTATACATCCGCTCTACAACTTTAGCCTTCTGTTTCTGCTTGAGTTGTTTGTAAGGCTTGTAATCATTCATTCACTATGCTCCTAGCGGTAAGAAAGTGGAAATCAAGCAAGCATCTTGCCCTCCAGATAGGAGCAGCGGAGATAATCAGGATTGGTGTAGTATACGTTGGAATTGAAATCGGAGATCTCATCCGTGATAAACGACGAAAAGACATCCAAAATTGCCTGTGCAGCATCCTCATCCTTCATGGTGGACAGCGCCAGCCCCTGATACAGCATTCCGATGGAGGTTGCGGAAGGGACCGTATAGCGGCACTCTGCAGCAGTATCAAAATCCCCATCCGGGATGTTGAAATCTTCAATCAGCTCATCTGAAACCTGCTCAAAGGACAGGCAGTGGTTTACTTCTGCCAGCCGGAGCTGCCGTTCGATGTCGGCTTTTGTGAAGTGACGGATCACATCCTGCCGATGATTTTTGGTCTTACGGGCGATGGTCTCGATCAGGCTGCAAACGTAGAGAACGTCATTTTTCTGCTTTTCGGTCATGGATGGATTCACTCCTCTCAAAGGTCAGGCAGTGCAAGGCGTTTACGGTATGAAAGCTGATCTGGTGTGTTGGATGCTTGAACTTCGCCAATGCCCAAAATGCTTCACGGCTGATCTGCCCGGACGTAAATCCGTTGACGTAATCCCAAATTGTGTCGTCTGCCATGGGACCCTCCACAATATCGTAGGGATGGGTTTCGCCTGCACGACATTTTGCAATGAAATCCAGCCATTCGTCCGACATTTCAGGGAAACGCAGGATTTTCAGGTCGGGATTCTCTACATAGCGATAGACGTTCACAATACCATCGGCAGAACGGCGGTCAGCCCAGCGGTAGGCTTGCTGATAGCTGTTCGTGCAGTAGAATCCCCAAGAAAAGTCCTTTGTATACCGTGTGATGCGGATTTCGGGATAGACAACTTCTTCTTTACTGCCATGATACAATAAAATCTCGCTCATCTGCTTCACCTTCTCTATGTGAGATCGTTACTATGGCTTTCCTTATTATAATATGTACCGGGCGGCAATCGCGCCCGCTGTTCTTAACCGAACAGACCGCTCAGCAGGGGAATCAGGGTAATGCCGACCAACGCAACGCCGCCGCCAGCCATGAGCTGCTTCATGCCCTGACTCTTGCTGCCGGGGTTATCGTTACCATAACCTTCCAGCAGGTTGATGGCACCCCAAACGCCGAGACCGGCACCCAGAGCCACGACCAGAGTCTGAAGAACTTCGATAGCAGAGTTGAAGAATTCCATAGTCTTTTCTCCTTTATTATAAAGCGTTTCCGGTCATTTGTACACACCCGAAATCTTGTGGTTTTACGCTGCATAACCGCAGCAAGGCTGATTTTCTGGTGCACCTTTCTGACCGGGGTGAAATAAAACCGCCTACCGGGTCAGGCAGGCGGGAGTGAATCAGCGTCAATCACAACAAATTCATCATTGGGATTGATTTTTTCTTTTCGGTTCAGATACTTTTCAATATCGAAGGTGTTTTTGGGGTCGTAGTCCGAGGTCAACTTGTAGTTGGGGTGCTGGGTCAGGTCGTACTTGTCAGAAAGAAAGGGGCGCACACCTCGCAGCTGCAAAATACACTTGCCGCCGTCCAGCACTGCCAGTTCGTCCCGGCTCAATAATTCGTGCCCCATCTTTTGGAAGGTAGTGCCGTAGCTGGGGCTGTTGCCACGGGTGTCCGAGGTGTTGAACGCATCGATCGTTTCTTTGCCCAGCATCTCAGACAGGTCTTTCAGGGTGGTTGGTTCGGAGCCGCCCAGAAATATCTGGCTGTCCATGTTGCCCACGATGGTGTCCGCATTGTCCTTGTAGATGGCTTTCAACTGGCTTCTCGCCTGCAAAACAAGGCAGGCAGAGATCTCACGGCTGCGGATGGTGGCTACTAATTTTTCAAGGTTTGGAATCTGCCGATGTTGGCGCACTCGTCGATAAGGCACCGCACATGGATGGGCAGTTTGCCGCCGTACACATCATCCGCTTTGTCGCACAAAAGGTTGAAAAGCTGGGTGTAGACCATGCTGATGAGGAAGTTGAAGGTGGAATCCGTGTCCGACATGATGAGGAACAACGCCGTTTTCTTATCGCCCAGCGTGTCCAGTTGCAGTTCATCGTACATGGTAAGGTCCCGCAACTCTTGGATGTCGAAGGGGGCTAATCTGGCACCACAGGAAATGAGGATGGATTTTGCGGTCTTGCCGGCAGCCAGCTTATAAAGTTTGTACTGCCGCCCGGCAAAGCTGTTGGGCTTCTTTTTTGCCAGTTCCTCAAACAGCAAGTCCACCGGGTTCTGGTATTCCTCGTCGTCCTCCAGTACCTGCATGGTATTGAGCATTTCCAGCAAAGTAGCGAAGTTTTGTTCCTCCACCGGGGCTTCATAATGCAGATACGCGATCAGTGCGGTCAAAAGCAGTCTTTCGGACTTTTCCCAGAAAGGGTCTCCGCCGGACCTTCGCCCTTGGTGTTGGTCATCAGTGTCGTGACCAGTTTCAGAATATCCTTTTCGCTGTGGACATAGGCGAAGGGGTTGTAGTGCATCGACTTTTTGAAGTTGATGGTGTTCAGAATCCTGACCTTGTAGCCGTTCTTCAACATCGCGTTGCCACATTCAAGCACGATAGTTCCTTTCGGGTCAGTAACCACATAGGAACTGTGACATTGTAAAAGGTTGGGCTTGAGCCAAAACCGGGTCTTGCCGCTGCCGGAGCCGCCCACCACCAGCACGTTTTTATTTCGGGCATTCTTGGGGTCAGGCGGGCGATTGCTCATCATCAGGCGCTCTGTTTTGGTCAGAATGATATTGTCCTCAAATTTCGGAGCAATGAACGGCTCAATATCCTTGGGTGTACCCCACCGGGCAGAGCCGTACTCCATGCCGTGCCGGTATTTCTTGGCGTTTTTGCTTCGCAAGTATACGGCAAGCCGTAGTCCTGCGCCGCAGGAAAAGCCAATAAGCAAATCCAGTGGGTGCAGACTGGGAAGCGGGTTCGCAAATGCAGACGGGAGCGTTCCCATCATGGACATGATTTGTTCGCCCAGTTCCTTCCCCTCGGCAAGCCGCCATGCTTCACCAAAGTTCGTTGCCACCAGCCCCAGCAGGATATAAGGCAGATACAGAGCCAGCAGTTTTGTCAGCTTTTTTGTACTCACAGGCCACGCTCCTGTTCTTTATTTCGGATTTTGCCGGGGAGTTCTGCCGCAGCCTGCACCAGTTCATGCAGCTTGGCAAGAACGGAAGGACGCTTCGATTTGTTCAGGAGCGAAGCCGAATATTCCTTGAATGCCGCCTGAAAGACCTCTGCATCCGGGGCCTTGAAAAAGACCAGATACCGGGGCGGCACTTCGGAGCTATCCTTTCGGATGGCATAGTCGATGCCGTACTTTTTGGCATACCGCTCAAATCCCTTCAATGCCCGTTTTGCTGATTTCCACGCTGGACACACCGCGGTTCTGCCGCAGGAGTGTACGGACGCTCTGTTTGCCTTGGGATGCCTTGGACTGGTACAGCCGAATCGCCGCCTTTACCGCCCGGAGAACAGTCCGGGCAGACAGCTTTGTGGTGGAGATCATAATGTTGAATGACTTCTGTTCGATTTCTTCCTGCACTGCCATCACCTCCTGTGCAGTAGGGTGCTTTTAGCGGTCATGCTCTGCCGGGGGCTTGGTGCGGGGCTTTTCTGCCGGAGATTCATCGGGCACCTGCTTCAAAAAATGCGAAACCGATAAAAAAGTTCAGCATGGCACACCTCAGTCGATGCAGATGCAGGTCAGCTTCTGCCATCTGCCATCAGGGTGGTGCTGTGGCTTTCCAGATAGGTCTGAAAGCGGTAAATATCCTCCACCGTCAGGGATACGATGGTGCTGTGCCATCGGTGCGGTAGAAGATGACCGGACCGGTCAGGTACCGCTTGCCTGCCAGCTTGAGGACCTGCGCCGGATTGTAGCTGATAAACAGCGGCGCACCCTTCACGGAAATCAGGGCATCGTCCTCGTCAAAACAAGGCAGAACGGAAGGGGCATCCTCCTCCATGATAATGGTCAGCTCCATGTCAGGACCGATGGCGGCAAGGTACACATCCTTGCCTGCTGCCTCGGTCAAACAGGATGCCGCCTGCTTCAGCATGGTCAGGATGTTCACATCCACCGTGATCTGCGGGGCGTGAGTTGCGGAGTGAAAAGGAATCGTGTTGTTCATAGGCGTTACCTCCAAATTTTTGCAAACAAAAAAGACCCCATCGGGTCTTTCGTTACGGGTCAGCGTTCGTTGCGGCGCTGCTGTTTTTTCTGCCACGCATCCAAAAGCTGGATGATTTTTTCCTCCATCTGTTTGGGCGTGTAGCTGCGGGGGAAATACTTCCGCAGGGTCTCGTTTTTGATGGTCACGGTGTCTTTCTCGCTCTTTTTTTCCTGTCCCATCACATCAAAGGCTTTTTCGTAGCTGAACTCTCCCTGCTGTGCCATCTTTTTCAGTTGCTGCGCCTGCGAGAGGGACGGCGCATTCTGGGTGTCCTCCATGGCTTCTAAAAAATCCCGCTGTTGGCTTTCGTCCAAATAGGACAGCTCCACAGCGGGATTGAAGGCAATCTTCTTTTCATCCACCATGTCCAGCAGTTCCGGGACAAGGTTGGTCAGGCGGATGAAACGCTGGACTTGTCTGCCACTTTCTCCGCTCTCCTTTCCGACAACATCGGCGGTTTCAAAATTCCCGACAAGTTGTCGGGAATTTTCTTTTGACGGTCTACCAGCTTTTCTACGAATAGCTTCCAACTTCATTTCATAGGCTTTCGCCTTTTCGCTCGGCAAAATATGCTCTCGTTGGCAGTTACTGTCCACCATCAGAATAATAGCAGTATCGTCGTCCATATCTCGTACAATGCAGGGCATAGTTTCCACGCCCGCCCGCTGGCTGGCATGACAGCGGCGGTGGCCCGCTACAAGTTTCATACCCGACCATCTTTCCGGGGGCGGACAATGGCCGGGGTCATGACACCGTATTCCTTGACACTGTCCACCATTTTGTCCATTTCGTCATCGTCACGGACTTGAAAAGGGTGATTCCGAAAGGGATGCAGTTCCGTCAGCGGCAAAATTTGGATTTTCTCTAATTTTGCGTCCTGCCGCTCCTGCTCACTCGAAAAGAGATTATCGAGTGAGGGCAGATTGATGTTGCTGCCGTACTCTCTCATTCTCCGTCACCTCCTTGGCAAGCGCTTGTAGTCCAGTGGGAATGAGGAAACCATGAATTGTGAACCAAGTAAAATGCAGCCGTAAATCAATAGTTTTGTCAGCACCAGAGCCACGAAATTGAAAATCCATACAGCTAACATTTGAGAAACGAGAATTTTCTGTCGCTTAATTGGATACGAAAACATTAAGTTCATGGTTTTGTTTTTATAGGCGCTCACAATGTATGTGGACAACATGACACTGGTAAACACCAGAAAAGCCATGCTTGTAAACAGCTCGATAGAGGAAGAAATCGCACTGTTACCCGGCGCCGCATCAGGAACACCCGTATCAGGATCATTGGCAATTCCCAAATAGCAAAGGGCAAATATGAACAGGCAGATCAGAGCCGACATGATAACCACATTGCGAATGTACTTGCCTACATTATTCTTTTTCCATTCCAGCCTAATGAGTTTAAGCATGATATTTCACCTCCCCGGTCAGCTTCAAGAAGTAGTCCTCCAGCGTTTCAGATTTCTTTCCAATGCTCACAACTTCAACATCATTCAGAGCCAGTATTTTCGTCAACTGCTGGGTAGACGCTGCATGGTCATATATGCGAATTTTACCGCTGTCAAGAATCTTAAAATTTTGCAGACCCAACTTTTCAGTCAAGACATAGGCAGCCCGCTTTTCATCCGTGACAGAAAGCTCCACATAATTGAGGTTCATTTCCTCAATATCTTGTATACGAATTTCTTTCATCATTTTTCCGTGATGGATAATAGCAACGGTATCCGCAATACTCTCCACTTCAGATAAAATGTGACTTGAAATCATAACGGTAATACCGTACTCCGAACAAAGTGTTTTTAATAAATCACGGATTTGTTTCATTCCTGCTGGATCAAGGCCGTTTGTGGGTTCGTCGAGAATAAGCAGTTCCGGCTTGCACATAATGGCTCTTGCAATTCCGAGGCGTTCTTTCATGCCGAGGGAATAGTTCTTGACCGGCTGATCGGCTGCTGATGTCAAGTCCAGCATTTGCAACGCACTTTCAACACTGTCAACATTGTAATAGCCCATATACTCACAATGAAGCTGTAAGTTCTCACGCCCGGTCATGTGGTCATAAAAGGTGGGAAACTCGATGATACTTCCCATTCTTTTTAAGACTTCATAGGATTTTGGAGTCAATACCTCTCCAAACACCTCAATAGTCCCACTGGTAGGTTTCCAAAGGTTAGTAATCATCTTCATCACTGTGGTTTTACCAGCTCCGTTAGGACCAAGAAAACCATAAATTTCCCCTTTGGGAATATGAATATTAACATCAGTGACAAGTGCCTTACTACCGATCTTTTTAGAAAGACCACTTGTTTGTAAAATAAATGGCATTGTCTTGCCCTCCTTTCTACTGACATTATAGAAAGTTCGATTTTCAAAACTCTTGAATAATTCTTACAAATTTCTTTCTTGAAAAAATGACCTATGGTTTAATAGGCCATTTTCTTGAGCGTAATAGTGAAAACTGTTTTCTGGTGCGGATGACTTTCTAAAGTAATATCGCCACCGAGTTGCAAGGCAAGATTTTTCGCAATCGTCAGTCCAAGACCATTTCCTTGCATGGCGCTATTTCGAGAATCTTCCATTGTAAACAGTCGGTCAAAAACAGACGCAGCAAATTCTTTTTCAATTCCACGGCCCCTGTCCACAATGTCTATATAGATATGTGCCTGATCTGCCCGCAAAAACATACCTAAATATTTTCCATCGCCGCCATAGCGAATTGCATTGGAAATCAAATTGAACATAATTCTTTGCAACGCATCTTTATTGGCATTTGCATACAACACATGATCGGGTATGTTAATTTCCACTTCAAAATTTTTTTTGTGAAAGGAGTTCATAGAAATCCAAAATATTTTCCCGGCAGGCTTCGTTCACATTCAAACGCTCCAATGGCATATCTGTATCGCCAGCCTCTAATTTAGCAAGCGTAAAGAATTGTGTAATCAATCCCATTACCCGCTGGGCAGTGCTTTCTACCTTTTGCAACATTTCATTGCTTTGGGTTCCGTTCAAACGCATAATCTCCAAATAGCCAAGAATCACTGTCATGGGAGTTTTAATGTCGTGGGAAATGTTAGATAACATCTTTTTGGATGCCATTTCAGCCCGCCGATACTCAACTTTTACTTTTTGCCGATCTTCCAACATTCGATTGATTTGTGTTGCAAGCTCTATCAGTGCCTTATTATCGGTAAAGACTGTCACTTTTTCGTCGCTGTCGGTGTCAAGAAGTTCTTTCAATTTGCTGCTGATCTCATGTATTTTTGCTTTTGTTCCGTTATGGAATACAAACTGCTGGTACACAATGATACAGATTAAAATCATAATACAGAGGGTTAGTAAAAAGATAATTGTCGCATTGCTCATTTCTGTTCTCCCAGCTTATAGCCAATTCCCCATACAGTTATAACAACTTGTGGCTTTCGTGGATCATCCTCAATTTTCGTTCGTAAACGGCTGATGTGAACATTGACGGCATTTTCATCCCCCATATAGGCATCATTCCAAATTAAAGAATAGATTTGAGCCTTTGTGTAGACCTTTGTGGGTTTTCCAGAAGCAGCCGTAAAATATCAAATTCTTTTGCGGTCAGTTCGATAATCTCGCCTGATTTTGTGACGGTGTGATTTTCCAAGTTCATAACCAATGGGCCCACACAAGTTTCGTTTGCTCTGGCTGTACGGCAGCATATTCGGTATTTCTCCGTATGTTGCTTTAATACGCGCATAACCTCTGTTATGGAAAACGGTTTTGTAATATAATCATCCGCACCGAGCCCAAACCTAAAGTTTTGTCGGAATCCGAATCCTTTGCAGAAATG
>ENA-OQMZ01001055-OQMZ01001055.1-human-gut-metagenome-genome-assembly--contig:-NODE-1055-length-10589-cov-2.088606_pt1 | contig 10589 bp, 13 predicted proteins | sample MGYA00242621_ERZ504862 | MGnify/ENA primary metagenome ERZ504862 (study PRJEB26092, sample SAMD00036393) | human gut metagenome | host: Homo sapiens | study: EMG produced TPA metagenomics assembly of... | reverse complement strand
CAGGAAAAAATACATATTCAAAAGAGGAAAGACAAAAAGGAGCTGCCACATTAATAAGAACTTAATGTGGTATGCTCCTTTTGACATTGGTTCACTGGTAATATCCTGCGAAGCGTGTTGTTGTGAACAGTAATTTTTGACTTGAATGTACTCTCGATTTCCTGCTGCGTTTAAGCCTGGATTTCTGAAAGTCTGTCCAGTCCGGCTCTGGTATGGCGGATAAAAATATCTCTGACCGCCTGGATCTCGCCAAGACCTTTCAGAGTACATTTGACAGAATATCCCTCTTTTTCCAGAATACTTTTCCAGGAATCATCGTCCTCTCCGGACATATCATTGGTAGCATGATCACCTGCGACGATCATAAAAGGTGCCAGATGAACATGAGCCGGATGCAGATTTTTTAATTCATCCAGAAAGCTTTCAATGGAGAAATCCCCTTCAACCGTTCCCATATGCATATTGGAATAGCCGAAATGCTTAAACAGTTCGTCCATCTCAGGATAAAGTTCATTGGCAACATGCTCTGTTCCATGTCCCATAAATAAGAGAATTTCATCAGAATCAGGGTGATATTCCTGTGCCATAGCCTGACAGACCTCTTCTTTGTCCTGTTTTGTAACCATCAGAGAATCACAGATAATGACAGAATCGAAATCCTTTTTATGTGCAAGAACTTTTTCTTTCATAGCATCACTCTCAAATCCGGTGATCACATAGGTTGGCTGTACAACGACATTTCGAATTCCGTCCGCTTTCAGCTGGGTCATTGCCTCATCAATATCCATAATGTGGATCCCGTCCCGCTTCCGGAGTTTGGCGCGGATACGGGGACTTGTCCATGCGCAGTATAACGGATATTCCGGAAATGCATGATGCAGGTCAGATTCAATCTGTTCAATTGTTTTTTTTCGTGTTTCTTCATAACTTGTACCGAAGCTGATAACAAGAATTGCTGTTTTTTCAGTTACCCCCATTTTAAATCTCCTTATAATAAGTATATTGGCATTTACCACAACTGCCACTGACAGGTTTTCCGCAAAACAGATGTAGTGGCGGTAAAAGGTAATTGACTGCGCACTCATATAAAAAAGATGTCATGATAATAGACATTGTTTTTTATTATACAGGGAGTTATAGGGAAACACAAGTAAAAGCTAAGATTTTGACGTCTGAGTATCTCTGTATGCAGATGGAGTGACATTCATTTTTTTCTTGAAGCTTGTGCTGAAATAATATTGATTGGCGTAACCGCATTTCATACTGATTTCCTTCAGAGTCATGTTTGTGGCTGTAAGATAACGGCAGGCGGCGTTGATTCGCTGAGTAGTGATATAGTCACTAATACTCACGCCCTGTTTCTTTTTAAAGAGGGCACTCAGATAAGCCAGGCTGACATTGGCTTCGCTGGCGATATCGTTCAGGCACAGAGTATTGCTGGCATAGTTTTCGTCAATATATGAAGTTACAGATTCGCATAATTTCTGGTGATAATCATTCAGAGAAGAATCCAGTTTCCGGCAGAGAAGGCAGCAGAGTTCGTTGAGCCAGCCGCATAGTTCTTCTGTGGTATGAAATTCTTCCAGATGATTGTATACATACAGGATCTTTGCTTCCAGATCATGGGTATCCAGGTTTAGTTCATAGAAAAACTTCAGAATCCTTCCAAGCAGAGAGTAGATCTGGATAAATGCGAAACTTTTGGTGCGGAAGTTCTCAGTAAGCCATCTGGAGAAATCCTGAAACCAGGAGTCAATTGCAGAAACATCCTTTTTACACAGAAGGCGGATTAATTCCTCCTCTCTGGAATCGGAGAAATCAGTGGCAGATAAGTCATGTCCAAGAGCCTCACGTCCGTCAAATACGTTCTGGTGTGGGAAAAAGAAACGATAATCCAGTGCATGAACTGCACTTTCATAAGAACGGTTCAGATCCCACAGATCCTGTACAATGGCACCGATTCCGGCATTCAGAACCAGTCCCTGTGAATTGCAGTTATCTACAAGTGCAGAAATGATTTTATAGGTAAGCTGGCGAAAATTTCCGGACTGGCAGCCGCTTTGTCCGATCACACACAGATAACCATCAATATCCTGCAGGGGATAAATATAATTTAATTCTGAGGTTTGTTCTGTGATCAGATCACGAAGATTCAGCAGTTCCATCTGAAATTTCTCAATGCCATAGGAATCCCTGAGAGACTGTGCATTTTCCAGTTCAAGAATCACTACGTTATAAAAATCATAATCCAGTTTAAGGTTCAGGTAGTTCAGATAAGGTTTGAGACGATAGGAAGCCTCCTGCCTGGAACGGTGAGTGATATCACGGAAAAATTTTTCGATAAGCAAAGGCCTGCTCTGTTTAAGCAACTGCAGATTTTTCTGCTCACGTTCCATCAGGGCAAAAGCATTTTTTACTTTCTGGATCAGATATGCGTAATCCAGAGGTTTTTCAATATAATCCAATGCACCAAGAAGCAGAGCGCGTCTTGCATATTCAAATTTATCATAGGCACTGATCAGTATGATTTTTACCATTGGATTAATATCCAGTGCTTGCCTGCTCATTGAAATTCCGTCCAGATCCGGCATTTCAATATCTGAGATGATCAAATCTACAGGTTCTTTTTTCATAGCGTCTATCGCAGAGGTTCCGTTGTAGCAGATATGTACGATTTCTGCGTTCAGAACTTCCCAGTCTATGTTCTTTTCAATTCCTTCTGCTGACAGATAATTGTCATCTACAATCATTATTTTCCTCATCTGTATCCTCCATTTGTTGAAATTCAATTGTGACATAGGTACCGTTTCCGGGATGGCTGTCAATACGCACAGAGCCGTTACCGTACAAAGGATTGGAAATGCGGGCGCTTACATTTGAAATTCCAAAATGTTTTTCGCAATTTATGACTTTGTTGTCTATGGCATATCGGAGCTGTTCCAGTGTCTCCGGAGACATTCCGGCTCCATTGTCTTCAATGGATATCACTACGGTATCATCACCGTAGAGTACCTGAATGGAAATAAAAACTTCAGGTGTATCGGCTGAAAGACCGTGCAGGATAGAATTCTCCAGGAATGGCTGTAATGTAAATTTGCAGATCGTGAAATTTTCTATTCCGTCTTCGGCATTGATCTCCCAGTTAAGATTATCTTTATGGCAGAGTTTCTCCATTTCCAGATACAGGCGGGCAATTTCCAGTTCGTCTTTGATCGGTATCAGTTCTTTTGATTTTCTCAGCGTCAGTCGGTAAAAGGCAGTCAGATTTGTCAGCATCTGATCTGCAATATCCAATTTGCCAAGTGCCTGGCAGGTTCGGATGGTTCCAAGGATATTGTAGAGAAAATGTGGATTGATCTGTGATTGTAATAACTGATATTTCAGCCGTTCTTCATTAATGGAGAGACTGACAATTGATTTCAGATTCTGGGCAATTGTGTGCTGCATATCTTCAAAGGTAATCCCCAGATTGTCTATTTCATCATAATTGGAAGCATCGGCCGGATGCGGGAGTGTGATGATGGAAAGGTGCTCCGGATCATGTCCGAGATGAAAGGATTCCATGGCATAGGACAGTGCGGCAATTCTGCTTGTCAGTTTCCTGGAAAAAAGGATTACAATAAAAATAGTCAGCGGCAGAGAAATAATTACAGTGATCAACAGTGTTTTGATCAGTACCTGTGTATTGCTTTTGATATAGTTTTCCGGGATTTCCGTAATATGCAGCCAACCGTTATCCAGAGTGCGGCAGTTATAGTAGATGTCATTGTCTTTAAAGAAGGAATTGGTATTTTCCAGAAACATCTGTTTTATTGAATCTGAAATCCAGGTCTGATTACGGGAAGAATCACTGTGAGCTGCAATTTGTCCCTGTGGTGTCAGAATGTAACTGGAAATTGCGGTATCAGAAGCAGAAGTCTGAAGATACCGGGAAAATTCATCGCAGTCAAGTGCAATACAATAAGCATATTCGAGAACATTGCTGGATTTGTCCTGAAGAGCACGAAAACACAGCAGTGTATTTGCGCTTCTTTTGGAAGCAGATATAACTCTGGGTAAGGTGGTATTTTTCTTTAACAGCCACAGGGAAGAAGAACCTATGGAATGTAATTCAGATTCGCTGATTCCATAATTGAAAAGTTTATCTGTGGAAAAGAAATATATACCCTCATCAGCTCCGGTTTGTTCCGGTTTTAAAAAAACATATATATGAAAGAAATCAAATGTAGATTTATATAATGAAATATTGCTTCTCATGGATGTTAATGCCTGCATGGTGCCAACCTGATCTGGGGAAGAGTGTTCAAAAGCGTACATCTGATACTGGATGGTGTCAGCAACGTTTTCGGTCTGGTTCAGACGGCTGTTTAGCTGAAAAATAAGCTGTTCATCAGACATCAATGCAGAGTTTGTGATTCGGTCTCTGGCAAGATTATAGGAAACATGGTAACTGACCAGTGCAACAAGTGTCAGAGGAAGCAGGGTTGCAACCAGAAAGGCAATCAGGAGTTTTGCCTGAAATGAGGAAAATCTGGAAGGAATCCATTTATGATAATTTATTTTTTTCAAGTTGAGTTTCATTACACATAATACTCCTTATATGAATAGGTTTGATTTTATCAGGTATCTTTTTGAAGATTGCCATATTATACAGCAATTCTGTAAAGATGCAACACAGTGTTCATCTGCTATCTGTATTATAAAAAATCAGAATGAAAAAAACAATAGAACGAAAAATAATATAAATCAATCAAAAGAAATTGTATTTAGTAAAAAGAGTGTTTTTGTTATTCTTTAATTACCAAATAACACAGAACAGTTGATGCGAGAGAACTGTTCGGAAAAGGAGAGAATATGAGGAAAAAAGTGTTAAGTGCAGTTTTAGCTGCAACAATGGTGGCAGGAATGATGGGGAATGTTGTAAGTGTATCAGCAGAGGAGAAATATGATCTTACTTTATACAGCGTTAACACTACTGACCCGGATTTTGATGACTGGCTTGCAAATGTAGAGGAGGCAACGGGTTTAAATATCAATGTTATTGCAGCTCCGACAGATACAGACACACGTCAGCAGAAGATTACAACGATTCTTTCTACAGGAGATTCTTCCGTAGACATTGTCGAAATCAACGATGAAATGAGTGCTGCATTCAAGAATTCCGGATGGCTGGAAGGTCTGAATGACACGGTTATGACAGATGATATCATTGATCAGTTTGCGCAGGGGTATATTCAGGATATGATCACAGATAAGGATGGAAATATTGTAGGAGTTCCGGGATATACAGGATATCTTGCATTTTGGGTAAATCAGGAAATTATGGATGAGGTGGGAATCGAATCCATTGATACAAAAGAAGATTCATGAAATACATGGAAGCAGTTTCAAAAGATGGACGTTTCGGATACGGCGGTTCCTGGGAAAGACATATGCATCTAATGAAATTGCACAGTTTGTAAATATGTTTGGCGGTGACTACTTCGACTGGACAAAAGAAGAAAATAAAGAAGCAATTCAGTTCCTTCATGATCTGGTTGCCAACAAAGAAACACCTGTTGAATCAGATCGCAGATAAATATGATCAGATGAATCCAAAAATCAATGATGGCAAATACGGATGCTGGTTTATGTGGGGCTTAGGTACGGATTATGCAAAGGCAGATATGCTGGGAGCTGACAAGATCCACATGGCAATGGTACCTGATTTCAGCGGCAATGGAGAGCGAGCAATCTTTACAGATTCCTGGAACTATGTGCTGAACAGTGCATCCAAAAACAAAGATGCAGCCATTAAATTCCTGCAGTATATGGCAGATGAAGGTGGAATGGAAGCATCCTATAAAGCATTTGACAGATATCCTGCAAGAAAAGATGTTGCAGAAAAAGTTGTTCCGGATACTGATCCTGCAAAAGAAATGTACAGCCAGTATGCAGAAGAGTGCAACGTACAGGGACGTCCGCTGGTAGCACAGACAATGGAGTTCATCAGTGATATGGGAACTATCTTCCAGTCCTGCATGAAAGATGAGATCACAGTAGATGAGTTCTGTAAAAAAGCACAGGAAGTCGTTGATACATATCAGTAAAAACGGTATTCGTTTAAAGTCTTTTGAAATACTGACACATAAAAACTGACATAATAAATGAAGGTATAAAGCAGAAAAATCTGCTTTATACCTGTGCTTAAAGATATGAAGGAGGGAGTACCTGTGACAATCAGTAAAAAATCAATGAAATGGATTCCGTGGCTGTTGGTGTTACCTGTGGTTATTATTCGTGGATTTACGACTTTGTATCCGATTTTAATGACAGTTAGAAATAGTTTTTTTGATATTAAAATTCTGTCCGGAATTAATGAATTCTGTGGAATTCAGAATTACCTGAAAATTTTTTCAGATCCCAAAGTGCTTACATCTATACGTTTTACAGTGATTTTTGTAGTAGTATCAATGATATTCCATGTAATATTAGGCGTAGGTCTTGCTCTGATATTAAATATGAAATTTAAGGGACGTTCGTTTTCTTCGTACGATTGTACTGATTCCCTGGCAATGCCGGCAGTTGTTGTAGGTATGGCTGCAAAATGGGCATTTAATAATGATTATGGTCTGATCAATGACTTTATCAGATTTGTTTGTCCATGGATACCAGAATAGCTGGCTGATCAATACAGGATCTGCAAGAGCTGCTGTAATTGCCGTGGATCTGTGGAAAGATCTTCCGTTCTTTGCGATTCTTGTATTATCCGGTCTGCAGTTTATTTCGGGTGATATCTATGAAGCCGCAAAAGTAGACGGTGCAAATGGAATCCAGTGTTTCTTCAGAATTACATTACCGTTGATACTGAAAAATGTACTGACTTTATCTATTCCATTTACTTTATGGAGACTGACAACCTTTGATATTGTATATTCTATGACTTCAGGTGGTCCTGGAGAAGATACGGCACTGATCGCATACAGAATCACGACAGAGGCGTTTACAAATCTGAATGTCGGTTATGCATCTGCACTGGCAATGTTACTGTTTGTTGTAATGGCAGTATTCAGCTGGCTGAATATACGTGTTATGAACAAGATTGATAACTAAAGGAGGAAATACCATGAAAAAAGATTCAAGAAAATATAACATATATCATGGTGTAATGGCAGGTGGAAGATGGGTACTGTTTGCAATTGTCTCATTTATTATCCTGTTTCCGGTATACTGGATTTTTATTTCCTCTATTACACCTTCCGGAGAATTATTCAAAACACCGATTGATTATCTGCCGGATCATCCGACACTGGAAAGCTATAAGTTTCTGATCGAGAACGTAGGACTTTTATCAAAAGTGGGAAATACAGTATTGATCGTAGGTCTTACACTGGTTATCAGTACTGTACTCTGTGCAATGGCTGCATACGGATTCTCACGTTTCACTACAAAAGGAATCAATATTGCTTTTGCATTTATTATTGCAACTATGTTAATTCCTGAAGTTGTTACAGCAAGACCATTATATGAGTTCATGCAGAAAGTAAAATTATATGATACATATCCCGGACTGATTTTGCTTTATATCAGTACTGTTATCCCATTTACGGTTCTGATTCTGAGAAACTTTGTGGGGGAAAGTCCCTATTTCACTGGAAGAGGCAGCAGCGATTGACGGTGCAACTTTTTCACAGAGACTTTTTACAATCGTATTGCCTCTTATGAAACCTGCAATCGCAACTGTATGTATTATCAACTTTATTACCTGCCTGAATAACTTCTTCACACCGTTGTTTTATTCAAATGGTATTCAGGTTCTTTCCGTTTCCATTGTACAGCTTCCACTGCGTGACAACATGTATGGAGTTCCGTGGGATCTGGTAAGTGCAATGGGATGGATTATTCTTTTACCGATTATTATTTTTGTTGCAGTCTTTGAAAAACAGATCATGGATGGTATAATGGCAGGAGGAGTAAAAGCCTGATTATCTGAATGCTAAGAATATTGGAGGAAAACATTATGTATCAGTCATTTAAAGGTGGACTTGGTGGAATTGCTCTGGCAAAACATGGAAGAAGCCGTGCAATCAATGCAGAGAATCCACATGGAGAAAAAGGTAAAGGTGGAATGGCAGCGAGCATCTGGGACCGTCCAGAAAAGGAAGTCCCTGCCTGAATGATATTGAGCCAGGTGCAACTGTAACTCTTGCAGAGATGGAAGGTCCTGGTGAGATCAATCATATCTGGATCACAGTGGATAATAAGACAACCGATGCAGATTGTTTTGTATTGAGAGATCTGGTCATCCGTATGTACTGGGATGATGAGGAAACACCATCTGTGGAAAGTCCTCTCGGAGATTTCTTTTGCTGTGGTTTTGGAAGAGAGTGTATTGTAAATTCTGTCCCAATGGCAGTGGTGCCAAGCAGAGGATTTAACTGTTACTTCCCGATGCCGTTTAAGAAAAAAGCAAAAATTACTCTGGAAAATCAGCATGCAAATAAAATTCCGGCATTTTTCTATCAGGTAGATTACTGTCTGTATGATGAGCTTCCGGATGATATTACTTATTTCCATGCACAGTGGAGGCGAGAGCGACTGACAGAGAAGCAGAAAGATTATACAATCCTTGACGGAGTAAAAGGAAAAGGTCATTATGTAGGAACTTATATTGCACTTACCACACTGGAACGTTACTGGTGGGGCGAAGGTGAAATGAAATTCTATATTGACGGTGATGATGAATATCCCACAATCTGCGGAACCGGAACAGAAGATTATTTTGGAGGCTCCTGGAGTTTTGCAAAGCAGGTGGACGGAAAGACTGTGGAACAAAATTATAATACACCATATCTGGGCTACCCATACTATTCTGCTCATGATGAGCTGATCCATAATTTCTATCATAATGATGACTGTCCGCCGATGAGAGGTTTCTATCGCTGGCATATTCAGGATCCGATTTGTTTTGATGAGGATCTGCGTGTGACCATTCAGCAGATTGGAGTAGGTTACAGAGGATTATTTGAACGTCAGGATGATGTGGCAAGCGTGGCTTACTGGTATCAGACACACCCACATGCACCGTTTGCACCATTGATGTCAAAAGAGGACAGATGGCCAAGATAAAAAACAGAGGTGAAATGCTTGAAAAAAAAGTGTTGTAATTTTCATAACTGCAGTATGTTTGCTTATTACAGGATGTGGAGATACGGGGAGCTTATCTAAGCTCCCCTCATCGTCGTTTCACGAAGACAAACAAAAGCTGACAATCATGCATATTGATGCAGATAATAAAAGATTTCAGGATTTTATCGAGGAAACAGAAAAAAAACTTGATATGGAAATCACTGTGGAAAAATGTCCGTCCAATGCGGATAATCGGCAGGCAAAAATATCCACGATCCTGGCTTCGGGGGACAAAAATATTGATTTGATTTCGTGAATGATGAGATGATTTCTGAGTTTAAGCATAAGGGATATCTGGAACCACTGGAAAAAAACGTTATGACAGAAGAAGTAAGAGACAGCTTTCCGCAGAAGTATCTGGAAAGCATTTGTGAAGAGAATGGACATATATATTCTGTCCCTTTTCAGATGGATATTATGATGTTCTGGGTAAATCAGGAGTTGCTGAAACAGGCAGGACTCGATGAGATAAAGAATACCGGTGATTTTGATATTCTGCAGAAGAGTTTGAAAAATCCGGATCAGTACGCTTATGGAGATGCATGGGAAAATACACATGTTTATAACAGTCTTTCGCAATTTGTGAATTTCTGGGGTGGCGATTATTTCGACTGGACTGATCCGAAAACCAAAGATGCAGCCAGATATATGAAAAGTATGCTGGATGAGAAAAATACATCGCCTGCACAGTTTGTAGATCAGTATGAGCAGATGGAAGAGAAATTTATCAGGGGAAAATATGGATGTGTTTTTATGTATACGAGTGCTCTGGGTACATTTCTTGATGCTGATGTATATGGGAAAAATAAAATACATATGGCACCGCTTCCCGTGCTTCATAAGAAAAAAGCCACTAATATTGCAACCTGGCAGTATGTTTTGAACAATGCTTCAGAAAATAAAGATGCAGCTGTCAGATTTCTTCAGTATGCAGCCGGTTATGAAGGCAGTACTGAATATGCAAAAATAATGAAAAGTTATCCTGCCAGAGTGGATGTGATCGAAAATGAGGATATTGATCTGGAAGGAATAGATATGATACGGAAATATCTCCGGGAATATACATTGAATGCACGTCCGTTATGTGAAAATTCCATGGGTGCTGTCTCAGATATGGGAAAACTGTTTCAGGGATATGTTCTTGGGCAATGTGAAGAGGACAGTTTCTTTGAGCAGGCACAAAATTGTATAAATACTTACTATTAAAAAGGCATCTTCGGATGTCCTTTTTAGTTGCGGATTTTTGATGCCGGATTTATAATAACAATAACAATGACAACAGGAGGCAGCTTCATGCAGAATCAACAACCATCAACTTTAAAGGAAATACGTGTCCATGGTACGCAGGACTTTCCCTGTGCATTTTACCAGACAGGAACAAGGATAAAAGGGAATATGGTGAAACACCACTGGCATGAAGA
>ENA-OQMZ01001054-OQMZ01001054.1-human-gut-metagenome-genome-assembly--contig:-NODE-1054-length-10589-cov-2.470465_pt1 | contig 10589 bp, 10 predicted proteins | sample MGYA00242621_ERZ504862 | MGnify/ENA primary metagenome ERZ504862 (study PRJEB26092, sample SAMD00036393) | human gut metagenome | host: Homo sapiens | study: EMG produced TPA metagenomics assembly of... | reverse complement strand
AACTTGGTTTCGACAGTGACGGCGCAAAAAAAGTCATGCGAAAAAGAGACTATATGGCAGATATGTCAGGGCAGTTGGCACTTGGACTTATGGCAAATGTAGTCGGTCAGCTTACATACTTCTATACAGACAAGGTGGGTCTTGCTGTTGGCGGTGTCGGTATTGTGATGGCAATCGCTAAAGTTATTGATGCACTTACTGATATCTGGTTTGGAAATGTAATCGAGCATTCAAAAGGCGGAAACAGTAAATTTTACAAATGGATGTTCCGATGATGATTCCGGCGGCAGTAATTACATTTTTGATGTTTACAGTGCCGAAAGGTCAGACAATCGGAATGATTTATGTACTTGTGACTAATGTATTGTTGACAGCCGTAATTTATACGATGATTGCAACACCGTTTAGTGCAGTTATGGTTGTGCGTACCAACAGCCAGGTAGAACGAAGCAATATGGGTATCTTCCGTGCAGTAGGAAACTATGGGGCAGGGATGATCATTTCGATTATTATTATTCCTGTTACTAATATGTTAGGTGGAACACAGAGTGCATGGATTAAATTTGGAGCGATTTTAGCGTTAATTGTTCTTTTGCTGCTTGCAATTTGTTATAACAACGGACGCAAGGCAAAGTAATTCAGAAGATACAGAAACGCTAAATGAAGTAGAGGAGGAAGAGGCAGTTCCGTTTAAAGATGCGATTAAAATGCTTTTTGGAAACAAATACTGGGTGATTGTTCTCTTATTCAATATTATTACAAATGTTACAAATGCGATTGCAGCGGCATCCGGAACTTATTACTGTAAATGGATCTTCGGAATGATAATCTGGTGGCTATAACAGGTATCGCAGGGCTTGCGGCAACTTTACTTGGATTTGTGCTTGCGAAGCCAATCATTTCTAAACTCGGAATTAAGAAAACGGTTTACTTTGGGGTGTTAGGTCAGGCAATTACCTGTGTGGTCAGGTGTGTCGTTCCGACGAATTTCATGGCATGTACGGTGATGTCCTTAATCGGAAGTTTAGTACAGATTCCGCTGATGTGCTTATATGGAGTGCTTCTTGCAATGGCTGTCGATTATAATGAATGGAAATACGACAAGAAGCTGGTAGCAGTATCTTCAGGAGCAATCGGATTTGGAAGTAAAGTAGGCGGCGGACTGGGAAGCATTATTTTATCAGTCTTTCTTGCAATCGGAGCCTATGATGCTACATTGGAAGTTGCAACTACTTCTATGAGATATGCAATTTACGGGTTCTCAAATTATCTGCCGTTAGTGATGAATTTGCTGATGTTCTTTGTATTTACAAAGTTTGATTTGGAAGAGAAGCTTCCAAAAATGAGAGCGGAAGTTGAAGCACGTAGAAAGGGTCAGAATAACTAAATAAAAATATATCAGGTATGGAGCCGGCCATTTATGACTGGCTTCATGCTATATCAGAAATTAAATGGAAAGTGGAGAGATGATAAAATGAGCGACAAATATCAGAATACAGAATTGATACCGGAGGAAAGGGCGGCATATCTTTTAGAGGAACTGAGTCTGGATGAAAAAGTGGCTCAGTTGAACTGTGTTTTTCCATTTGACAAGGCGAGTTATGATTTTGCCGGAATCAATGAACAGACAAAGCATGGAATCGGACAGGTAAGTAGCTGGAAATGCGGAGAATGGAAAGTCTGGATGAAGTGGTCCGGTGGCAGAGAAAGGTGCAGAGAATCGTTATGGAAAACAGTCCGCACCGTATTCCGGCAATTTTTCATATGGAAGGACTCTGTGGAGCATTTATTCAGGATTCCACAAGCTTTCCTTCCGGAATTGGAAGGGGTGCCGGATGGAATCCAAAGTTGGAGGAGAAAATTGCAGAAATTGTAAGCCGTCAGGAAGCTGCTTGTGGTATTACGCATGTCTTTGCCCCTGTGTTGATATTTCCAGAGATTCCAGAATGGGACGGCAGGGAGAAACGTATGGAGAGGATCCGGTTCTTACAGCCAGCCTGGGATCAGCTTATACAAAAGGGTGCCAGAAATATGAGACAGCAGGACGCAGAACAGAAAGTGTAGCCAAGCATTTTCTGGCATTTCATAATTCAGCAGCAGGTATTCATGGGGCCAATAGTGATACACCGGAACGTTTGTTAGAAGAAATCTATGGAAAGCCATTTCAGGCAGCCATTACAGAAGCAGGTTTAAGAGGAATCATGCCCTGCTATTGCCTGATCAATGGAGAGCCGGCTTCCGCATCGCATCATCTTTTGACAGAACTGCTGAGAGAAGAGATGGGGTTTGACGGACTTTGCGTCAGTGATTATGGCGCCATTAATAATGCATTTATGTTTCAGGGAATCGGGGAAACCAAAGGAGGAAACAGGACTGTTATGCCTGGAGGCGGGAATGGATATGGAGCTTCCAAGTGTTGAGGGCTATGGGGAAGCATTTAAGAATCTGTTTGCGTCAGGCAGGGCAGATATGGACATTCTGGATCGGGCTGTAAAAAGAGTCCTGACGGCAAAGTTTCGTATGGGGCTGTTTGAACATCCTTTTGCTTTGGAAGGAGAAGAGCTTCGCAGAGTTTTTATGAATAAGAAGGATAAAGAAATTTCCCTGCAGTCTGCAAAAGAATCTATGGTACTGATTAAAAATAATGGTGTGCTTCCGATTCAAAAATCCGTAAAAAAGATTGACACTGATCGGACCTCACGCAGACAGTCCGAGAAAGTTTTTCGGAGGATATACGCATATGTGTATGATGGAATCTACCTATGCAATTGCCAACTCGATTGCCGGGGTCAGTGGAAGTGAAAATGTGGACAACAAAGAAATCGTGACTGTTCCGGGAACCAATATTCAGTCAGATGAAACGCCGGAATTTGACGTGATTCTGAAACGTCAGAAACCGGACTGCCGAAGTATATTGGAGGAACTGAAAGCTCAGATGCCGGATGCAGAGATTCGTTATGCTTATGGATACCCGATTGCAGGAGCGGATCAATCCGGTTATGCCCGGGCGCTTGAAATTGCAGAGGATGCCGATATTGTGATTCTTACTTTAGGAGGAAAGCACGGAACCTGTTCTATGGCCTCCATGGGAGAGGGTGTGGATGCGACAAATATCAATCTTCCGGAATGCCAGGATGCATTTATCAGGAAGGCAGCAAAGCTTGGGAAACCGCTGATCGGAGTTCATTTTGACGGACGCCCTATATCCAGTGATGCGGCAGATGCACATCTGGATGCAATACTGGAGGCTTGGAATCCGTCCGAGATGGGGGCGGAGGCAGTTGTGAGCACTCTGCTTGGCAGGTATAATCCTGGAGGAAAAATGCCGGTAACGACAGCTTATACTTCCGGTCAGATTCCAATTTATTACAATCACCCGCATAATTCCGCATGGCATCAGACCGGAAGCATCGGCTTTTTGAATTATGTGGATATGCCGCATACACCGAGGTATTATTTCGGACATGGTTTGTCTTATACAAAATTCGAATATAGCAATCTGCAGTTATCCAAGGATTGCATTATGCCGACAGAAAGTATCCGGATTCAGTGTGATGTGGAAAATACAGGAGAATACAAGGGGGATGAAGTCGTTCAGCTTTATCTGAAGGATATTCATGCAAGCATGGCAAGACCGGTCAAGGAACTGGCGGGATTTAAGAGAATTACGCTAGTGCCGGGAGAAAAGAAAAAAAGTAATCTTTGAGATAAAAGCATCACAGCTTGCTTTCTGGATAGAAGGATGAAATGGAAGATTGAGAAAGGAACTATTGAGGCAGAAATAGGAGGCTCTTCAGAGGATATCAGACTAAGCGGCGCTTTTGAGATTGTAGAAAATGGATGGGTTGCCGGAAGAGACAGAGCGTTTTATGCAGATGTGACAAGTGGAGTAAAGAGAATGGTTAAAAATAGAAAATTGCTTGCAGAGCAGCTGGTAGAAGAATCGGTTGTTCTGCTGAAAAATGAGAATCAGCTTCTTCCGCTTCAGGAAGGACAGACAGTTGCTGTGTTCGGACGATCAGCACTTGTGACCTATGTTTCCGGAAATGGTTCCGGAGCGGCAAGAGGAGCAGAAAGCAGTAATATCATAATAGAACTTGAGAAAGCAGGAATCTCTGTATGTGAGGAGTTAAAACAGTACTATCTGCAGCAGCGGGAAGCGGAAGCAGCGAATCCGCAGGAAAAATTCGATTTTTCCCAGATGAAGGAGGCAGTAAACAGCGGCCTGATGTATGAGATATTTGGAACGTACCATGCGCCGGTACCGGAGTATCCGATTCCGGAATGTCTGCTGACCAATGTGAGAGACAGGACAAATACCGCAATTCTTGTGCTAGGAAGAAATGCAGGCGGCGAGGAATGTGACAGAAGATTGGAAGGAGATTATTATCTTACCGAAGAAGAAAAGAAGCTGGTCAGCCAGGTGTGCGAAAACTTCCCGGAAGTCATTGTAATCCTTAATGTAAATGGACTTATTGACCTGGAATGGACAACAAAGTATGCTTCCGTAAAAAGTATTCTGTTCCTTGGTCTTCCGGGAGAGGGTGGTGCAAAGGCTGTTGCAGAAATCATTAAAGGTAATGTTTCCCCTTCCGGAAAGCTGGCATTTACAATTGCACACAGGTATGAGGATTATCCTTCTGCAAAGCATTTTTCATGGGACAAGGAGAAGGAAGAACATATTCTGACTTATGAAGATTATGGACTGGATGCGGAAGAAAACGGGAGCTTCGGTTTCCGAAAAAGCCCGGTGACCGTATATCAGGAGGATATCTATAACGGCTACCGGTATTTCAGTTCTTTTAGGAAAGAGGTATTATTTCCATTCGGACATGGGCTTTCCTACACAAAATTTGCATTAGATGCGGCCGCTGTTTCAAAAGAAGAAGACGGGATAACTATAATAATTGATGTGAAGAATGTCGGACTCTGTGCAGGCAGGGAAGTCGTGCAAATCTATGTTTCTATGCCGGATGGAAAAACAGAAAAAGCAGAGAGAGAATTAAAGGGATTCGCCAAGACAGAAGTTTTGAAACCGGGAGAGAAAACAAGTGTGTCAATCCATATACCATGGGATGAACTTTCGTGTTATGAAGAAAAATCCTCCGTATGGCTGATTGAGAAGGGACGATATAAGCTCAGAATGGGAACGTCCTCGGAAGAGACCGTCTGCATCTGTGAGTTAGATGTTTCGGAGGACATTATATACAGCATTTGTCGTTCAGCGCTTGGGTTGAAAGCATGTAATGATGGAAAACTTACGTTTTTAAAGAAAAATTGCCTGAAAGACCAGGAGTTGCCGAGTGATGCATGCGGCGGAGTCTGTGAAGAAAATCCAATGTATAAACTAACGCTTTCAGGAATTGATGTCAAACCGGAGAAAAGAGAGGCGGGGCAGGGAAGGCAGGTAAGAGATTTTTCAGATTTCACAGAGGAACAGCTTGCAGCACTTCTCGTAGGCTTCGGTCCCGGAATTCCCTTTGCAGGATTTCTGGATACAACGTTTCCGGAGACCATCTGTGATAAAGAAGGAAAGCCTTTGACCTGCAATGATCATCGGCAGGGCATAATGGATATGTGTCACCAGCAATCAAAGATAAAGGAATCCATTCTGTTTTCTATATGGATGGACCTGCCGGAATCGGGAGAACTGCGTGGCCGACGGAAATGCTGCTGGCATGTGCGTTTAATAAAGAGGCGTGGTACAGATTTGGAGAAGCAGTGGGGGCAGAGTGTGAGGAAGCACAGGTTGATGTGTGGCTCGCACCTGCAGTAAATCTTCACCGAAATCCGTTGTGTGGTAGAAACTTTGAGTATTTTTCAGAAGATCCTTTTCTTACAGGAGTGTGTGCCTGCGCAATTACAAAAGGCGTACAGGAAAATCATCAGGTACTGGTGTGTCCAAAGCATTTCGCAGTTAATGAGCAGGAAACCTACCGCAGGGGAAACGCAAAGAAACAGTATGACGCAGTAGATTCTGTTATTACGGAACGGGCAGCCCGGGAACTGTATCTGAAACCATTTGAAATGCTGGTAAAAAAAGCAAATGTACGCTGCATTATGACTTCTTTTAATAAAATTAACGGGATATTTGCAGGTGGAAACAGCGACCTGTGCAACCGGATTCTGCGGGAAGAATGGGGATATGAAGGATTTCTGGTGACTGACTGGGGGGATATGGATATTGTGGTGGATGGCGCGGATGCAGTTGCGGCCGGAAATGATGTTGTCATGCCCGGCGGGCCGCCGGTGATTAACCAGATCCTGAACGGATACCGGGAAGGGCGAGTGACACGCGGGCAGCTGGAGACAGCAGTGCATCACCTGCTGCAGGTAATCGAGAGCTTGAAAGGGAGAAATGGCGAGAATGGAAAAGAAAATATATGAATTTACAAACGACGGCAATTCCTGTGTGATTTATGATGCAAAGCCGCCAAGATACTGGTTTAACTATTTGTGGAATGAAAACGGCTACTGTGCGCAGGTTTCCCAGAACGGGCATGGGCGCAGCTATTACCTGAATGAAAGAGCAGATATGTGCATGATCAATAACAATGATGCAAGATATTTCTATATCCGGGATGATGAAACGAATAAAAGCTGGAATATCGGTGCAGCGCCGCTGAATGAACAGGTAGAAAGCTATCAGTGTGAGCACAGTATCGGATTTTCCAGACTACAGTCGGAGTGTCAGGGGATAGAGAGTTCATGGAGCATTTTTGTGCCGCAGACAGGATTTCAGGAAGTGTGGACGTTTCGGCTTAAGAACAAAAGTAGAAAAACCCGTACACTCAGCACATTTTCAGCGGTAACTTTTGAGCTGGAGGGATTCTCATACCCCCGTTATTATGAAATGTACCGTTGCCTTGAAACTTCCTTTGACAGGGAATTAAATGGAATATATTGTAGATCCGCTCATCCGTTTGCACCGCATAAACGTACAATGCTTATCTGGCTGCTTCCGAGCCTGTGTATGCTTATGACGGGGATCTGGCCAGATTCTGTGGAGCGGCAGGATCTGTCACGAAACTGGATGCTTCTGCTTATGCACTGTTTCAGAGACCGGATGTAGTAGTAAATGGCAGTGACTGTAGAATTCGGAGGCGGCACTGTTTATTCTTGGCGGTGTGCTGCAGCATAAGTTCATACTGCAGCCGGGCGAGACGAAGGAAATCAGGATGGTCTTCGGCGTCAGTGAATCTCTGGATGAGGCAAGAGCGACAGCTAAAATGTATGCGGATGCTAAGCGTACGGAAAGTGCCTGTAAGGAGGCCGTGGAGTATAATCTGGACAAATACAGTTCCCTGTCCGTCACCACACCGGACAGCAAAATCAATCATATTATGAACCAGTGGCTGAAGAAGCAGATAGACTGCTGTATTGTTGGGAAAAAGGGTGTGCGGGATAATCTGCAGATTGCAGTGGCACTTCTGAATTATCGTCAGGAGAAGGCCAGGGAGGAGATTCTGGAATGTCTGCGCCATCAGTTTCGGGATGGTCATGCCGTATTGACCTGGTATCCGTATGACGACACCAGGTATTCAGACCAGCCGTTCTGGATTATCTGGGCGGTGTGTGAACTTATCAAGGAGACGGGAGATTACACGATTCTGCAAAAGAAGATTGAGTGGCAGGATGGCGGTGCTGCGGCTGTAGTGGAGCACTTAAAAGCAGCCGCAGATTGTCTTATCCGGGATAAGGGAAGAAATGGGCTGAGCCGGATTTATTTTGCAGACTGGAATGATGCGCTGAATATCACAACCGATCCGGAAGCGGAATCCGTCATGCTTTCTCATCAGTTCTGTCTTGCTTTCAGAGAACTGAAGCTGCTTATGGAAAAATCGGGGAGACTGATTATGCAGAATTTCTGAAAAAAGAATATGATACCATGAGAAAGAGTATTAATGAGAAAGCCTGGGATGGTGAATGGTATATGCGGGCACTCAGTAAGAAGGAAAACATTGGTTCCAGAACAAGTGAAGGCAGTAAAATCTATCTGAACGCCCAGACATGGGCAGTTCTGGGAGACGTGGTAGATGAAGAAAAGCTTCCGAAGCTTCTGACTTCGGTTGACAGTATGGAACATGATTTTGGTTTCCCTCTGAATATGCCGCCGTATGAGAAATATTCTCCGAATGTTGGACGGATGTCGGGAATGCTGCCGGGGCTGTTTGAAAACGGCGGAGTATATTGCCATGCAACGGGATTTAAGATCCTTATGGACTGCAAACTCGGCAGAGCTGAAAAGGCACTTTGTACTCTGAAAAAAATCATGCCGGACAGTGAAAAGAATCCGTCCACGCAGTCCGGCGCCGAGCCATATGTATTTACAAACTGCTATTCCACACATCCGAAATATTACGGCAAATCTTACTGGTCCTGGACAACCGGAACCTCTGCATGGTGCATGAAGGGACTGTATGAAGGCATTATGGGGGTAAAACGCGGATATGACGGGCTGGAAATTACCCCATGTTTTCCGAAAGAATGGGAACGGGCTGAGATGACGAGACATTTCCGAAACGCAGATTATCATATTGTAATTGAGAATCCGCAGTGTCGGAAGGCTGTCACATCCGTAATTATTGTGGACGGAACACAGATAAAAGGAAACAGGATTCCGGATTTTGCAGACAATAAAAAGCATGAAATAAAGGTTATCCTTCAATAAAAATTATTAGCACACGCTACTGATAAGCGTCGATGTAGGGGGAAATGGCTTGGAATGGGACAGAAAATCAGTGCCTGTTTTTTCTCTCACCTGAAGCTGATAAAATACAGTGGGAAACCCACCAAGGTAAGGTCTAACCAACCGCCTTGTACCGAGTCCTTGGAATTGAAGCGGTAACGTTAGATTTAAGCGTAGGACAGGGAGCAACAGAGCCGAAACGAAAGTGAAGTGATTGAGCTGGGAAATGATTATGAGGTCGGAAATGGTCGAAGCGTTCTATTACGTTGCAGACAACATCAGATCGTGTTCTGGATGTCAGCAAGATCGAGATCGACAAAAGCGCCGCGTGTGCCGACGACACCGGCTACGTTGGCGAGTACATCGATTCTTCCGTATTTTTTTCATAACAGTTTCAACCACATTGCGGCAGTCATCTGCAGAAGAAACATCGGCTTTCAGGAAGGTAACATCGCCCTCTTTTTCATTTCTGATGCTTTTTTTTCGGTTTTTCCTTGCTTTTTAGAAAGATGCTGTTATAATAAGGAAAAGTGAATAAATATACATCACATGAGGAGAGAAGGAGATTATTATGAAAATGAATTTTGCAAAAAAAGCAACAGCACTTGCAATGTCCGTTCTGTTTGCTGTTTCGATGGCAGGATGCGGGAGTTCTGCATCTACCGCAAAGAAAGTAGAAGTAACATCCGTAGAGGATCTGGCAGATCTGAAGATTGGTGTACAGACCGGAACAACAGGTGATTCTCAGGCGAGCGATGCCGTTAATGCAGATTCCCAGATGCAGCGTTACAACAAAGGCGCCGATGCTATTCAGGCACTGAAAAACGGAAAGATTGACTGTGTTGTCATCGATTCCCTGCCGGCAGAGAAATTCGTTGCAGCAAACGATGATCTGAAAATTGTAGAAGGCATTTTTGATACCGAAGAGTACGCGATGTGCTTCAAAAAAGGAAATGAGTTAAGAGACGAATTTAACACCGCATTGGCAGAGCTGAAAGAGGACGGAACTCTTGATGAGATCATGAGCAACTACATCGGTGATGAAGTCGGCCAGCATCCGTATGAGTCCCCGGCAGACGTGGACCGCTCCAACGGAACGCTTACCATGGCAACCAACGCTGAGTTCGAGCGTGGGAGTACAAAGAGGGAACCGATATTGTTGGTATCGACGCTGATATTTCCCAGGCCATCTGCGATAAGCTTGGTTATGAGCTGAAAATCGAGGATATGGCATTTGAAACTATCCTTGCATCCGTCAACAGCGGAAAAGCAGATTTTGGCGCAGCGGAATGACTGTTACTCCGGAGCGTGAGGAGAGCGTTGATTTCACCGATACTTATGCAAATGCAACACAGGTTGTTATTGTAAGAAAGTAATCTAATGAGAGAAAAAGAGCGGCTGTCCGCCAGGCAAAATGGTGCAGCCGCTCTTTTTGCAGGAAATAAAACCACAAAGGAGAGATGTATTTTATGGAAAATTTACAGCATCAGTTTAACCGTTACTTTGTAGACAACGGTGCTACAGAGTGGTGGCTGACCGGTCTGAAGACGACGCTGCTTGTCACGGTAATCGCACTGTGCATCGGTGTTGTGCTCGGACTTCTCATCGCACTGATCCGTTCAACACACGAGCAGACCGGTAAATTAAAACTTCTGAATATTGTTGCACGCGTCTATCTGACGATCATCCGCGGAACGCCGTCCATGATTCAGATTCTGTTTTTCTATTCCGTTATTTTTGCAACCGTAAACCTGAACAATATCGTGATCGGCGGAATTGCCTTTGGTATCAACTCCGGTGCGTACGTTGCGAGATTTTCCGTTCCGGATCATGTCTGTGGATAAAGGACAGACGGAAGCGGGACGAAGCTTGGTTTAAACCCGGCACAGACCATGCGTCT
>ENA-OQMZ01001053-OQMZ01001053.1-human-gut-metagenome-genome-assembly--contig:-NODE-1053-length-10591-cov-1.087729_pt1 | contig 10591 bp, 16 predicted proteins | sample MGYA00242621_ERZ504862 | MGnify/ENA primary metagenome ERZ504862 (study PRJEB26092, sample SAMD00036393) | human gut metagenome | host: Homo sapiens | study: EMG produced TPA metagenomics assembly of... | reverse complement strand
CATCGTTATCAAAACGCATCCAAGAGATGCCAGCCATTCAATCGCTTTGGAGTCTGATGATCCATATCGAAGCTCTCTTGAATGCTATTTATGGGATGAGCCTTTCAAACGTTTGTCTGAAGAGGAGCTGAGTTTTGACTGTGATTGCTCACGTGAACGCTTTGAAAATGCCCTCTTGACGCTTGGTAAGGATGAACTTCAAGCTATTAAAGATGAAGATCACGGTGCTGAAATCATCTGCCAATTCTGCCAAAACAAGTATGAATTTTCAGAAGCTGACTTGGAGGAACTCATCAATGACTAAACTTAATTCGTCCTTCATGATTGGAAATGTGGAGATTCCTCATCGTACAGTACTAGCTCCTATGGCAGGTGTTACTAACTCGGCTTTCCGTACCATTGCCAAGGAATTTGGTGCTGGTCTCGTAGTTATGGAGATGATCTCTGAAAAAGGTCTCCTCTATAATAATGAGAAAACCCTTCATATGCTTCATATCGATGAGAATGAGCATCCTATGTCTATCCAGCTTTTCGGTGGTGATGCTGAGGGCTTGAAGCGTGCAGCCGACTTTATCCAGACCAATACCAAGGCTGATATTGTTGATATCAACATGGGTTGTCCAGTCAATAAGGTCGTTAAAAATGAAGCGGGTGCCAAGTGGCTCAAGGATCCAGACAAGATTTACCACATCGTCAAGGAAGTAACATCAGTACTCGATATTCCTTTGACTGTTAAGATGCGTACAGGTTGGTCAGACAGTGATTTGGCTGTGGAAAATGCTCTTGCAGCTGAGTCTGCAGGTGTTTCTGCCCTTGCTATGCACGGCCGTACTCGTGAGCAGATGTACACAGGTCACTGTGATCATGAGACTTTGGCTCGTGTTGCTAAGGCTATCACCAAGATCCATTTATCGGAAATGGTGATGTTCGCAGTGTTCAAGATGCGAAACTTATGATTGAAGAACTTGGTGTAGATGCTGTTATGGTGGGTCGTGCAGCCATGAACAATCCTTACATTTTCACGCAAATCAACCACTTCTTCGAAACAGGAGAGGAGTTGCCAGAGCTTCCATTTGATAAGAAATTGGACATCGCTGAAGACCACCTCAAACGTTTGGTAGACCTTAAAGGTGAAAAGATTGCTGTCCGTGAATTCCGTGGTCTTGCACCACACTATCTTCGTGGAACAGCGGGAGCAGCTAAGGTTCGTGGCGAAGTCTCACGTGCCGAGTCTGTGGCTCAGGTCGAAGAAATCTTTGCGACTTTACGATAAATTTATAAATGATGAAACTTAACCGGATTGGTTAGGTTTTTATTTTACCTTTATTCTTCCTTGATAGTGATGATAGCCTATCGCTAATCTTTTTCTTGGTCCACCCTTGCAAAACCTCTGTGTTTTCGATATAATTAACTGGTTAAGTAAATGGAGAAAGCAATGCTAGAACTAGAAGAACAAGTAAATCAATTGATTAATCAGATTTTGCTTAAGGCTGAAAATCAGCATGAGCTCCTCATTGGTCAGTGCCGTAGTCAGGTTAAGTTGACCAATACTCAGGAGCATATTCTCATGCTTTTGTCTGAGGGACGAAAGACCAATTCTGAGTTGGCTAAGACCCTCAATGTCAGCCAGGCTGCTGTTACCAAGGCAGTTAAAACCTTGGTCAAAGAGGGCATGTTGGAGGCTAAGAAAGATAAGGATGATGGGCGCGTGACCTACTTTGTCTTGACACAAGAAGCTCAACCCATAGCCCAAGAGCATGAGGAACACCACCAAGAGACCTTGGGGGTTTATCGGTCTGTATTGGATCAGTTCGATAATCAAGAGCGTCAGGTTATTGGACGTTTCTTGACAAAATTAGCAGAAAAAATCGAGGAATAAGATGCGCTATATTACAGTTGAAGGACTGAGCTTCCAGTATGATGCGGAGCCCGTTCTGGACAATATTCATTATCATTTGGATTCTGGGGAGTTTGTGACCCTAACTGGGGAAAATGGAGCTGCCAAGTCAAACGCTCATTAAGGCTACCCTAGGAATTCTTAAGCCTAAGAAGGGAACTGTAACCATCTCTGAAACCAATAAAGATGGTAAAAAGCTTCGCATGGCCTATCTTCCACAGCAGATTGCCAGCTTTAATGCAGGTTTTCCAAGCACGGTCTACGAGTTTGTTAAGTCTGGCCGTTATCCTCGCCAGGCTGGTTCCGTCGTTTGACTAAGCACGACTTGGAGCATGTTCAACGTGCCCTTGAGTCTGTAGGTATGTGGGAAAATCGTCACAAGCAAATTGGTCGTCTCTCAGGTGGGCAAAAGCAACGTGCCGTTATTGCTCGTATTTTTGCCTCAGATCCAGATATTTTTGTTTTGGATGAGCCAACGACGGGTATGGATGCAGGAACAGCCAATACTTTCTATGAACTCATGCACCATTCGGCTCACAAGCATGGCAAGTCTGTCTTGATGATTACCCACGACCCAGAGGAAGTCAAGGAGTACACAGACCGTAATATTCATCTGGTTCGTAACCAGAAATTGCCTTGGCGTTGTTTCAATGTCCATGAAAAGGATGGAGAGGAGCACAAACATGATTAGTGAATTATTAGCCTATGATTTTATGCAACGTGCTATTCTCGCCGTGATTGCTATCAGTATCTTTTCGCCAATTTTGGGGCTTTTCTTAATTCTTCGTCGTCAGAGTCTGATGAGCGATACCTTGAGTCACGTGTCCCTAGCTGGGGTGGCTGTTGGGATTTTCTTGGGACTATCAACACTTGGATGACCCTTGTGGTTGTGGTTATTGCTGCTTTGGTTTTAGAATATCTCAGGGTTAGTTACAAGCATTATATGGAGATTTCAACGGCTATCCTCATGTCAATGGGATTGGCAGTGGCTCTTATTCTTAGTAACAAGGCGGGTAGCAGTAGTATGAGTCTGGATAGCTATCTTTTTGGTTCTATCATCACGATTAGCGCTGAGCAGGTGCGTGCCCTCTTTGTTATTGCGGCCATTGTACTGGTCTTGACCCTACTCTTTATTCGTCCTATGTATCTTTTAACCTTTGACGAGGATACCGCTCATGTAGATGGTTTGCCAGTTCGTCTCATGTCTCTCCTCTTCAATATTGTGACAGGGATAGCGATTGCCTGATGATTCCAGCAGCAGGATCACTTTTGGTTTCTACCATCATGATTCTTCCGGCAGCGATAGGTATGAAAATAGGTCAAACCTTCAAGTCTGTCATTTTCTGGGCTATTGGTATTGGTTTGATTGGTATGCTCTCTGGTATCTTTATTTCCTATTATTGGGAAACACCAGCTAGTGCAACTATCACCCTTATCTTCATCGCTTTCTTTGGTCTGGTATCCATCTTTGAACCTCTCTTAAAAGCAGAATAAATAATAGAAGAAAAGGGCTTGAGAAATCAAGCTCTTTTTGTGATATACTAAAGTGGTTTTTGAGAGAAGTTAAAATAAGAATGGTAGATTTCTAGGCAGAAAAAATGATTATGTTTTCTGGTGTCTACTATTATTTGTAGCAGTAACAAAAAAGGAGAAAACATTGGAATCTTTTTAACGAGTATATCGGGAATACTAGTCATCTTGGGTATGATTTAGTGGGATTCGTTATGGGCGAAAAAGGCTGGGTTTGGACGACAAGTTCACGTGGTCTTATAGCTAAGCTAGTCACTCAAATTGCCTTGCCTTGTTACATGCTCTATACGATCACACAGCGTTTCACAGCGACAGACCTGCTCAAGATGTTACCAGAATTGCGCTTTCCTGCACTATCCATGGTGATTTTGCTTGGGATTGCGACAGCGGTGGCTGTCATTTTTGCAGTAAAAAAGGAGCGTCGTGGTCTCTTTATTTCCATGTTTTTTAATTCGAATACTATTTTTGTGGGGCTCCCTATCAATCAAGCCCTCTTTGGCGATGCTAGTATTCCCTATGTTCTTATCTATTATATGTGCAATACGACCTTTTTCTGGACCTTGGGAACTTACCTTATTCAGCGAGATGGGGAAGGAGAGGCAGAATTTGATTTAAAAACAAGTCTGAAAAAGATCTTCTCACCCCCTCTAATGGGTTTCATGTTAGGTCTTATTATTGTTATCCTTCATATTAAATTACCAACTTTTTTAGCCAGTGACTTGCAGTATTTGGGTAGTTTGACGACTCCTTTATCTATGATTTTCATCGGTTTGTCAGTGTCAAATGCAGGTGTCAAGCAGTTGGTTCTTAAAAAGGTACCAGGATATTGATTTTGTTGGGACTGCTTTGTAGTTGCTCCTCTCTTGATGGCTGCTATTGTTTACTGGGCACCTCTCCCAACTTTGATGAAACAAGTTTTTATCATCATCTGCCATGCCTGTCATGACCAATGCTCCTGTTGTTGCTAAACTCTATGGAGCTGATAGTGATTACGCTGCTGTTATGGTTACTGAGACCACCCTTGCAACCATGGTTGTTATCCCAATTTTGATGGTTCTGATGGCTTGAAAATAATTCAAGTAACCCCTGTTTTTACTGGTTTTTAAATTTGTAAAAAAATTCAAAAAAAGTTTACGAAAACGCTTTACAAATCGTAAAAAGATGCTATAATAATTACATAAGTTATGCAAGCGTTTGCATCGAAACGTAGGAGGAAATGAAATGAATAAGCTAAAAGAAAAATTTGGCTTTGAGTTCTGGCAAAAATTCGGTAAAGCCCTCATGGTTGTTATCGCAGTTATGCCAGCAGCAGGTCTCATGATTTCTCTCGGTAAAACAGTTGCCATGATTAATCCAAACGTGGCACCACTCGTTATTACTGGTGGATTTCTTGAGCAGATTGGTTGGGGGGTTATTGGTAACCTTCACATCTTGTTCGCCCTTGCCATTGGTGGTAGCTGGGCTAAGGAACGTGCAGGCGGTGCCTTTGCGGCAGGTCTTGCCTTTATCTTGATTAACCGTTTGACTGGTTCAATCTTTGGTGTTACTTCAGATATTCTTGCTGATAAGGCTGCTACAGTCCACACCGTTTTTGGTCAATCAATCAAGGTATCTGATTACTTCATCAGTGTTTTGGAAGCTCCAGCCTCAACATGGGTGTGTTCGTAGGTATCATCTCTGGTTTCATCGGAGCTACTGCCTTCAACAAATACTATAACTTCCGTAAATTGCCAGAAGCTTTGTCATTCTTCAATGGTAAAACGCTTTCGTACCAATTTCGTAGTTTATTCTTCGTTCAGCTATTCGCAGCTATCGTCCTTGCTATCGTATGGCCAGTTATCCAATCAGGAATCAACGGCTTCGGTATGTGGATTGCCAACTCAAAAGAAACTGCTCCAATCTTGGCACCGTTCTTGTTCGGTACTTTGGAACGTTCTTCTCTTGCCATTTGGTCTCCACCACATGTTGACTATCCCAATTAACTACACTCAATTGGGTGGTACTTATGAAGTTTTGACAGGTGCTGCTAAAGGGACTGAAGTATTGGGTCAAGACCCACTCTGGCTTGCTTGGGTTACTGACCTTGCAAACCTTAAAGGTGCACACCCAGAACAATACAAACACGTTCTTGAATCTGTTACACCAGCCCGCTTTAAAGTTGGACAAATGATTGGTTCATTCGGTATCTTGATGGGTATCGTAGTAGCCATCTACCGTAACGTCGATGATGATAAAAAACATCAATACAAAGGGATGTTGACTGCAACTGCACTTGCAACATTCTTGACAGGGGTAACAGAGCCAATCGAGTACATGTTCATGTTCGTGGCTACTCCACTTTACATTGTTTATGCTTTGGTACAAGGATGTGCCTTTGCCATGGCTGATATCGTTCACCTTCGTGTTCACTCATTCGGTTCTATCGAGTTCTTGACACGTACACCACTTGCTATTAACGCTGGTTTGGCGATGGATATCGTTAACTTCATTTGGGTAACTGTACTCTTTGGTGTTATCATGTTCTTCATCGCAAACTTCATGATTAAGAAATTTGACTACGCTACACCAGGACGTAACGGTAACTATGAGCAAGGTGAAGATTCTTCATCAGAATCTGCTGGATCAGCAAGTGCTGGAACAAGCTCAGCAAGCTCACAAGTTATCAACATCATCAACCTTCTTGGTGGACGTGCTAACATCGTCGATGTTGACGCATGTATGACTCGTCTCCGTGTTACTGTTAAAGACGCTGAAAAAGTCGGAACTGAAGAACAATGGAAAGCTGAAGGAGCTATGGGTCTTGTCATGAAAGGACAAGGGGTTCAAGCTATCTATGGTCCTAAAGCAGACGTATTGAAATCTGATATCCAAGACGTTCTTGATTCAGGTGAAGTTATTCCTGAAACACTTCCAAGTCAAATGACTGCTGTTCAAAAAGCAGAAGCTACCTTCAAAGGTGTGACTGATGAAGTGCATTCAGTTGCTGATGGTCAAGTTATCAACATCGAAGATGTTAAAGACCCAGTATTCTCACAAAAATGATGGTGACGGCTTCGCTGTAGAACCAGAAAACGGTAAAATCGTTTCACCAGTAGCTGGTAAAGTGACAAGCATCTTCCCAACTAAACACGCTCTTGGTTTGGTAACAGATAATGGTCTTGAAGTTTTGGTTCACATCGGACTTGACACTGTTAGTCTTGAAGGTAAACCATTCGACGTTAAAGTTACTGAAGGTCAAACAGTTGCTGCAGGTGATCTCTTGGTTGAAGCAAACCTTGATGCTATCCGTGAAGCAGGTCGTGAAACATCTACAGTTGTTGTCTTTACAAATGCAGATGCAATCAAATCAGTTAAAGTAGAACATACAGGTAAATTGGCTGCTAACGCTCCAGTTGCAAAAGTAGAACTTTAATTGCTAAACGATAAACAAGCAGACAGCCCTTGGGCTGTTTTGTTTGTAAATGACCCTATGTCATTTCTAGATGCAAGTCAGAAGAGGGATAAACTTATGAAATTTCTAACTTTAAATACTCACAGTTGGATGGAAGAAGATGCAGAAGGAAAATTCCAAACCTTAAAGGAACAGATCCTAAAGGCTCAGTATGATATTATTTGCTTCCAGGAAGTTAACCAAGAAATAGAGACTTCTGTTGTAGACACGGATGCTTACTATCATGCACTTCCATCAGCAACACCAATCCACCAAGATCACTTTGTCCGTCTTCTTGTGGAAAAGTTAGCTGAAGAAGGGCTTCAATACCATTGGACTTGGGCCTATAATCACATTGGTTATGATCACCTTAATGAGGGGGTTGCCGTCTTGTCACGTCAACCATTGACAGCTAGCGAAATCTTGGTTTCAGATGTTGATGATCCAACTGACTACCATACACGCCGTGTAGCAGTTGCTGAAACTACTGTAGATGGCCGAGAAGTTGCTGTTGCTAGTGTTCACCTTTCATGGTGGGACAAAGGTTTCCAAGAAGAGTGGGCACGTATTGAGGAACGTTTCAAAGCTATTGGGAAACCGCTCATCCTAGCAGGTGACTTTAATAACCCAGCAGGTCGCGAAGGTCATCAAGCCATCTTGGCTAGCTCGCTCAATCTTCAAGATAGTTTTGAAGTAGCTAAAGAAACAACTGGTAGCTATACAGTTGGACCAGGTATCGATGGCTGGAAGGGCAATGAAGAGCCTTTACGTATCGATTATGTCTTTGCTAGCCAAGATTGGACAGTAGAGCGCCTTAGTGTGATTTTTGACGGCAATAATCAACCTTTGGTAAGTGACCATTACGGTCTTGAAGCAGAATTAACATTTAAGTAGAAACTGTATCCTATTATGACCTAATAAGGGTAAAAAACATTGTCAAAAGACAAATAAAAGAGTAAACTAGAAGCTATAATTGAATTTTTATAAGGAGAGACTAATGGCTCATATTACATTTGATTATTCAAAAGTTTTGGATAATTTGTAGCACCACACGAAGTGACAACCTTCAAGCACAAGTAACAGTAGCAGACGAAATGATTCGCAAAGGAACTGGCCCAGGGGCAGACTTCCTTGGATGGCGTGACCTTCCAGAAAACTACGATCGTGAAGAATTTGATCGTATTTTGAAAGCTGCTGAAAAAATCAAAGAAGAAAGCGATGTTTTGGTTGTTATCGGTATCGGTGGTTCTTACCTTGGTGCCAAAGCAGCCATTGACTTCTTGAATCATCACTTTGCTAACCTTCAAACAAAAGAAGAACGCAAAGCTCCACAAATCGTTTACTCTGGTAACTCAATTTCATCAACATATCTTGCAGACTTGCTTGAGTATGTTGAAGATAAAGACTTCTCAGTTAACGTTATCTCTAAATCAGGTACAACAACTGAAACCAGCTATCGCTTTCCGTGTTTCAAGGAACTCCTTGTTAAGAAATACGGTCAAGAGGAAGCAAACAAACGTAATCTACGCAACAACTGACCGCCAAAAAAGGTGCAGTTAAAGTTGAAGCAGATGCTAATGGTTGGGAAACTTTCGTTGTTCCAGATGACATCGGTGGACGTTTCTCAGTATTGACAGCTGTAGGTCTCTTGCCAATCGCAGCTTCAGGTGCTGATATCAAAGCCCTTATGGAAGGTGCTAACGCTGCACGTAAAGAGTATTCTTCATCTAAAATCTCTGAAAACGAAGCTTACCAATACGCTGCACTTCGTAACATCCTTTACCGTAAAGGTTACACAACTGAAATCTTGGCTAACTACGAACCATCACTTCAATACTTCTCAGAATGGTGGAAACAATTGGCTGGTGAATCTGAAGGTAAAGACCAAAGAGGTATCTACCCAACATCAGCAAACTTCTCAACAGACTTGCACTCTCTTGGACAATTTATCCAAGAAGGTACACGTAACCTCTTTGAGACAGTTGTTCGTGTGGAAAAACCACGTAAGAACGTGATTATCCCTGAATTGGAAGAAGATCTTGATGGACTTGGTTACCTCCAAGGTAAAGATGTTGACTTTGTTAACAAAAAAGCAACAGACGGTGTTCTTCTTGCACACACAGATGGTGATGTGCCAAACATGTTCATCACTCTTCCTGAACAAGATGCCTTTACATTGGGTTACATCATCTACTTCTTTGAAATTGCTATCGCCCTTTCAGGTTACTTGAATGCTATCAACCCATTCGACCAACCAGGTGTAGAAGCATACAAGAAAACATGTTACGCTCTTCTTGGTAAACCAGGATTTGAAGAACTTGGATGCAGAACTTAACGCTCGCTTGTAATTCTCAGATAAAGATCAGCTTTGGCTGGTCTTTTTTTATTCATTTGTAGGCTAAAACTCTCCATTAATGAATTTCTTGTAGCTTAATTTACGAACTTTTATTCTAAACGTTTCGGACGGGCTAGTTGGGTTTTGTGGCTCTTTTAATTAGGATGATTTGTTGCTATAATTAGTTCAAGCATAGGAGGATGAATCATGATTGGACCTGTGGAAATGGGTGCTTTGTTGAAAAAAATTCGTTTATCAAAGAATTTGACATTGAAAGAACTTGCTAGTGATTATTTATCAGTATCTTTCCTATCAAAAATTTGAACGTGGAGAATCTGATATCTCATTATCTAGATTTTTTTCTTTTGTTAGATAAATTGGATGTTAGTATTGAAGAGTTCTATGGTATTTTATCTCAAGATAATCCAACTCATACTGAAAAGTTATTAGAAAGTGCTAGTAAGGCTTATTATCAAACGATAGTTTATCGTTACAGAAGTACGCTGGAGAAGAGCGTCGTAAATTTGAGGTTACACAAGACAAATCATTTCTCTATAACAGTATTATGCTAGAATCTTTTTGGCAAGTGTTTCAAATAAAGAGGTTGATGAAAATAAGGTAAGGGAATTAACAGACTATCTTTTTAGCATTGAACAATGGGGAAAAAGAGAGTTAATCATATTAGGAAATAGTATGTCGTTTATTTCCACCCAGACACTTAATGTTTTGACCAAGGAGATTGTGTATAGAACTAGACTTTTTGGAAATAGCGACTCAAATCAAAGAATCCGAATTAGTCTTCTTATTAATGCAGCTTATGAATTTTTACGACGTGATGAACTAGATTCAGCGAAATACTATTTAGATTTAGTCAATGATAGTGGAATTCCTGAGGTCCTCTTATATGAAAGACATGAGTTGATATTTGTAATGGGGTCTTACTTGATAAAGTCGGGTGAAGTTGCTGAAGGGAGAAAACTAATTGAGGAATGTTTGGCAACTCTTAGAACCTTAGGTGCAGAAAAGTTATTGTTTGCTAAGGAATCAGAGTATCAAGAGTTGTTAAATTCCACTATATGACATTTATTAGAGTGAGTTAAAAATAAAGAATAAATAAGAACCATAGTATGACATCACTATGGTTTTTAATTTTCAATGGATATATGGTATTCCAATGTCTTCAATTTATCCAACTGATTATATACCAAGGTGATTTAGATTGTGAGGAAATCTATGAGAACCTATATTCTTAAATACAAGTATGACAACTTAGTTCATATCTTACTGTTAGCACTGAATGCTGCTATTTTTGTGAGTGCCTCGGTAACCTTAGCTTTAATGACGAATCAGCTGGTATCGAAGCGAATCCAATCTTTTTTAGCTCTATTAGTCTAGAGTG